>ERZ1292623.4957-Hain-H51-01um-R1-4957-length-10754-cov-4_pt1 | contig 10754 bp, 10 predicted proteins | sample MGYA00564398_ERZ1292623 | MGnify/ENA primary metagenome ERZ1292623 (study PRJEB36523, sample SAMEA6512633) | groundwater metagenome | collected 2019-01-07 | study: AquaDiva: Metagenomics assemblies of 32 groundwater samples
AGAGGACCGTACTTATTCTCAGAACTTACTTTAAATTTAGTGACATAAGGGCGATCAAAAGGAATAGAGTTATCTTCTTCAACAGTAATTTTTCCATTCAGTATAGTTTCAGCTGCGTTAGTGAAGATCGTTTCCAAAGCGAAAACATCCCGCACTCCCAGTTGGAGAGAGGCACCCTTGTTCATGCGGCCGATATTCTGAATGGTGTTTCCAGTAACGGAAGAAGGACCAATTGAAGTTATAACTGTAAGGCCTACTACGAGCAAGGCCACACTTAAAACAACCCAAACATTAGGCTGCTGTAGAGATTGCTGCGCTCGATTTCTACCTCTTTTTTTTTGAACCATCCATGACCTAGGAAAATTTTGGAATATATAAATTTAACTTTATAGAAAATGTATAGAAAAACGTGGGAGCGGTGGGATTTGAACCCACGATGCCTAGGTCTTCAGCCTAGTGCTTTCCCAGGTTAAGCTACGCTCCCTTAAAAAGCTTAATTTGAGGCTCATTTATAATGTTTTCGCAGCTTAAAACAATAAGGTTTTTTATATAAAATTAAAAACTAAGAAAATCTCACTCTAATATAGTTCTAGTTTGAATATAGTTCTAGTTTGACGTCCAACTCGAGATTGTAGCCGAGACCTGCTGCTTCTTGTTCTAATTTCCTATAATCCGGCTTTGAACCTCTTATAACATATACTTTAGTCCTGTCCTTTGTAAATGCAAGGGGAGAATCTTTATTTAATATTTCAAATTGATATGGCCTTAAGAAAGTTTCAACCGCTTCCAGAGTAGTATTTTCAGGAACTTCTAACATTACCCTAACAGAATTATCTAATGAATCGTTTATTTCCTTCAAGGTTTTAGTCATATTTTGATTTTATGCCGAGGCGATATTTAAACTTTTGTATGGCTTTTTCTTCCCTTTGCCTATCTTTACGTAAACGTCCTCTGTAATATCGTTCCCGCAAAGAAGTTGAACAACAGCATCACTAACGCAGCAATAAAGCAGTATAAGGCAGTACTGTTAATAAGATTCTTTCCCAAAGAATAGCGCTCTCCTAACTTGTCTGCGCCATTTTCTATTCCGTTGCTTAGTACAGTCAGGATATAGCCTATCTGCACCACGTAAATGCCGACGATGATCTGGAAGTGAAAGGTGGGGATGCCTATGCCGAAAATAGTCAATAAATCACTGAAGCCGCCGGCGCCGGCATCCTGAGCCGCGGTAAATGCTCCGAGCTGCGCGCTTAATTTAGTTAAGATGGTTGAAATCATAGAAGTTATTCCAATAACAATTCCTGCAATGGCGGGAGTGAGAAATTTGGTCTGCGCTTTCATGGAGGAGATTACATCAGCCATTAAATCTTGCAATCGCTCTTCTACCCGATGTATCTCTTTGATGTAGCGGGACATGGATAATAATGCCTGAGCCGCAATTCTGGGGCCTTTCCGGATACTTTCAATTAACACTTTCATGGATGCTTCAATCACGTTGGATGGAAATGTAACCACTGCGCCTACGCGAGGATCAAACAGAGATTGCTCTAAGCCCATTCCCAAACTGGTGATATTTCTTTCGGCCAGAGCAAAAAAATCGCCAGAAACGGTGCCACGCATGGTTTCTGCTACTCGAGCAAAGGCAATCTCTGCCGGCAGTCCGTCACCTAAGCGATTACCCAATTGGAACAAGGCAGAAGAGAATTCTTCTTCCAGTTCTTTGGTTTTCTCTCTGATTTTAATGACATTTTTAGAACGTAAGGCAAAAAACAATCCAAAGGAAATCCCTAATCCTAAAACCACTACCAAAGACAGGAGTGAAGAACCAATGCCATATGGGCCGATACGCTCTTCTGGCGCGCATCCCGGGCCAAGATCTGGAGGGCAGACGTATTCGAGCATTTTCAGATTTCCATTTTGATCAAAAGCGAAATCACTCACTCCTAAAGAATGCATGATCAGCGGACTAAAACCGATCACCATGCCTACTGCAAAAATCATGATGCAAAAATACAGGGGATTTACCCAGAGAGTGAAATTTTTGCTAAGAGGCAGGGCTACATTCTTGTATTTTTTGAATCCTTCCTTCTCGCCGATATCAACTGCTCCATATCCTGCCGGCCTTTTGGACAGAATCATTCTTCCTAAATAAAAAACGCTGATGGGCAAGGTAACGTTGTAAAGGACAGAAATATAAATAGCAGAGACGAAAGGGCTGGAACCTTCGCCGCCCAGAAAGCTGACTACTAAAGGAAGAATTACTAAACCCAAGATAGGGAGAATAATTCCTAACATATGCAGCATGGTGATAGGCGACTTGAGCGAGTGAGCATAGTGCAACATGGTTTCATACGTTCCAGTAAGGATGACGTCGAGAGATTTGTCAAGTAAAGCTAAACGCCGTTCTTCCGAGGATTCGAACAACGACGATTCTATCAAATGGAATGATTCCACAAACTCAGCATCCCACTCTTTCCACACCAGCAGATATGCTTCGGCAGAAGCGCGGATGGTGCTGTATTTTTCTGTTTCCACATCCCATAATATTTTGCGAAAGTCCAAAGAAAGAGGAGGTTCAAGATGATCAGCGGCAAATTCTATCGCTCGCTCCAAGTTGGAAGTGTGGCGCATGTAGGTAACAATGTAAAAAACACTTTGTACCATCTGATTAGATGCTTTCATCCGCCAGGTGTTAGCCATAAAATCAGGAACTCGCTGCAGGGCTGGAATCATTAACAGGCCGGCAACTAAGAAAAAAACGACGAAGAAAAACATGCCAAAGATGCCAAAGGTGATAAGGGAACCGATGACGATGGTAATCAGAGGGAAGAGAAAAGAAAGCGCAATGACTCCTGCCGGCCGGACATTAAGATGGCAGAGATCGAGATTCTTCTGCATAGCTTTCGCTTTTACCGGATCGACAGATAATTTCAGAAGCTGGTCAGCAAAATTACAGGCTTTCTCATAGAAAGAATAATGTCCGGGATAGAGTTCCTGTTTGAAATCAGCATATTCTTTGGTAGTTACTTTCCGAGTAGCGGATGCAGCTGCGCCAAATTCTCCCGCAATCCGCGATTTATATTTCTCAAGCAAATCCTGATATTCACGTTGGTCCATCTAGCCTCTCTATAATAGAAGAAATGAATGTTTATTAAGATTTCTAAGAGAAAAACAAAAGGATTCAAATTTATTTGCTTTTTCCTGCAGGCCATCACCATGTGGCGCAAACTCTCAAAAATTTTTCCTCCTAATCTAATGATTTTTTCTTTCTCTTCCCGGCTCCATAGAAAGTCTCGAAAAAGTCGCCTTGGCCGCTCGTTCGACCTATCCTCGCTATTACGATTCGAAGGGATAGGACTCAATTTTTCCTAAAGGCAAACATACTCTCACTCGCCTCTTGGCCATGCAAGAGATGAGGAAACTATCACATTTCTGCACAGAAATCAAATCGTTGCATGAAAAACATGGTTTTTCAGCACTGAAAATCAATCGTTGTTGATTTTCATGTGTTTGATTTCTTGTGGCGGCGACTTTTTCCACAGAGCCTCTCTTCCCGCAAGATTTAAATAACATAAATTCCCTTTAGCTCTTAAAAGAGGATATAGAATGCAGAATACATTCTTTGAAGTAGGATTAGTAATCGGTATTGCTACACTCATCAGTATTGTAGTACGTTATCTTAGACAGCCGTTAATTATCGGCTATATCTTAGCCGGAATTATCGTAGGGCCTTCTCTCTTGAATCTAATCAGTTCCCCTGACACCATCACCTTATTTTCACACATGGGCGTAGCGTTGTTGTTATTCGTAGTTGGCTTAGGCTTAGATCCAAAAGTGATCAAAGAAGTCGGCCTCGTTTCCATCGTCACCGGAGTAGGGCAGGCTCTCTTTACAATTACCGTTGGTTTTTTCCTTTCGGTAGCCCTGGGATTTTCTAAACTGACCTCGCTCTATATAGGCCTCGCTCTTGCTTTTAGCAGCACTATCTTGATTCTCAAATTACTTTCAGACAAAAATGAGCTGGATTCGTTGTATGGAAAAATAGCGGTGGGATTCTTGCTGGTGCAGGATATGCTGGCTATTTTTACCCTCATTATCATTTCTTCCCTCAATGGTGGAACCAGTGCTCAGACCTTAGTCCTCGGTGTGGCGCTGAAAGGTTTGCTATTGTTAGTTGGCTTATTTTTAATCGGCCTATATCTCCTCCCACAGCTGACAAAAATTGTTGCCAAAAGCCAGGAAATGCTTCTGTTATTTTCAATTAGCTGGGCTTTTGCGCTGTCGTTATTATTCTATAAAGCAGGATTTTCGTTGGAAATTGGCGCGCTCATTGCTGGAGTTACACTCTCCCTTTCTCCCTACCGTTATGAAATCAGTTCAAAAATGAAACCACTGCGTGACTTTTTTCTGGTCTTATTTTTTATCATGCTTGGATACCAGCTTGGATTTGCTGAACTGCAGCAAAATATTGTTCCGGTATTACTATTCTCCTTATTAGTGTTGATCGGTAATCCTCTTTCCGTCTTGATCCTCATGGGCCTGATGGGACATACGAAACGAAATGGGTTCCTGGCCGGCTGGACGGTGGCGCAAATCGGGGAGTTTTCTCATATCTTAATAGCATTGGGAATTAGCATAGGCCATTTAGGAAAAGAAATTGTTTCCATTATCACTGCAGTAACTCTGATAACCATTGCTATCTCGAGTTATTTGGTTTTGTATGCGGGCAGAATTTACCCTCATGTGGCAAAATATCTAACTATCTTTGAGAAAAAGAAGGTCAGAGCAGTTGTTTCTCATCTAGGTTCTAAAAAATATGACATTATTCTGTTCGGTTGCGATCGTGTAGGCCACGATTTAATTGTACTCTTCAAAAAACTGAAACAGAAATTCTTGATCATCGACCACAACCCAGAAATAGTTTCTTCGCTGGGCAAAAAAAGAATGAAATGCATCTACGGTGATGCATCAGATATGGAATTGCTGGATGAATTACATCTCTCCAAAGCAAAAATGGTTGTTTCAACTATTCCTGATTTTGAAATCAATACCAATATCATCACTAAAGTGCGGGATGTAAATAGTTCTGCAGTCATAGTTGTAGTTTCCCATCACGCTGAAGAGGCCATCGACTTGTATGCCAAAGGAGCCAGTTATGTCATTCTGCCGCATATGCTGGGCGGCTATCATGCTTCTATGCTGATCGAGAAACATGGATTAAGTTTCGACAAGTTCTTGAAAGAGAAAATAAAACATTTGGAACATCTGAAGATTGCGACGAATAAGAAACAGAAAATAATGAATGCTTCGGTACGGTATTAAATCAGGGGCAGGGATTGTAGATGGGAATTTTCTTCAGAGAGAGAGGTTTGTTATCTTTTAGCAGCTGAGCCACTTTCTTATACGAATGATGAATTTTTCCTTGTTCATCTTCAGCAAACTTGGTAAGCGGAAAAGTATCCCCATTGTGATGTTGGACCTGATGCTGCTTTAATTCTTGGGATAATTTTTGTACCAGAGTTTCATAAAAATGCTGCGCTTTTGAATTGATATTATATGCGGCGTATATCGGATTTTTTGCCAAACCGTCGATTCTGATTTCTATTTTATCCACTGAACCAAATGGGGGGATATCTGTAAGCGTCACGACGGTAATCTGGTACTTTCCTTGCACTCCTTGGATTTGGCTGTATTCCAAGGTTATTTTTCCATCGAATTTTTTTTGCGTATCAAAGTCGCAAAAAATGGAAGTATCATAATTATATTCTAATGATTCAGTACTGTTTTCAAAACCGAGAACTCCTTCCAGTGAATGTTGGTTCCGTTGGCGCATCATTTGCCTGAAACTGCCGGTGACGAACTGCATTTCCTGCCTGAACGGCCGTCCTTCAAAATGAATGATCTCTTTTTCCACTCTGCTGACCGGTTCGATCTCAATCACGGGCGGCGGTATGCTTGGCGCCGGCAAAGATGCAGCGCACCCCAGATAAAACGATAAAGAAAGAGCTAAAGCAGATTTCATAACCTGCTAAGCATTATGTTTGTTTTATAACTATTTATACTCTGAAGAATATATTAATCGAAATACTCTACATCGCGGGAAGAGATGATAGTTTCTTTTCTTTCCTCTACGTCTTTACTTTCTTTTTTCTTTTTGTATTCGCTACATTCAGTTATGATTCTCTTCGGCTCTTCAACCTTCAGCGGCGTGGTCATCTCCTTCATAGCCATACCTTTGTGGTAATTGATGTTCCCGCATTTGATGCAGTTGAAGTATGGCCCGAACTTTCCGCTTCTGGTCTCTAACCATGAACCGCAGGTACATTTTATTTCTTCGATTTTCTGCTTGGTATGTAAGCGGCAGACATCCAAGCCTTGTTCATTTTTAGAAGTAGCGATTTTGTTGCAGAAGGGGCAATGGGAAACTTTGTACTCACCATAGGTCTTTTTTCTGCGGAAGTTTTTCATGAAAGAAAGAGTGATAAACAGTTATATAAAATGTGCTTTTCTAATTGCTTATTTTTGGCCGATCACTACATATTTATCGCTGAAGACCTGGAAAGGCCCTCCCGTGGCCGGAAAGTTGTTCTCTTCACAAACTCTCACTTTATATTTAGCTTTAGTAAGATTATCCTTGGCTACTTTTGGCTCGCCAGGAAAATAACAGGTCACGATCACTATTCCACCTTTTCTGGTCAATCCATAACTTTCTTTAAACATCTTTTCCCAATCATCATTTCTAACATCCGGATGCCGGGCTACAACTATATCTGCCTTCTCTTCTATAAGGTCACTTAATCTTCTTGCGTCTCCGTGGATAAATTCATAACGGCCATTTTTTTTGTATTTCTTTCTTAACGAAGCGATAAACCCTTCATTGATATCTATCCCTACCATCGTTCCTCCAAAAAAATCAACTAAAACCTCTGCTTCAGAACACCATCCGCATCCTACATTCAGGATTCTTGGATGTTTAGGTTTGGAATAATGTATTCGATCCAAATAATGTTCAAGTGTATCTCGAAATCGTTCACTCACCTGATCTCTAAAAGGCATTAAGAGAGTTGATGAATCTGCTTTCTTAAATATTTAGATAATACAGACGTAGAATATCTTAATTTTGGAAAATGTGAAATGGGACAATGGCTTATACTAGCAAATATTTGGAGTTAGTGCGCAATGAATTTTATAAGAGGTATTTTTGGCTGATTATTTAGAAAGGAAAGTATAGCAAGCAGCTATTCCATCACCACAATCCATAAAAACCGTTCCTTAACAAGCTTCTTATGCTTCTGGAACTCTTCCTTGCATTATTCCTCGGTATTTTATGTGGAATTGTCACCGGCCTCGTTCCCGGCATCCACGTGAATCTTGTCTCAGTATTGCTCATCTCTTTCTCAGCAGTTCTTCTCACCTACACTTCCCCAATCGTCTTAGCAGTCTTCATCATTTCCTTAGCCATCACTCACACTTTCCTTGATGCTATTCCCAGCATTTACTTAGGAGCTCCTACGGAAGCGCAGGCGTTGAATGTTCTTCCGGGCCATCGTCTATTACTCAAAGGTTTAGGACATAATGCTATCATGTACACGGTCATCGGCGCATTAGGTAGTTTATTGCTCAGCCTGCTTTTATTTCCCTTGTTTATCTTTACCATGGACAAAATCTCACCATTAGTAAACCAGATCATCGGCTACCTGCTTATCGCCATTATGATGTACATGATTCTCAAGGAAAAAAAATGGCTGCAGTGTTTAGTAGTATTTTTACTTTCAGGCGCATTAGGATTATTGGTGTTCAGCATCCCTAATCTGGAGCAGCCGCTATTTCATCTCTTATCCGGATTGTTTGGCTTTTCTATCCTTGTTGAAAGTTTGCGGCAGAAATCAGTCATTCCAAAGCAAAAAAGCGCACCCTTATCGCTCAGCAAAAAAAATTTAGTGAAATCAGTCTCTGCCGCTTCCGGCATGGGATTTATCGCTGCCTTTCTTCCCGGCTTCGGTTCTGGACAGGCAGCGATTATTGCCACGAACGCGGTCGGCGATGTAGGTGATGAAGGCTTCCTCACTTTAGTGGGCGGATTGAACACCGCGTCAATGGCAATTTCCATCGCTGCTGCCTATGTGCTGCAGAAAGCGCGCAATGGAGCGATCGTTGCGGTGAATGAATTGCTGGGCGTAGTCGGCTTTAAAGAGATGATCCTGTTCATGGGAGTTGCTTTAGTCGCCGGCGGAGTTGCGGCGCTGCTGACGATCTATTTGTCTAAAGTATTCGCAAAGTATATTGTCAAAGTCAATTATTCCAGATTGATTATGGGTATTTTGATTTTTATAACTCTACTGGCCTTCTACTTCGACGGCTTTATCGGCTTGACCATCTTGTTGACCGCCACCGCGATTGGTTTAGTGACCTCTGCCTTTGGCGTAGGAAAGAATCATCTGATGGGCTGCTTGATCTTGCCAGTGATATTGTATTTCATCTTATAGATATCCGAAGGTGGTTATTTTGTGTGGTGAGAGGTGGGAAAGTGGGTTTAATGAGTGTTAAAATTTCTGGACTTTATATCGAAGTCGAGCGTCAGCGAGAAGTAACAAGATCACCAGTCACAGAGAAGATTATATCAAGCGTAAGCAATAGAAGGACATTCAAAATAAATTAGCCCCGATTACATAAATCTCTTCTGGTACTCTTTAAGTAGCAACCTAGTGGTTTCAGTGTAATTATGTGGTTTTGTTTTTATTTTCTTCAACGTTTCATTAATATTCTCAGAAAAGTAATCCTCAACTTCGTTAGGATCATTAGAAAAATTCCCCGAATAGACCACACGATAGACTACATTAAACTCATAATCATTATCAGTTATTTTTTTTATTTTAAACAATTCCTCAAATATAATCTCTTTAGGTAATTTTTGTTTGTGAAACAATTCCTCTTGTAACTCTCTTTTTGCTCCACTAATATACTCCTCACCGGAAGAGATGTGACCTCCAGGTATACAAAATCTTCCAGGATTTGATGTTTTTCTCATGCTTCTCTTTTGAATAATTATTTGCGTGTACGATCTATCTTTAAAAACAAGAATTGCCGCCCCCCTGTGAAGCATCATTTTATTATGGCATTTTGATTTTAGTTCCCGGCCAATTACATTGTCATTTATATCTACAACATCGACAATTTCATCCATGATCTTATTTAAAACTAGCCCGTTTATAATGTTTTAGGAATATTTTATAAATTGGTATGATTACTAATAAAACATGGGCACAAAGATGATAAAGGTAATTACTTTGAATATCCATAACTACCATGATTTTATAGACAGAAAACCAAGAATAATTGCCCTTCTCAAAAAGTATAAACCGGATATTATTGCATTACAAGAGATAAGAGATGATAGAGCAAAAAATAAAATTGGTATGAATCAAGCAAAACAATTAAATGCGGAATTGAATTTTAAGTATTTTAAATTTCTGCGAGTTAATAATAGGAATAAAGTCAAAAGTTTGGTTAATCTACCTCCTTGTTACGAAGGCCTGGCCATCCTTTCCAAATTTCCTTTTTCAAGCGATGAAATTACACTAAAGAAACATAAAGAGGATAAATATTATAGAAAAATCTTAGTGGCAAATGTCAAGATTGGGGCTAAAGTAATCCCGGTGTGGATTGTACATTTTTCTAACAACGATTTATTTGCCCATTTACACGCTGAGGAAACGTTAATCCATGCAAAGTCGGCTCAACCAATAATTCTTGGCGATTTCAACATCAAATATCCATCGGAAATTAAAAAATTAGCTGAGAAGAACAATTATATTTCAAGTTCAAATTATGATTACATTTCGTATCCTGAAGATAATTGCAGCTATGATTATATATTCATTCCGAAGAGATATTCATTTTTAAGTTTTGAATGTATTTCCGAAGAAGTATCTGATCATAAAGCATTATTTGCAGAGATTAACTTATAAGCGGCTCTTGCAAGTTCCCGTGGTTCTCCGGCCGTATTGAATGCAACGCATTCTCTGCAATGCTCTGCAAGATGAAGATATTTCATCTGATCCCTTAATGTTTCGGTAAGATTGTGCTCATTCAAATCAGGTCTATTTCTAACGGCTAATCGTCCAGTAATCACTTCTGGCGGCGCAAACAAGATGAAAGTCAAATCGGCTCTGGGTATACCCTTACGTTCATTCTCAGCAATAATGTCATACATTTCGTCCAAAGATTCAGACTGCCAGACGGCACTGGTGTAGTAACTTCTATCGAGTATAGCCAGATCTAAATCTTTCAAACGAGGGTTGATGTGTCTAACGTAAATCTGAGCCCTGGTTTCTGCAACAGTTGTTATTATCTCCATTTTATCTGACAATACGCCTGCTCTTATATTTTTTTTTACAATTTCAAATTCAGGGTACTCGGAGTCTCTTATAACTGCGTATCTTCCGGTATGGTTAGTCGCAAGTTCTTTTAGGAAGAAATCAATTAAAGTTCCTTTGCCGCTGCCATGAGCTCCCTCAAAACAAATTATTTTAGTCATAATTTCAATTTCTTTGCGAGCTCTAAAGCTGGTTTTTTAAATCTTGGTTCAGTTGAATTATCCTCTAGGATAAACTCTAATGTACCTGTTTCTAAATTGGGATTTCTTGCTGCTATCTCCAAAAAGTATTCATAACCTGGTGTAAGTCCCTTTCTCCTAATTATTGAATCAATTGTACTTCCAGATATGTATGGATTGGATAATAATGAAGCTAGTA
>ERZ1292623.4958-Hain-H51-01um-R1-4958-length-10751-cov-4_pt1 | contig 10751 bp, 10 predicted proteins | sample MGYA00564398_ERZ1292623 | MGnify/ENA primary metagenome ERZ1292623 (study PRJEB36523, sample SAMEA6512633) | groundwater metagenome | collected 2019-01-07 | study: AquaDiva: Metagenomics assemblies of 32 groundwater samples
CCAAGCGTTTCTCTTTGGTTTATCAGGTCAAAGTTGGATTATTATTATTCTTGCGGTAGGGGTACTTCTCCTCTTGTGGTTCCTATCCCGATCCCGATCCCGAAAAGAAAATACGCTTCCTCCCACAGACGAAACCTAACTCGTTCGTCCTCTCATTCTTCACTCTCGACTGTCTCCGCTAAGCTACTCCACCTCGCTCCTGCCTGCTGGCAGGTCACTCATGCTCTTGGCTATGCTCCAGGTCCTGTTTCATGCCTCAACACCCAGAGCATAGCATTCAGAGCATTTCATTCAGCTTCGGGGAGTGCTAATAGCGTCGACAGAGGGAGTTCAGAACGAAGGACTTACTTGTGCTTTACTGCGAGATGCTTTCTTGAGAGCCATCCCTTCTCTATGGATGCGAACATTTAGATGAAAGTTGATGTATAATTGCTTTTTGCAGAGATTAACAGTATTATAGCCATATGAGTAAAAATAAGATTTCAGGCCTAATAGGTATCTTGGCTTTTGTTTTTGGCCTCCTTTTGTTCACTGGTTCAGTAGAGGCAGCTAGCCGCGTAAGAGGGTACTACAAATCAAGCACGGGTAGTTATGTAATGCCGCACTATCGAACAAGTCCAAATAGAAGTAGATTTGATAACTACAGCACAAAAGGAAATTACAATCCTTATACTGGGAAAAAAGGAACAGTTAGCCCGTTTCGTTCTTACCACAGATGGTAGCTATCGAAAAACACCGCCTCGGCGAAGTTTTTGGTGGATTGTTTTCATCTGACTATTTTGGTATTATATAAGTAATATATGTCTCTCCATCGGAAAAAGTATCAAAATGCCGTTCTATATTTGTGTCAGAAGCTGAAAGGTGAAGTTCGCGGCAAAAAAAAATTGGCGAAATTGCTTTATTTCGCTGACTTTGATTTCTACGAGAAAGTCCAAAAATCAATCACTGGCGATGTATACCACGCATTTCCTATGGGACCAGTGCCATCAGCCTTGGAAGAAATTACTGTCGAGATGACAAAAAAGAAAATGCTCGGCGTTGAACAAGTGAAAGAACATGAGGGATACAATGCCACGGAAATATATAAATGTCTCATCAACCCAGACCTTTCTGTTTTTGATGAAGAAGAAAAAAAGATGCTTGACAGAATTGTCGTAAAGTATGGCCACCTAACCGGTAAACAATTGGAAGAATTATCACACGCGGAAGCACCATACGTTGGCACCGAGCTACGGAAAGAAATTCCTTACGAACTCGCATTCTATCGTGGTACAGATTTCAGCAACTCGTGATCTATGATTGAATTTTTGTACCACGATGGCATCCGGAAAGAAATCGCCGCGTTAGAGCGGCGATTTCGTACCATACGTGAAGGTCTTGCCTCTTTTGAACGATTATGCGAGGTGCAGTTTAACCCGACGAGTCCGCGACAAGTAATTACCTCCGCAAAGCTACATCGTGTTACACAAAATGATCTCTGGACTTTGTGGAAATATGTGGTTTGTGGTGAAGGGAGCAATTATCGCGTCTTTGTGCATATCATCACATATTGATAATTATAAAGATTCAGAGATGGATCGCTTGGCGCTTTTGAGAATTTCAGATTTGTTTTAATCTTTAGTCAACCATTTCGTGCCGTCGCGCCTGCCTACTCGCCTCGCTAAAGCTACGGCGAAGCGGGCCGGTAGGTTTCGTCATTCCCCGCGAATTGCTGGCAGTCGCTCTAGGCATTCCTTATTCCGATGCTCGCTCTGACGAGCGAAGACTCATCACACTTGTTGACACCGTTTGCCGCGACCCCCCTTTTCTTATACGTGAGGCCACATTCATCTTGCATATTTTTTCATTTATTGGTATTGTATCAAGGCTTAATTTACGACATATCGTGGCACATAAGGCGCATCAAAAAATTGAACTCCAAGCCCAGAAGCGGGATATCACGGGCCGAAAGGTAAAGCAGGTTCGCCGCGCCGGTTTTATACCGGCTGTTTTGTATGGCAAAGGCCAGGCATCAATCGCCTTGCAGATTCCTGTTAAAGATTTCGATAAAGTCTTAAAAGTAGCAGGGGAGTCAACGCTCATTTACCTGATCGCTGATGGTCAGTCATATCCGACCATTATCAAAGATGTTGCCCGGAATCCTCTGAAGGACAATGTTATCCATGCCGATTTTTATAAAGTACGCCTTGATGAAAAGATCAAGACCAATGTGCCGGTAGTATTTATAGGCGAAGCGTCGGCAGTCAAAGAACTCAACGGTATTTTCGTCCGTAACGTAAATGAACTTGAAGTGGAAGCTTTGCCTCAAGACTTACCTTCCGAAATCTCGATTGATATCTCGGTACTGAAAGCATTTGGCGAGCAGATTCACTTGAAAGATATTGATCTTGGCGACAAGGTAAAGCTCGTGGGTGAGCCTGACGAAATTATTGCCACGGTTCAAGAGCCTAAATCTCAAGAAGAACTCGAGGCTGAACTCGCGGAACCTACAACCGATGTTTCGGCAGTTGAAGAAATCGAACCGGAAAAGAAAGAAGGCGACGATGAAGTTGTTGAAGGGGAAGGAGAAATTGTCGCGCCCGCTCCTGTTGAAGGGGATAAAGCAGAAAAATCAAAGAAACCGGAGAAAGCAGAAAAGACTAAATAGTCGCGAAAGTCGCTCGAGTAGTTCATTCGAAACCACGGATCAAATCCCCCCAGCGGGGGATTTGTCCTATTCCCTGCCTGCCGGCAGGCAGTTCGCGCCTTGGGCAACTCGTTCGTCCTCTCATTCTTCACTCCCGGCTGTCTCTGCTTTTCAGTGAGCTTCGTTGCACCGACTCATCTACGCCTCCGCAGAGCGACTCTTAGTCGCTTCATCTCGCAGTACGGCTACAGCTCAGGCCCTGTTCAAGTTCCTCAACACCCGAGCTGTAGCACTCGGACTGCTTCGATTCAGCTTCAAGAGTCCTCACTGCGTCTGCGTAATGATTCGCTGTTGCATCAAAGCTCACCGTATCAGACTTTCTCGCTTGTAACGAGTTTCGTTTAGCGGGTAAGCGAAGCCTTAGGCTACCAGGGCGCATTGGAGCACCAGCCAACAACTTGAGTAAGTCAGGAAATTTGAGAGAAACAAAAAATTGGTCCGAGTGAAATCGAGGGGTACCAATTTTTTGTCTTTCGCAATGACGCAACGAGCGAAAAGTTGTCCAAGGAGCGATTATGCGCATCGGTGGACTAAGGCAAAAGCGAACTGTGTTATGTAGTCTTTTCGAGGGCTTCGAAGATAGGATCGAGATTGCCTTTCATAATTTTTTCGATGTTGCCCCAGCTTTTTTTGATGCGGTGGTCAGTGATGCGGTCTTGAGGGAAGTTATAGGTGCGGATTTTCTCGTTTCGGTCACCGGTGCCAACCTGTTTTCGGCGCTCTTCGGTGATGTTACCGGCTTCCTCGAGAATTTTAATTTCCAAAAGTTTGGAGCGGAGGATTTCCAGGGCTTTATCGCGGTTGCCGGATTGGCTTCGTTCTTGGCGGCAGGAAACGACGATGCCCGAAGGCTTGTGGAGTAAGCGAACGGCTGTCTCGACTTTATTGACGTTTTGGCCGCCCGGACCGCCAGCGCGGGAAAAGCTGATTTCCAGTTCATCGGGGCGGATAATGAGCTCACTTTCAGTAGCTTTTTTCAATACGGCGACGGTGGCGGTAGATGTATGGACGCGGCCGCCCTTTTCCGTTTTGGGAACTCGCTGGACGCGGTGAACGCCTGATTCGTAGCGCATTTTGCCGTATACGGTATTGCCCCGAATCTCAAACGTAACCGCCTTCAAGCCGCCGATGTTTGTTTCGCTCATATCCAGCACCTGAACCTTCCAGCCGGCGATAGCGGCGTAGTTTTTATACATATCAAAAAGCTCTCCAGCAAAGAGCGCCGCTTCCTGGCCGCCGGCTCCCGCCCGGATTTCGACGATCGCCTCGCCATTGGGCGTGCTGGCTTTCTCTTCCTTTTGATTCTGTTGCCACTGTTTCCAATCGTATTCCTGCGACATAGAGATTATTGCTTCTTGGTTCGCTTAGCCTTGGGCTTGGCAACGCCTTTTTCAGCTGATTTTTGAAGGCGCTTCTTGAATTTTTCAACTCTTCCGGCGGTATCCAAGAGCTTTTCCTTGCCCGTATAGAAAGGATGACAGTTCGAGCAAATAGCCACGCTCAACTCTTCTTTTACAGAGCCGGTCGTCCATTTGTTACCGCAGGCACAATGCGCCTTGGCGTTAGGGAAATATTTTGGATGGATAGTATCCTTCATCCTCACACTCACTGAAGAGTAATGGCTCGCGTTCCGCCTTACTTGGTATTGCGGACAAGCAAGTCATACAATCAGTGTATTATGGATATATTCATATAAACCCTCGCCATCACCAGGAACAGCTCTTCAGTGAGTGTGAGGATTCATAGCGTACTGTAGGATAGCAGACAATTTTATCATTGTCCAGTTTTTTGTGTTGACTTTCATCGGTCAGTAGGCTATTATTATCAACTGTTATGGAACACGTACAAGATATTCTCATTCCTTACGAAAACATGTTGAAGGCCGGTATGCACTTTGGGCGCCGCAAGACGGTGTTTAATCCCGCGATGCAGAAGTACGTTTTTACCGTCCGAGACGGCATTTGTATTATTGACCTCCTCTTAACGCAGGAAAAATTGAAGGGGATGACTGAATTTTTGAAGGAGACAATTGCGGAGGGGAAGCTCATCCTTTTCGTTGCTCCCACCACTCAATCTCGCGAAGCGACAAAAATGCTCGCCGATGCTCTCAATATGCCGTATGTTCTGGATCGATGGATCGGCGGTACGCTTACCAACTTCAAAGTCATCAATAGTCGCGTAAAGAAACTCGAAGAGATGGAGCGCGCCAAGACGGCGGGCGAACTCGAAAAGTACACCAAAAAAGAACGCACGATGTTCGACAAGGAGATGGTAAAGATGGCGTTCCATTATAACGGCTTAAAAAAACTAACTCGCATGCCCGATGTGGTGTTTGTTTCTTCCGTAAAGGAAGGAAAGCTTCCGGTAGCTGAAGCCCGCAAAATGGGCATTACGCTTGCCGGTATCGTGAATACCGACGCGGACCCCAAGACGGTTCAATATGCCATTCCTGCCAATGACCGCTCGAAGATGTCCGTTGACCTCATTCTGAACGCGCTCGCAGACGCATTAAAATCAAATATGAGGTGATGAATCCCGTTAGAGACATTCTAAAACGTGGAAAACATACAAATGGTGATTAGGAAGTCTATCTATATTACTAAATAAAACATAATCTGATACGATTGCGACAAGTCGCAATCTGTCTCTAACGGGATGAATGAAATTGAAAAAATCAAAGCTTTGCGAGAGGCGACCGGCCTTTCTTTCGCCCAGATTAAAAAGGCGCTCGATGAAGCCGGAGGCGACGCGGCAAAAGCTGTTGAAGTTCTTAAATCATACGGCGCATCTATAGCCGCCAAGAAGTCCAGCCGAGAAATGGGAGAGGGGATCATTGATTCATATATTCACAGTACGAAGAAAATTGGCGCGCTTGTAGAGCTTCTTTGTGAAACTGATTTCGTGGCGCGCAACAGCGAATTTCAGGCAATGGCGCACGATATAGCCATGCATATCGTAGCAATGCGGCCAGCGGATGAAGCAGAACTTTATCCCAGGCGTTTGTTAAGGACCCAAGCGTCACTATAAAAGATGTCGTAAATGGGGCGATTGCGAAGCTGGGAGAAAACATTCGCATCGGCAAGTTTACCATTTTCGAACTCTAGGATTTTATCGTGTATATCTTTATTCCACTTGCGCTTATCGTCATTTCGTTCATCGGCATTGGAGTCATTGTTTTTCGAAAATTACCGTATCTTAGAAAACTCACTCCCGAATCTCATGAATTTGGTTCTACCGTTTTTCATGATTTTTTTCCGGAATTTTTTGCCCATATCGGTAAGATTCACCTGGAAGAATATGTGGCGATCTTCTTGAGGGAAATGGAAAAATTAGTCCGTAAAATTAGATTATTCTTCTCACGTATTGATCGCGCATCGAGTGATCTAATTGCGGAACTTCGAAGTGCGAGCCGCAAGAACGAAAAAGCTCAAGCGCCTGCTGACACTGAACCGCTCGTATCTGAACCAGAATTTCCGGCAGTAAATTCTAATATTGAAATTCGTCCTCGAAAAACAGAACCCAACATGGTTGCCCTCAAAGCAGAAGAGCAGAGATATATTATCGAGATTGCTCATCATCCCAAGAATGCAATTCTCTACGCTACTCTCGGCGAAATATATGTAAAAATGGATAATCTCCGGGACGCCAAAGAATCTTTTGAAGCCGCTATCAATCTTGATCCGGAAAATGAAAAGTTGAAGGAACGCCTTTCATTTATATCTCGTAAATTGCATGAAACCGAAGTGGGGTTTTAATCCTTCATCCCGTACAAAATGTCTCGATGAAAATACTAAGTACTAGGCCTTGATGTTAGCGTGTTACTCGCTGCATTTCGTATGGGATTCACTTTTTGCGAATTTTGAGTATAATAAGGAAGCTTCTTATAACGTAATGCCGTCCTAGCTCAACGGTAGAGCAACGGTTTTGTAAACCGTAGGCTCCGGGTTCAAGTCCCGGGGACGGCTCCAGTTTTGGTCTTTGATAAATAATGTAGTATAATAGAATTGGCTATATGCCATTTCTATATGCCATCGAAAACGATAACAGAAAGGCAGGAATATCTCGTAAAAAAATTATATCAGCAATATGGGTCTACGGGATCTAGAGTGGCTCTAAAATTGGGAATTTCTTTGAAACAAGTGTATGATGCCCTCCGCCGCCAAGAGGTTCCCCGAAAAAGTCTTTTAGAGCAGAATCGGATTCGCTTTGAACGGAGTCCGCTCTCATTTACTTTCAAAAAAACACTTTCAGGCCAAGAACGAGAATTATACATTGCAGGCCTGATGTTGTATTACGGTGAGGGAGCCAAAACAGGAGTTACCGTTGATTTTACGAATTCTGATCCCAAGGCAGTAAAGTTATTTCTTAAGTTTCTTAGGCAGATATACAGTGTTAACGAAAGTAAAATTCGCTTCTACTTGTATTGTTTTTCTGATCAAGATGTTAGTTCGCTAATAAAATTCTGGTGCTCTCAGTTGAGAGTTGAGCAACAACAGTTTACAAAACCGTATGTGCGCTCGACCCTCAATAAGGGTAAGAGAACAATGTCGAATGGAGTTCTCCATGTTCGATATAGTGATAAGCGATTACTCGAGAAGGTACTAGCTCAAATGAATGAATTAGTAAGTACATTGTAAATTTGGGGGTGTGGTGGAGTGGTCAATCACAACAGACTGTCCAAAGGCAGCTTTTGGAGGCAACTCTAAAATGAACTCTCTGGGATAACGGTGAAAGCTAAGGCAATTGCTATGCTAATACCGTGGGAACTCTTCGATTGAAGAGAGCGCCGTAGAGACTAGATACCAGAGCATCCCGTAAGGGATGAAGATATAGTCCACGCCTTTGGGAAACCAAGGGATCAAGTGAAATCTGTCGGCCTTGTGCCTACGCAGGTTCGAATCCTGCCGCCCCCACAAAAGTATGATTAAAAAGAAAGGCAGTTATTGGAATGCCGGAGTAGTTCAGTGGTAGAACGCTTTCTTGGTAAGAAAGAGGCCGAGAGTCCGATTCTCTCCTCCGGCTCCAGTTGTCAGAAGTTGATGTCCGTGTTATCATAGCAAAGCTAATTTAAACACTATGCCACAGGATAATTTATTAAGAATGAAATGTCAGGTCTGCAAGCGAGCAAACTATTATACCACCAAGAATAAAAAGAAGGTTGAACGTAAGCTGGAGTATAAAAAATTCTGCAAGTTCTGCACGAAGCACACAGTCCATAAGGAAACGAAAATCACCGGATGAATGTCAGAAGGAAAAATCGGAATGATCTTCCGATTTTTCTGTTTTTATGGCATAATAGGAAAGTTAGATTTGGGGGTATCGTTCAACGGTAGGACAACGGTCTCCAAAACCGTCGATCTAGGTTCGATCCCTAGTACCCCCGCATAATAAAAAGATCACTCTAGTGAGTGATCTTTTTATTATTTTACTTTAGAAAATATCTACTTTTAATCCCGACGTTGTAGTCGGGACTCCGACCGCTTGCGCGTCGGAGTTTTCTCAATAAATATCAACTTTGAGCTTTCTAGTTTTTTCTTTTGATTGTTCTATCTGCCGGAGTAGAACCTCCACATCTTCCACTTTATAGAGCCGATAGTTATTCACAGGGTTACGGTAGGCGACAAGCTTACCTCTTACATCCCAATTGCGAACCGTCAAGGCTGTTACCCCAAATAATCTGGCGACCTCTTTTACGGTGAGAAATCTTTTTGGCATAGAATTTTTAATGAAACTTTAGTGAAAAATTTAGACTAAGTTAGTAAAGGTTTAAATGAGGCTTATGAGATTTGGTTCTATGAAGTATTAAGGATTCACTATCAACGTTTACAATACTTTAGCACTAATTATACGACTTTAGCAAAGGAGGCGTCAATGTTGATAATAATTGGATAACTTTGATTCAATTTGGGAAAGCATCACAAGAGCAAGGGAAACCAAGGCTTTCTGCGAGTCTGGCTTATCCACATTTTTTTACTTTGCCATGTTAAAATTTCTTCATATCGGATAACGGGGACCTATCTGCCTGTCGGCAGGCGGTAGGCAAGTTTGAGCAGAAAATACCTGTTTAAATAAATTATCCGATACTATATCGGATAAGGGTTAAAGAAGAAGTTCAGTAAACGCCGAAGTCCCGACAAAAGTCGGGACTTCGGGGAATGCACAGTCCAACGTTATTACGGGGATAACAACGCATCGGACTTTTATTATCCTAGCAGACTTTAATTAAATTTTCGAGGGGACTTAAACACATGTCAGACTCAATTCCAGATACAAAAAATACGACTCAAAATGACCATTACATTTCGATGCTTGAAGCATCGAAATTATGTTCTTACTCTCAAGAATACTTAAGTCTCCTCGCACGACGAGGGAAAATTGTTGCCAAGAAAATAGGCCGCAATTGGTTTATTGCAAAATCAGCACTCGATGAATATCTACAAAAGCAAAGTATTGTTATTTCTCTTCCAAAGAGTTTTTTTACGAATCAAAACATCCCAACTGATTTTAAATCAGAAAAATTTGGAAGACCCGCCCAAATTTTACTGAACAAAATTTCGGCAGGTAAGCCCATCTTGGTTTCAGCGTTGACTCCTGAAGAACCGGAGGTGCTCGAAAACGGAGATCAGCCGCATTCAAAATTATACGAAGAATTTTTAAAATTAAATAAGCAAAAGCAAGAACAAAATTTAGCTGCCCAGCCGACACCCGTTGTTCAACCCGTACAACCGATAACACCGAAGATTGAATTACCAAATCGTCCCCAGCCAGAGGCTGTTTTACCAAGCCGTCCGACTCTTGACCGCCTACCCAGCCACGACCTGCCTGATCACGGAATAAACGAACAAGACTTGTCAAAGGCTGATGTCATCATCGAAGCAATTTCCAATTTAAAAGTTGAGACTGAAATGCAGGATCAGCGCGAAGAAAAAATTGTTCAAACTCTCGATAAGCTTTCCGACTCCATTTCATTGTTTGCGCAAAAAGTATCGGAGAAGCCCGTGCCCGCCCCACTGCCAATTGTTGTGGCGCCTCCCGCGCAACTCCCTCCGGAACTAGAGGAGTTTGTTAATGATGAATCCCAATCATTTGGCTATCGCTTACGCCATACTCGCCGCTATCTTTCCAACATCCCGAGGAATCCATCCCGGATGACGGCAATCATTGTCAGCGCTATTACTTTGCTTTTTGTTCTTGTCGGAGGCTTCAGTTTTGGTAATGCCGATCAGATTGCCCAATTGATTAGAAACGCATTCAAGGATGCCGATACGCTCCAAGGTTATTTTCCCGGAACACATGCAAATGAGGTGCTGGTACTTGATAAAACCGGTAAGATTTCTATCTTTGGACATATTGAAACCCAAGGACAGCTTCGCTCAATGGCTCCGGACGGCGTCGCGCCGATCGTCGTTGATTCGATGACGAAAATAGAGAACTTGAACGCCGATTATTTTGACGATTTGGATTCCAAAGATTTCACGCTGGCTTTTGTAACCAAGAACGGTAACGTAACCTACGAAGACGTAAAACTTGAAGGGAACGTCGAAATCGGTAAAACGCTTACACTCAAAGGCCCGCTCAAGCTTCTGGACGAGCTGAATGTCTATGGACGTTTAGGCGTGTTTGCCGACGCGTACTTCAGTAAGGAAGTAAAACTTACCGGCGGTAATCTCAATGTGCAGAAAGGCGATATTCTGCTGGGGCAAGGCAACTTGAAGATTAGTCAGGGGACCATCGAGATCACCAATCCGACGATGGTAAAAAATTTGAATGCGGAATTACTCCAGGGACAAACCCCTAATGATATTACTCAAGGCATTACACTTGATCGTGTTGTTTCAAACGGCAACTCCACAAATAAAATCGCATTTTTCAACGGGGGGCTATATGGAGGGCAGGGAGCATTCGCGACGATTGGCGTTGCGGGAAATGCATCATTTGGTTCCTCCCAAAATCAAAGCGCTACTCGCTTTACGGTTTTTGCGAATAATTTTTCGGTGGATAGCTTGGGCAATGTCACGAACCAAGCAACGACGACTACTGACAATCTTAAAGTAACAAACGGCGT
>ERZ1292623.4959-Hain-H51-01um-R1-4959-length-10748-cov-6_pt1 | contig 10748 bp, 10 predicted proteins | sample MGYA00564398_ERZ1292623 | MGnify/ENA primary metagenome ERZ1292623 (study PRJEB36523, sample SAMEA6512633) | groundwater metagenome | collected 2019-01-07 | study: AquaDiva: Metagenomics assemblies of 32 groundwater samples
GGTCCAGGTCCGGGTGCTGAGTCGATACTCGCTAAACAAATTAAAAGGATGGAGCAAAAGCCCCTTGACCCATCTGACCCTGAGCGTTTTGCCTACAACCCCTTTGACCCCAAACTCTTTGTCACTGGAGCTAAGTCCCCATCAACAGAAGCTACAGCTTCATTGTATTCAAAAGTTGAGTCGCCTACACCTACAGCAGTGGTTCTATCGCCTGAAGAGCGTAATCAGATATTCAATATTAACAAGGCTGAAAAGGCAGGAAAAATAACGGCTGAGGAAGCAGATATGGGAAGGGATGATATTTATGCTCTTATTAGAGCCAAAGAATTAGCTAAGAAAAAGCCTACTGAGATAACTACTCCAACAGCCTTGGGTCCACAAGGGAAACTGAATCAAGCCCTTGAGAATTATGTGGCAGGCACGGACAAAGCAGAGTTGTCTCTGTCTGGAGCCCTAGCACACTTGGAGGCTTCTGGATTCCTTAAAGATGAACAAGAGGTGTCTCTTTCGCCTACGGACGAGAGGTATAAGGACATTATCGACCAAGTACAAGGTATACTTGGGAGAGAATCCAAGAGAGAGCCGAAAGAAGCGCGTGTAGATATAAGGCTGTTACAGGCTCGGATACAAGGAATTGTTGGACGCCTTGACCCCTTGAAGGACCCTTTTAATGCGGATGATGTGTTTTCGGCGGCTCTGCCCTTCTTACCAAGCGAGTTGACCATGGGGGAGATAAATAGTGTCTGGGGGATGGTGGTGAACTTTGGCGAAGCATATGCCGCCTCCCAAGGGCAAGCACTAAGGAATGAGGCGGCTGTAGAGAAGAGTGCTCAAGAGAGTGCGTTGGCAGCGCGGCAGAATGCGTTGATAACTGGGGACTTGGATGCCCTACTTCAGGCCAACAAGAGTTATCTTGCCCATGGAGGGAGGCTGGATACGATTGAGAATCAGGCATTGAGGGTGGACATTCTTAAGAGCTTTTTCCAAAAACCCGCCTACCTTATACATGCTCAGATATTTGGCCTCCTGGATGAGCTAGAGATGGTACTGGGCATGAAGTTCAGTGTGCCCGACTTCAGGGGGATGTTTAAGGATAAAGTGCCAAGGAGCTTTGGAGAGTGGGCTAGACTCAGCGTGGATGACCCGATGGCTTTTAATATCTTAGCCCAGATTACTGCGGCTGAACAGGGGATAACCCCAGAACAGTTGTTTGCTCAGATGAAGGCTAGGCTGCCAAGTGAAATAGAGACGCCAGCCCAGACAAGGGTGATACGTGCCTGAACCGATACACATAGACCAGCATAGTCAAGATATAGAACTCTCAAAAAGGCGTGAGCGGCTGGACGCTCTGATGCAGGCTATCGCTTATGAAGAGCAGATGAGGGAGGCACCGCTGCCGGATGAAAACATGTCCTTCTTGGAGAGGCTGAAGTTTGGAGTTAGTAGTCCTAAGAGATTCTTTGGGGCACAAAACCCTATGCCTGCAATAAATAAGCTACTAAAAGGTGTTCAGATAATGGACCAGACTGCAGCAGGGTTGACGATGTATTTGGCTGAAAAAGCCGAGCAGAAGGTAGGGAAATTCCCAGCACTCCCTGAAACAGACCTGCCAATAATTGGAGTGCCTAGGACTCCGTTATTGCCTGAATTTGAGAAGGCTAAGGCGGAGGACCCCCAGGCGAGTTTCATCAAGAATATACGGGTTGCTTGGGAGAATGTGGATGCTCCCTGGGGAAGAAAAGGGCTGCAAGAGGCTATCACTTCGCCTTTGAACTTCATCCCTGTAGCTAAAGCAGGGAAGGCAGTAAGTAAGACGGCTAAGGCTGTAAGGTTGTTGCCTAAGCCCTTGCCTTCTACACTGGTGCCTCCAACTGGGTTTAAGCTCTCTGATGGCACAGATGTGGGGGATGTGTTGTTGGAGATTCACAAACCCAGCAAGGCAGCAGGAGTTATCCAGTCTAGTAAGGCACTGACGAAGCTCATGAGAGGCGATACTGAAAACCCTGGGATAGTGCGAAGGAGGCTTATTGCGCTTACTGAGATGATGCCTGGGGGCCGGTCGGCTATAGCTACACCTTATGGGAAGAACATGATAGGGTACGTGGTGAATCAGGACTTAGCCTCTTCTTTGCCTACGCATGTCATAGCCAAGATGTCCTTGAAGTATAATGATGTCTTCAAGACAGCGGCCACGGCTGATGGACGCATGAGGTTAGTGGTTGAGAGGGGCCAAGTTAAGAAGGTACTACCAGGGATAAAGGAGAGGGTTGAACAGGCTTCAGGGGCTGTGTATGAAGACGCCATTGAAGCCATGCAGGACTTCGCGGTGGTGTTTGATGAGGTGGGGTATAGGAAGGCATTTAGTGTTTTGCCAGAAGGAGTGATTGAGAAGGTATTTTTGCAGTTTGACATCACCAAGATTGATGAATTCTATGACCTGACCAAAGCCCAGAGGGATTGGATATTTGACCTTCATCAGTATCTTGGCGTAGCCTTCGATAGGGCCTCAAGAGCAGGAGTTGAATGGGAAGCTGCCCTTGGTGGGTTGCCGATGAAGGCTTGGTTCTCCAGGATGAAGAACTGGGCCGACCATGCACAGAAGGTAACGCCAGAGAGACTAAGAAGGACTATTGGGGCTAAGTATTGGTGGCAGAATGAGAGGGTTTATCATTATGCTGCCGAGGGTCTTCAGGCTGGCAAGAGTTTGAGTGACGACCCAATGGCTATCTTTGAGGCTCAACTTAAGACTCTTGGGGCTGCTCAAGCGGACCAGCAGTTCTTGGATTATCTCAAGACGTTGCAGATAAACCCTGATACCTTCTCCAAGAAGTACCGAAACTCGGTGGCTTTGTTGAGCACGATAGTTACTCGAAAGCTCGCTGGTGAGGTTATAGATGCAGAAGACTGGACGGCATTTGAGAAGCTGTGGCCTCAACAGGCTGCTGATTTAGCGGCTGGGGGTAATAGGGCTTTATCAGCTAAGAAGGTAATGAGAGGGAAGCTCCAAGAGATGAGAGACTATGATGATGCAGTAGCTAAGGCAAGTTTGCCTATTGAGGGGATGACGAGGTTAGATGATATAAAGATTGACCCTAAACATGCGAAGGGGGCTGAGGAGATTAGGAACTTCCTTTTTCCCACTGAGACATTGTTTCATCAACTAGCCCATTCCAAGCTAAAAGACTGGTCGGATGCTCTGCGCTTTCTAGGTACTGGCTTAGACCTAGGGGGTTTGATGATTCATGGATTTCCTTTTACCGCCCGACAGCCAAGGGTTTGGAAGGAAGCCATGGAGAATATGGCGGCCTCATTATTTGACCCAGAATTTCTCAAACGCTACTGGGCCGCGAGACCTAGGGCGGCAGCTTATGTAAAGCTGGGATTAGACTTGGGCCGACCTGAGATGACAGAGATTGTGGGCAAGGGTAGAGTGGGCACCCGGGTAGGGTCTCTCTTGTCTGCGGCTCCCTTCAGGGCTGCTGATAGGTCTTTTAATGCAATCCTTGCGACGCTCAAGTATGAGATGACCGATGCCTTTGTGCCCAGGTTGTTGAAGGAGAAGGGAGAGCAGGCGGCTAGGGACTATATTGCAGTTCTCAACAAAGCCACAGGGTCTATGAATCCTGCGCTCATTGGCATGACGGCCACACAGAGGAATATTATGAGCCTGGCTATGTTCTTTGCACCTTTGTATCGCATGGCATCCTTTGGACTCATCTTAGATTTGACCAAAGGTCGAGTCAGGGCTGAGGAGGCAGCTAAGACTCTAACGGCTCTTGGGGGTGCGATGGGTGCTTGGATGGCTATTGGGAAGTGGTTTACTGGGAATGAGGAAGCGTTTGATTTGACTAGCCCCAAGTTTGGCTCCTTGAAGATGGGGAATACATTCATCGGTCCAGGAACAGCTTACAGGGTCCTTATGAGAGCAGGCCCACAAGTTAGGCAACAGATAGCAAGGGATGGGCTAGACAGCCTGGTGGACATTTCCTTTGATAATGTGCTCATACGAATCCCTAGGAGCATGTCTTCGCCTTTTGTGTCCAGGGGGCTTGATGTGCTAGATGGGAGAACCTTCGTGGGCGACCCAATGAGGGATACTGAGGGAGACTGGATGCCAGGGAATGTGGGGACTACCTTGGCCAGGTCTATACTTCCTTTCTGGCTTGATGGCCTGATGTATAGTTCCTCTGGGGCAAGTTTTAATATGGCCATCCCAGAGTTCTTTGGCCTCAGAGCCTTCCCTGCAAGGCCATTGGATAAGATAAATGAACTCCGAGACCTGTACTTGAATCACGACGAAGAGGATGAACTACTAAACACCTGGAGGGCTTCGCAGAAGGCCAAAGGGAAGAAGATTCGATGGAAGGAGGCCCCAGCGCTGGTGAAGCAAAGAATTGAGGAGGGCCATGAGGAATTCAAGGAGTTACAAGAGGCCCTTGAGAAGCAGACGACCTATAGTGGGCGGGCCAAGCAAAGAGACTTTTTGGAGTATACTAAGGAGCTTCAGAAAAACAGGGACACCGTGGATACAGAGTTGAGCAAGCTGGGGAATTTATTGGAATCCCGCCAGCTAGGGGGCAATAAATTCCGAGAGGGCCTCCGGGCTCAAGGGACTGTGTTGAGAAATCTACACCAACAGACTGCTCAGGACCCAGACTTCAAGGAGATTGTTGCATCTCTTGAGCATGATACGGATGCCGAGACTTTGGATAAGATGCTAGAGATGGATAAGAAGTTCCGCTTTGATGTGTTGTTCGATTGGTATATGAATAATGTAGTGTTGGCGGACGACTATGACGAGGATGAAGATGGGAGGTTTGACTATAAGACATACAAGGCCCGAGATATGTTGTTCAGGGAGCGTTGGGGGCAGGAAGCGTATGAGTATATGCAAAAGCGCCGCGTGGCCCATAGAAACCTGCATCCTGCTGTGGTGGAGTATAAAGAGGCTGTGAAGTTGTTAGAGCCCTACTGGGAAGTTCACTACACCCTCTTTGGGCTTAGCTCGGAAGCTGCGAGGTTGTATGATGATTACCTATCGAGGCCCCGAGATATGAGGGCTACCTTTAGACAACAGCACAGGAGTCTGTATGGGATTGAGAATAGAGTGAAGGTGGCCCGAGAGAAGATGAGGAGAAGTAATTCAGATATAGACTGGGCGCTAGTGAAGTTTTATGAAACCACCCCTATGACGAAGGCAGCTAAGACTAAGAAGACTGAATGGGATAAGAGAGGAGGATAAATGAAGAAGGAAATCGTAGTGAAAGAGACTTTTTGTGATGAGTGCCCTAAAGGTGAGGTTGAGGCGAATTATGTCTGTGCTGTGTGTGCCGAGGACCTTTGTGGAAAGCATGCATCTATGGTGTGTTGTTATCAGGTAATGCTCTGTTTGGCCTGTAACAAAGAATATTCTGAGATTATAACGCTCTTGAAGGCTCACTCGCCAAGCCATTATATTCAACCTTGGCTCCCCTATTCTTATGAGCATCCCTGGTGGCTACCATATGGGACTACTCCGTTTATCACATGCAAAAACGACACGGCTGCAAATAGTATCACTTACAACCCTTGACAAGTGGTAGCAAGTATGATACACTTATAGATAGGGAACCACAAACCCCCACCGGAGCGGTTTAGCTAACCGTCACCGGAGTAGGAGCTAATGTGTATGGCAGATGTGACTCAAGACAAGTTACCAATTGACAATGAAGAAGAGCGGAAGAGGGACCAGAGGCGAAATGAGAAGTCTAGGCGGCAGAGCCAAGCAGCCCTCGACCAGGCTTTAAAACTTGAGAAAGTCGAGTCTGACATAGCGTCTATCAACACTACCATGGTGAAGATGTTTGAGTTTCTTGCAGGCTCAGATGTGTTGACAGATGAGAAGGGTGCCCTGGAGGAGGCCAAGAGGGTGGCGATAACATCCTCAGAGGCTTCGGAAGCTGCCGCTGGAGCGAGGAAGGATATAGCTAAAATCCTCCAGGAGAACGATATAGACTGGGATGAGCCTAGGTTTGATTCAGCTAGGGCCGCTATGAAGCGCGGCGAGTATGATAGCGCCAAGGAGCTAGTCAAAGCAAACCTGGAGGACAAAGCTGGTCTTGAGGATAAGGTAAAGCAGATTCTAGCCACTATGAACAAGGACACTAATCGTGTAGACACTGGAGAACCTACCGCAGGGAGTGAGGGAGGCTTTCCGAGGACAATCGCTGAGATGAAGGCCCGGCTTCGTGGGCCTGGGGCTGTTGAGTTTTACCGAAAGAACAGGAGTAGGATACTCAGCGGCAAGCTATAAGGAGATAAGATGCCTCTTACTACCACCACCACTGCGGATACTATGATTCCTGAACTCTGGTCCGTGATTAACGCGGACGCCAGGGAAGCCGAGCTAAGTCTTTTGTCACTCTTTGACCGGCGCTATGAGCAGGAAGCGTCTGCAAAGGCGTATGACAGAATTCGTATCCAGGGCTTCAATAACTTCACCGATGAGACTGGGACCTTTGGTAGCACTCTCGGTGTCGGTGGGACTCTAACGTATGCTGCGGGACGATACCAAACTCAGGTGACTCTGGTTATAGACACACATGTGTATGAAGCCTTTGACCTTGAGTATGAAGCCGAGCTTTTGACGAACGTGGCGCAGCTTGAGAATCTGGCGCACAAAGCTGGGTACTCCGTAGCTCACAGGCTGGATGATGATGCTGCGGGATTCATCGATGATTTCGACTCCCCCAACGTTGTGGGGACTTTGCTTGTTGGCCTGAGTGACGCTGATGTATCAAGGGCGCAGCAATACTTGGACGACAACTATGTACCTGCTGGCGATAGGTACTTCGTGTTCTCGCATGCTGAGAAGCGGAGCCTGATGGACCAGGAGAAATACATCAACTCCAACTATCGAGAGGCCGTGGGGAGTCTCAATAACAACGTGATTAAGGGCTATATCAACCACATTCATGGGGCTGACTGGATAGCCATGGATAACATCGAGGGCACCAACTCGGCTGGCCATGACAATGGCATGTTCCATCGTGAGGCTGTAGCGGTGGCTGTGATTGATAACATGCGGACTGAGCAGATGTATGAGATAGATACCGACTCGACCAAGTATGTGGTTCACTCCATTTATGGCATGATAGAAGTCCGAGGACTTCATGGGGTGTTCTGCCGAGGGCTCTAATGGCTAACAATATTATCTTAGACAACGGTGAGGGCACCATTAAATGGGCCAGGGGTAGTTTTTCAGTACCCAAGGGTGCCAAGGGCCATCCCTTGGAGAGGGCTGTGTATCAGGCATGCAAGAAGTTTGGGGAAGTGCTGTTGAAGCAAGGATGGGCGCTCATGGGAGAGCCCAAGGTGACTAAGATAAAAGTATCCGACACAGGGAGGTTTATCCCTAAGTTGTCTCAAAGTAGGTCTAATACTGGGGCCGATATTAACCTCTGGGTCCCACAAGGTACTCCTGGGGTTATGAGAACTGACCATCCGTGGTATAAGTCAGGAACGGACCAGTATGATGTGGCATGGATGGTAAAGAAACGGAGCCAGCCGGTGAAGTTGATGGTGCCAGATAGTATCGTAGAAAAGGGACTCCTGCCCGCAGGGGTCAAGTTGGTGGAATAAGATGCCTCTTGATGGTGTGCTGGTAGTTCCCACTGAGCAAGTGGTCCGGGCGCTATACCCTGGGCGCAATGAAATTAGAGATTTCTTGTCTATGTACACTTTGGACTTCTTATCTTGGAAAGACGACTTCGAGAACCAGTCTATTACGACTACTCGGTTCACAACTATAACCAATGGTGCTGGAGCGGCTGCGTTGGTTGTAAGGGCTGACCAGTTGAATGGTGAGGGTCGTATGGATGCTGGGTCGGCTGATGATGGATACTCGGGGGCCTCTACGTCGTTGTCTTATAGAGCCAACTTGAATCCTATCATAGCGGTGCGTTTGAACCTATCTGCTGTGACTAGTGTGAAGTGCGAGATTGGCTTCACTGACTCTGAGGCTGATGCGGGGGCCGTGAACGTGCTTGCAACTCCCTCGTTCACCGCCACGGATGCGGCTGTATGGGTTGTAGATACTGATGATACTGCCCTATGGCAGGGTGTAGGAGTTGACACAGGCACTGGGGCGACTAAGCAGGAGCCCTCAAGCACCGAGGTAGGGCCTGCCGCTGCGACATTTGAGACCCTTATTGTAGCCCTTAGAGAGTCCACAGCCACCAGCAACGTAGGTGTAGCGAAATATATTAGGCTAGACGCGTCGGGGAATAAGACGTTTGAGAGTGCTTGGATTCAAACTAATCCCACCGATGGAACTGCGCCTGTAGAGGGGTCCTTAGCATCTAACGTGCTCCTGACCCCCTGGATGTTCGTGCAGAATAGGTCTGCTACCCAGAGGTTACTGGATATAGATTACATCGCCGTATGGCAGAGGAGAGCTTAAATGGCCGTTGATTTCGTGGTCCGTTCAGATACTGTTCCCGCTGGTACTGCGGGTAGCACTGCCTCTGCGAGGTTAAATAAGAGGCAAGAGATAGTGGCGATGCCTTGGGACATGAGCCTTGCTGTAGAGGGAAGGCTGTTTGTCGCTAACCGAGGCACTATTACTACGGGTATAATTCTACTCTCAGCTGAAGCTACGAACTTGCGGCCTGATATGGTTGTACGTGTACCAAGTGGAACTACTATCTTCCCTCTATACATCGTGACACATTTTGAGGCTTCTGGCGCAGGGGTGCATGATGTCATGGCCCGAGGCTGCTCTAATGATGTGGGTGCTGGAACCTCTACGGCTGTAACTCCTGTGAGTATGAGCCCTGCTCAAGGTCGAGGGACTGCTTGTATAGTGGCACGGGACTATACTGCTGACTGTACGGCTCCGACTTCGCCTTTTGAGTTTTACCGAGATGGCTATCCTACGGACCCCGATGTGGCGGGTAGCGTGTCGAGGTTTACTTGGAGCTATGGTAAGGACGGTCCTGCTCCGGCTCTTAGGGGTCCTGCGAGTTTGATGTATCATACAGGTGGCACTATCGCTGGTAGCCTTTACTTCGCTAGTATAGTCTGGGCCGAGTTTCTTACCTCCGAGCTTGTGTAAGTGCGGACGCTAGTGTGGTATCTACCTAGTCCCACAAGGACTGGGGCTGTAGGGCCGGTGTATAAGCTAGAGATGGCTTATACAGCGGTGGAGGTGTGGGTAGTTACCAGGACTGCATGTGGTGGGGCGGGCCTTATAGTGGATGTGCTAGTAGATGGAAGTAGTGTCTTTGATACCAGGCCCCAAGTGACTAGGCTACAGACAGAGGGCACGGGGATATTCTTGAGGACCTTGGGGCCGTTGCGGGAGGATTCCCTAGTTAGCCTTAGTGTAGACCAACTAGACGGCACTGAGGGAGACATAACAGTAGGTCTAGTCCTAGAGGAGCGATAACATGAGTTTCATGGAACCTGTTGTAGAACAAGATAGTTATACTGGAGTAGCAGAGCAGGCTTTCAGGCGTTTTAGGGTCAATCCTAGAGGTGAGTTGGTGGTCCCCGACTGGATGACTCAGCTTGCCATGGATGGCAGGGTGTTTAATGCATCTAACCCTGTACAGGAGACTAACCAAGACATCTCTACCACAGCGCGAGGCACTGATAACGTAAGCCCCGCTTTACTCTTGGATGTTCCTGCAAGCACAGTGGCTTTTCCACTTTACATTATGTTAATGCCAATAAGCCAAACCACTGATGAGGCTGTAACGGTTAGCATTAACACCGATGATGGTGTGAGGTATAGTTCAGGTGGGCAAGCGGTTACTCCGCTGAATATGCGAAAAGATGACCCTGTTACGTCGGCTTGTTCTTTCTATAATGGCTCTACGGCCATAACTGCTATCGCCAATGTAGACGATGACACTATCTGGGCTGCACTAATTCCAGCCGGTGATGTACCTGCTGTGTCGGGTACTCGACTGCCTCTCATCTGGACTGCAAAAGAGGCAATCCCACCTATGTTGGTAGGCCCAGCCAGTATGCTCATTTTTGTGACTAGTGCTACAGCAGATACACTTTTTAGATGGAGTGTACAGTGGGCTGAGTTCAGCACGTCTTTGTTTACTTAATCTACTGAGCAGGGGGGATACCTCCTTCTCCCCCCTGCTTAATTCCTACAGGAGAGTGAGAATGTCTGTACTTGGGGCCATGATTGGAGGAGTCCTCAGAGACCTTACTGGAGCCGTCAGGGGGAAACTTGTCGCGCTCCATGTAATTCCTTTACATTCTGAGCCTCGCTTCATTTCTGACACCACCCTTACGGTGTCTACGACCTCTGTGGGCTTGCCTGTGAGCATTCCTGTGGATGCATCGTATGCTTGGGTGCAGGTGACAGCGGCGGATGTGTATATTACACTGGATAGGGCTATTCCAGCGGCTACGAATGGGATGCGAGCCACGAATGGAGATGACTTATACTTCTACGGTCGTGAGCTAGAGAATGTAAGATTCCTACGCCAAGCCACCACTGATGCGACGCTGCTTATTAGCTATTTCCAAGAAGACGAGCGATAAAGCATGGCCAATCGCTTTCTTAGCCCCACAGCCGTCCGAAGGGTCGCTACGCTCAGACTCTTCCCTGACAACGTCACTGCAAGGTTTGGGGCTGACTCTGATGCAGTGATAGTGTTACGCTCTGCTACACTTGGTGCTAATACAGCATGGACTGCTGATGTGCCAGTGTTGGTGGGCACTCCAGTGAGCGCGGCCACGCCAGC
>ERZ1292623.4960-Hain-H51-01um-R1-4960-length-10747-cov-5_pt1 | contig 10747 bp, 11 predicted proteins | sample MGYA00564398_ERZ1292623 | MGnify/ENA primary metagenome ERZ1292623 (study PRJEB36523, sample SAMEA6512633) | groundwater metagenome | collected 2019-01-07 | study: AquaDiva: Metagenomics assemblies of 32 groundwater samples
TGATAATTTTAGTGATACAACACTAATTGAATTGAAGCACCACCTGAAAGACCTCGTGATACGCATAAATGAAGGCTTACAAGAAAGCCAACTTTCCTAAGGCACCAAAGTAAGTGTGCGGTATAATTAATGAATGCAAAATAAAAAACCAGACCGCTTAGGGCGTCTGGAGGAATCTTTGTACTCTAGAAATGAGGCGCGTTTACCTAAAGGAGAGCGGGTTCACTTAACCTCTAATTTTGATGACCCAGAATTGGCTAGAGGTTTAGCAGATGATGTGCCTCTGGCAGATCTTGTTTCAAGAGAGCGCGAACATCCACATAGGAAGATTTTTGAAAAAGTTTTTCTTTTTGCTCTAGTTTTTGCTGTTTTTACGGCGGGATTTGCTGGATACAAGTTTTTCTTAGGTGGCCCATCTGTAACAGAAAAAAATATAAATATAACGATAGGGGGGCCATCTATTGTTTCAGCGGCGACACCTATCACTTTGGATATCAGAGTTGAAAATCGTAATGCTCGTTCTATAGAAAATGCCGTTTTGAAAATTGGCTATCCGAAAAATTCTAGAAGCATAGAAGATAAAAATAAAGCACTTGATACCGAGACGATGAAGATTGATTCTCTTGGCTCGGGTGATTCAATAGGAAAACAGGTTACTTTTTTAATCTACGGACAAAAGGATGACATAGAGGTTTTGACAGCACGACTTGAGTATCAAGTGCCCGGCTCAAAAGCAACATTTATAAAAGAAGAAGTGTTTAATTTGGCTATTGGTACGGCGCCGGCGATTCTAGATGCCTCAATACCAAGACTTCTTGTTTCTAAGCAACCATTTGATGTTGTGGTTTCGGTAAAATCTAATTCCACAGAAACCATAAATGATTTAGTTTTAACCGCAGAATATCCCTTTGGATTTGTTTATAGTTCTTCAGACATTAAGCCATTTACAGACGATAACGTCTGGCATTTAGGAGATATGCCTGCCGGTGGTTCAAAAAACGTCCGTATTTCTGGCACCTTAGAAGCAGAAAACAATGAAGAGCGCACTTTTAAATTTTCATTAGCAGTTGGTGGCGGGGTTTTTAATAACTCTCAAAGCCAGATTGCTTCAATATTAAATACCGTCTCTGTTTCTAGGCCATTTTTATCGCTCACTGTTGGGGTGCCCGGTGGACAAGTTAGTACACAAGCAGGGGACAGGATTCCTATTGAAATAACATTTACTAATAATCTATCTTCAAAACTTAATAACGGTGTTATTAAAGCAAGTATTTCTGGAGTTTTTGATCAAAACAATATCATTACCCAACAGGGTGGGTTTTATAACTCAAAAGATCAGTCAATAATTTGGCAACAGTCTGGAAACCCAGATTTAGCAGAGGTTACTCCAGGGGATACAGGGAAAGTGCACTTTACTTTGACCGTTCCAAAGCTTTTGCCTACTGATTTAAAAAATCAGGGACTAACTGTGAAAGTTTTGATGACGGCAGATGAAATAAATGGAACTGATACCAATAAAATAACAAGTGACGCTAGTACATCTTTTAAGTTTAAAGCTAATCCGAATGCTTTTGCGTATGCCACGAGATCTGAATCAGTATTTAAACAAATAGGAACTATTCCGCCAAGAATAAATAAAGAAACAAGCTATTCTGTAAATATTTCTGCAAATACAACTTTTGCAAACATAGAGAATGCAAGTATGACCGCCACTATTCCACCAAATGTTTCTTGGAACAATATTGTTTCTCCGGGAAATGAAAAAATAAGATTTGATAGCAACACACGCATTTTGTCTTGGGATATAGGAACGGTGTCTTCTTCCGACAAGGGTAGAACAGCTATGATTCAACTTACCATAACACCAAGCTCATCCCAGCTAGGATTTTCTCCACCACTTCTTTCAAGGATTAGTTTTTCTGGCACAGATTCTTCTTCGGGTGAGGCAATAAACATTGATTTAGATGATGTCACAACGGAGCTTTCTCATGACGACGGTGCCTCAAATAACGCATCTGTAGTAGGGAAATAAAGTCATTCCGTAATTACTTCATTTAAGTACTTAAAAGAGGTGATTATGTTAGGATTATTTTATGGAAAACAAACTAGAAGCCATAGTTTCTCTAGCCAAAAGACGGGGTTTTATATTTGCTGGCTCTGAAATATATGGTGGTTTGGCCGGCTCTTTTGATTATGGCCCTTTGGGGGTTTCTCTTAAGAACAACATTAAAAAACTCTGGTGGAAAATGTTTGTAGATAATCAGGATAGAATTTTTGGATTAGATGCGGCAATCATTATGAATCCGAAAGTGTGGGAGGCATCTGGGCATGTTTCAGGTTTTTCCGATCCGTTGGTTGATTGCGAAAAATGTCATCATAGATTTAGAGCCGATCAATTAGATAATCAAAAAACTTGCCCAGATTGTGGGGGGAAGCTCAGTTCTCCAAGTCAATTTAATATGATGTTTAAAACTCAAGTTGGTGCAGGGGAGGACGCCCCCGTTTCGTTCCTACGCCCAGAAACAGCCCAAGGTATTTTTGTAAACTTTAAAAATATTATTGATTGTTTTCATCCAAAACTTCCTTTTGGAATAGCGCAAATTGGTAAAGCATTTAGAAACGAAATAGCACCTCGCGATTTTGTTTTTCGTCAGAGAGAGTTTGAACAAATGGAACTAGAATACTTTGTTCGTGAAAATGATTGGGAAAAATATTTTGAGAAATGGCAACTTGTAATGAGAGATTTTGCCGAAAGCATTGGAATTAAAGATGTTTATGAAAATAATAAAGAAGATATAGCCCACTACAGTAAAAAAACTATTGATTTTGAGTATGATTTTCCTTTTGGTAGGACCGAATTGTGGGGCTTGGCATATCGTACGGATTTTGATTTACGTGCCCATTCTGTATCAAGTGGAGTTGATCTGGTATATCTAGATGAAGAAACAGGGGATCGTTTTACACCGCACGTTATTGAACCCTCTCTCGGTGTAGATAGAACGCTTCTTGCGATACTTTTGTCCGCTTACACAGAAGATGATTTGGGAGGAGAAAAAAGAATTTATTTAAAACTTCCATCAGGAATTGCGCCAATTCGTGCAGCTGTTTTTCCACTTCTTAAAAATAAGCCAGAATTAGTGCAAAAGGCGAGAGAGGTTTATGAATCTTTGAAAACAGAACTTGGAAATATTGCTTGGGATGATAATGGAAATATAGGAAAGAGATATAGACGACAAGACGAAATTGGAACACCAAGCTGTATAACAATTGACTTCGATACTTTAGAGGATGACACAGTGACAGTTCGCGATAGGGATACCGGAGAGCAAAGGAGAGCAAAAATTAGAGACCTTAAGACAATTATTTAATTCTTTATTGAACTTTTGAGTGGGCGAAAAAAGCAATACTGTGTAAAAGTGCACTTTTACACAGTATTGACATAAATGATATTATAGTATATAAAAAGTATAGATACGTTCCTATACACTCGAATGGAGACCGCGTGCACGAAAGAATGAGAGAAGGCCCGCAAGAGATTATCAAGGCCATCAAGGTGACAACCTCTGGATTCAGTAGCACTCTCCAGACCGCCCGTATGGTCGTTTTTCCTCTTTTGATGTCGATTCCCGCCCTCCTCATGTGGAGTATCTGTTACATGAGGGGGTGGCATTCTAATCCCGATGCAGATGGCCCGATCGTAAACGCTATCCTTCCGTGGATCGGTAGTGCTCACGTGTTTTTGGCCGGCTTCCTTTTTCTCCAGGAAGGGAAAGATATTAGGGGATTGAAGGATGCGGTGCGGAATAAGGACGTTCCGGGGAACAGGGAAAAATTTCTGCAAATCGCCGAGGACAAGGTACCAGCACCGTTACGGTATATTCTTTTAGTTACCGGCAATATCGTCATTTTTTGGACGATTAGCCTGTACTACGGGAATTACTGGAGTGGTTTTTTCTCCGTTCTGTCTGTGGCATACGTTATCTCGCTTATTTGGGAGGTGATTGCAGATTTTGATGACCCTGTGAATGGTGTTTGGGTTGTCAAAGGCGTACCGGAGGAGTGGATTAAGAGTGCTGGAATCAAGCGTCGGTTTTCTGACCGAGTGTTTGAGTTCTTATTTGGTGAGTAGTGTGTGACGGCTCGGAGTAAATTTACTCTGAGCCGTTTTTCTTTACTATTTTTCTGGTAGACTATTGCTCATGCTAAAAGCAACCAAACATACATTACCAAGTGGCTTAAGGATTATTTTTGCTCAAATGCCAGATTCTCCTACCGTAACCGTGCAGGTTTTAGTAGAAACTGGCTCAAAATACGAATCGAAAAAAGAAGCGGGCCTCTCACACTTTTTAGAACATATGTGTTTTAAGGGCACCAAAAAAAGACCAGGTGCTTTTTCAGTTTCAAAAGCGTTTGATGAACTTGGCGCTGTTTCTAATGCTTTTACTTCGACTGAAATAACTGGTTATTGGGCCAAGGCCGGTTTTAATAATGTGTTACCAATTTTGGATATCGTTGCTGATATTTATTTGAATTCTGTATTTAAAGATGAGGATGTTAAAACAGAAAGGGGAGTTATAACTGAAGAAATCAATAGAGGAGAAGACCAGCCGGCAAATGTGCTAGACAGAATTTTTGATAAAGCAATGCACGGAGATCAGCCTGCAGGTTTGCCGATTATAGGAAATAAAAAGACAGTTCATGCCTTTAAGGCGAAAGATTTTTACGATTATCGCGGTAAACACTATGTGGCCTGTGCTACAACAATAGTTGTATCTGGACGTTTTAATGAAAAAGAAGTTTTGAAAGAAATAAAAAATCTTTTCAAGGATATTTCAAAATCTAAAAAATATGAAAAAAAACCTACAAAAATTGCTCACAGAAAGCCTAATGTGGTTTTTGAACACAAAGATATAGATCAGGTGCATATAGAAATTGGGATGAGAGCCTTTCCTTACAAAGACGATCGCCTTACTAAGCTTTCAGTTCTTAAGGGGGTTTTGTCTTCAGGAATGAGTTCGCGCCTTTACCAAAAAATGCGAACAGAGCTTGGTATTTGCTATTACGTTAGGGCATTTAACTCATGTTCAACTGATCATGGTGAATTTGGCGTTGTATCTGGTGTAGACCCCAAAAGAGTTGATATTGCGGTGGGGGCGATAATAAATGAATTAGAAAAAATAAAATCAGAGCTAGTTTCGGAAGAAGAATTAAAAAAAGTAAAATCCCTAATGATTTCAGGTATGTATATGTCCCTTGAATCTTCCGATGAAGTTGGAGGTTATTTTGCAGATAGAGCCATTTTTAGTGGCGACCTAAGAACGCCACAAGAAAGAGAAAAAATAATTCTTGCAGTAACTCCAAAAGATATTCAAAACATTGCAAAAGAATTATTTACCAACAAAGACCTTCTGCTCGCAGTTGTTGGCAGAAAGATAGATAAACCTAAACTTGCTAGATTGTTAAACATTAAATAGAGGGCTATATAGCCAAAAGTTGTCTAACGGGGTATATTGTAGCTATGGATAAAGGTGAAATGCATTTTGCTATAAATACCCACTCGCTAGTAAAAGCTATTGCTATCGTTGCCTTTGCGGTGGCGTTGTTTCTCATTAGAGATATTATTTTAGTAATACTTACTGCCATAGTAATAGCCTCTGCTATTGAGCCCGGCACGCGTTTTGCTATAAAACATAGAATACCAAGGACAATTGCAGTTTTGTTCATATACATTCTTACCGGCATCGTTTTTCTTTCTGCATTATATTTTCTTTTAGTCCCACTTCTTTCCGAATCATCAACATTTCTTTCTTCAATTCCAGAATATACACGCACTCTTTCGACCAACCCAAGCTCAAACACATTTTTAAGTTCTATCACTTCTACCCTTTCAGTTCCTGATTTAATTAATCAAATAAATTCCACCCTTGTGCATGTTTCAAATGGTTTTTTTGGAACAATTGATGTTGTTTTCGGAGGCATTTTGGCGTTTATGCTCATTATCGTTCTTTCTTTTTATCTTGCGGTGCAGGAAGATGGAATAAGCAAGCTTTTAAAGATTGTTACGCCAATTAAAAATGAAAAATATATTGTTTCTCTTTGGAAAAGGTCACAAGAAAAAATTGGCCTTTGGATGCAAGGACAACTCCTTTTGGCGGTGATTGTAGCTGTGTTGGTTTTCTTGGGATTAACAATAATGGGAGTTCCTAATGCCATCCTTTTAGCGTTTATTGCTGGGGTATTAGAAATCATTCCTATTTTTGGTCCAGTTTTGTCTGCCGTGCCAGCAGTTCTTATTTCGTTCACCGCTGGCGGTTTTGGTCTTGCCGCCCTAGTCGCTGGACTATTCGTGATTATTCAGCAATTTGAAGCCCATCTTATTTACCCACTAGTTGTAAAAAAGGTTATCGGGGTGCCACCAATTGTTTCTATCCTTGCTTTGGTAATTGGTGCAAAGTTGGCTGGTTTTTTGGGAATAATACTTTCTGTTCCACTAGCAACAGTTCTCATGGTTCTTATTGAAGACTTAGAAAAAAGTCGGGTTGATACAGCTTCATAAAAATAGATGGGAAATCGGGTTTATATAACTACCACACTTCCTTATGTTAATGCAGAGCCACATGTTGGTTTTGCTATGGAAATTGTGCGAGCTGATGTTATCAATCGTTTCAAAAAAATAGAAGGATGTGATGTCTTTTTTAATACAGGGACAGATGAACATGGAATAAAAATATATCAAAGAGCATTGGAGGAGGGAAAAGATGTACAAGATTTTGTAGATGAAAATTCAAAAAAATTTAGAGAACTTATTGATCTTTTACACATAGACAAAGAGGTTCACTTTATAAGAACAACAGATGAAAACCACATAAAAGCTACACAAGAATTTTGGAATAGATGTAATGAGAATGGATATATTTATAAAGCAAAATACACAATAAAATATTGCACTGGTTGTGAGCTAGAAAAAACCAGCTCGGAATTAATTGATGATCGTTGCCCAATACATCCAAATTTGGATATTGAATTAATTGATGAAGAGAATTATTTCTTTAAATTTTCAGCTTTTAAAGAAAAACTTTTAGACTTATATTCAAAAAATGAAAATTTTGTTACCCCAGCAACTAGATTAAATGAGATACGGGTTTTTGTAGAAAGGGGACTTCAGGATTTTAGTATCTCGCGTTTAAAAGAAAAAATGCCTTGGGGTATCCCTGTACCAAACGCTCCAGAACACGTTATGTATGTTTGGTTTGACGCCCTAGTTAATTACGTTTCAACGTTGGGCTGGCCTGATAAAGACGGAGATTTTGGAAAATATTGGACAGAAGACAACGATATTATTCAATATGCCGGTAAAGATAATTTGCGTCAACAATCTGCTATGTGGCAGGCGATGCTTATGGGAGCGGGATTGCCCTGCAGTAAGCATATTGTTATAAACGGTTTTATTACTTCAGGTGGGCAAAAAATGTCTAAATCGATTGGAAATGTCGTAAATCCAATTGAAGTTGTTTCGGTTTTTGGTGCAGAAGCCTTTAGGTATTTTGTGACTCGAGAGCTCTCTACCTTTGAGGATTCAGATTTTACAATTTCTGCCTTTAAAGATATTTATAATGCAAATTTGGCTAACGGTTTGGGTAATTTGGTCTCTCGTCTTATGACCTTAGCCTCAAGATACTTAGAAAATGCGGTTAACGTTTTGGAGAAAACCATGCCACAAGAATTTACTTCTGCTATGAACTTGTTTGAAATATCAAAAGCAGGAGGAATGATATGGGAAAAAATAGGCAAAATGGACAAAGAAATACAAGAAAAAGAACCATTCAAGCTTATTAAGACAGACCCAGATACCGCCAAAAAAATCATTGCTGATTTAGTGGTTGATTTATACACCGTCGCAACAATGCTTGAGGCGTTTATGCCAGAAACATCAAAAGCTATAAAAACTTTAATTAAAGAAAATATTTCTCCAGTAACGCCCCTTTTTCCAAGAATGGATTAAATCTTATGGCGTATAAATATATAGATACACACTGCCATCTGCAGTTTGAAGATTACGACAAAGATAGAGAAGAAGAAATTCAGAAAATGAAAGAGTATGAGACGCTTGGCATTGTAGTGGGCGTTGATATTGCTAGCTCAAAACAGGCTATAAAATTAGCCGAGGAAAATGAAAATTTATATGCTTGTGTAGGGGTGCACCCAACCTATGAAGAACCACATTTGGATGAATTGGAAAACTTAGTAAAGCATGAAAAGGTTGTAGCGGTTGGAGAGTGTGGGTTAGATTTTTTTAGAGATAAAAAAGAAGATGTTTATGAAAAACAAAAAAAGCTTTTCAATTATCAAATTAATTTAGCAATTAAATATGAAAAGCCGTTAGTAATACACGCACGCTCTGCATACAAAGAATTATTTGAAATTTTGAGTGCAAGAAAAAAAGAGGCTGGAGATAAGCTCAAGGTTAATATGCATTTCTTTGGTGGCGATATGGATGATGCGAAAAATTTTATTGATTTAGGGTTTATGCTTTCATTCTCTGGAGTTATCACTTTTGCCAGAGATTATGATGAAGTAGTGCGATTTGCCCCAAGTTCTCACCTTCTTACAGAAACCGATTCACCATATGCAACTCCAATTCCGTTTCGCGGAAAAAGAAATAATCCAAGATTTGTAAGTGAAGTGGTTACAGCAATGACAAAAATTCGTGAAGATAATTTTGATGATATACAGCAAGCTGTTTTTGAAAATGCTTGTAGGTTTTTTAAATTGAATAACAAATTTCAATAATCTTGCTTATTTGAATATAAAGTGTATTTTGTCTTTCAGAACCAATCCAATAACCGAGGAAATTCCATTGCCTAGCGAGAAAGACACCAAAGCGGAAATTCAATTCGTGAATTCTGAAATTGCGAGGTGTATAGAAGAGAACGAGGCAATAAAGCTTATGTTCTCTGATGGGCAACCCATGGAGATTGGACTGCATCGCGTTTTCACTAACAACGAACGAGCAATCAAGGGGCTTAATTTGAGGAGAATTGAGCTCACTAACGGACTTGCTCTTGTAAGATAAGTTTTGTTTTATGGGGGCCACGCGTTAGCGTGGCCCTTTGTTTTTATGAAGTTTATGGTAAAGTACCCAAGTTCTGGGGGCAAAAACCCTAGATCTTAGTAGTGTTAAGCCTTTTTGGGCATATGCGCCACACCGCATAAATTAAATGGAAGAAAGCAAAATCTATGAAGTGGGATTTATGATCTCACCCTCAATTAGTGAAGAAGAGGTTTCTCAAATAGTTTCAAAAATAGAGTCCGCAATAACCTCAAATGGTGGAAATGTTTTTGATGGAGAAACTCCAAAGTTAAGACGTTTAGCATATCCGATATATAAAGTAGTAAGGGGAGCAAAAATTGCCGCAACTACAGGTTTTTTTGGGTGGACAAAATTTGAACTACCACCAGAAAAAGTTTCTGAAGTAGAAAAGGCAGTAAAAAATATCGATGAAGTTTTGAGGGCTTTAATGATAAAAACCATTAGAGAAAAAACTTACGAACCAAAAGAAATTGAGCCAGAATTAGAACAAACAGAAGAAGTCCTTGATGAGATACCAGTTGAAGTGATGGAGGAGGGAATTGTTGATGATGTAAGTGCTACTCCAACGGAAGTTGTTGAAGAGGCTAAAGAGGAATAATATAAGAATAGTTAAAAGGTATTAGGTAACAGACATAAAAAGATGAATTTAAACAAAGCGTTCATAATGGGAAATCTTACTCGCGATCCAGAAGTTCGATCGCTTCCATCCGGAGTACAAGTAGCTTCAATGGGAATAGCTACAAATAGAAGCTATAAAGACAAGGAAGGCAAAAAACAAGAAATGGTGGAATTCCATAATATTGTTGCTTTCGGAAGACTCGCAGAAGTTATAGCTCAATATGCAAGAAAAGGATCATCCCTTTTTGTAGAGGGAAGAATACAGACAAGAAGTTGGGATGATAAAACTAGTGGAGAAAAAAAATACAGAACAGAAATAGTAGTTGAAAACTTTCAATTTGGACCACGCGCAGGGGGTAGTACAGCCGGAAAAGATTTTGGCAGTAAGGGAGAGGCGCCAGCCACAAAAGAAGAAGATGTGATTGAATACCCTCAAGAAGATATTCAGACGGATGATATTCCATTCTAGGAGATTAACGAACGAAGTGAGTATAATCTACTTACCCCAGCCCTAATTTTGCGAGACAAAAATAGTAAGGTGTGGTAAGAAATGATTTGTGAAATTAGCTTAGTCGGCACGCGGGCGAATAGCCCGACCCTATTCGGGTCAGTGCCGACCGATAAATTAACAGCAAAATTAGAGCGGGGTCATTATTTTTATAATCGCTTCGCTCATTAAAAATATATGAAAAACAGAAGCATAGAAATACCAAAACACATAGACTATAAAGACACGGGATTTTTGAAGAAATTCTTAAATCCGCACGCTCGTATTATTGGAAAAAAGAAGAGTGGTCTTTCGGCCGAAGTGCAAAGAGATCTTGCCATGGCAGTAAAAAGAGCTAGATTTATGGCCCTTTTACCGTTCGTTTCAAGATAAAGACGCTCGGGTTGGTTGTTTTAAAATCAACTGCCACTCGGCTGAAAATTCCCAAATAGATAAGCTTCATAAAACGAAAAACGCCAAAACTCACTTCGTTCGGACAGTTGGCGTTTTTCTATTTTGCTAAATCTATTTAGGAATAGCCTCGTGAGCTT
>ERZ1292623.3449-Hain-H51-01um-R1-3449-length-13477-cov-19_pt1 | contig 10742 bp, 10 predicted proteins | sample MGYA00564398_ERZ1292623 | MGnify/ENA primary metagenome ERZ1292623 (study PRJEB36523, sample SAMEA6512633) | groundwater metagenome | collected 2019-01-07 | study: AquaDiva: Metagenomics assemblies of 32 groundwater samples
CCATGATATTAATAGAAAATAAGAATTTATAAAATATACCGAAAGGCTTTTAAAATAAATAGTTAATGAAAAAAGAGTAAAATGAAGTTATCACAAGAACAAATTAGTTTATACAGAAGACTACAAGAAAGTTCAACTGCTTCAGAAACATATGTTTTTGCAAGAAGATATGGATTAAGCTTATCTTCAGCAGAGAATGTAGTTTCTAAATTTGATGGCAATGTAACAAAAGCTATCGAGTTTACAGAGTTTTATAGGGATGTTTTAAAAAGAAGTATTAATGATTACCTTCTAAGAGTTGAAAGCACTTCTAGAACTGGCTTTTCATTTGTACCAAGAGAAGATATTACTTTAGAGCAGGAATTGATGAATATCGAGACAAGATTTAATATAAACCCTGCAAGATATCAGGTTGAAGCTCTGGAAAGACAAGGCAAATTAAAAGAGGTTGTATCAAAAAGTAAAAATACAATGAGACCAAAAAGATTCACCTTCCACCCTACAGATTTGGATCTTGAATCTGATTACATGGCACGTAATTCTTCTCATTATTATGAACATCTTCTTACAAAAGAGAGAGATTAGAAAAATTTATATTAAGCTTAATTTATTTCTAAATTAATGATTAGGAATACAGTATTAAAGCATAAAGGAGGCTATTATAATTATAAAGTTCATGAGATTAAATTAAACAAATTATCAAATGGATTTTCTGATTTAAAATTTTATCTTAATGATGTTTTTAAAAACTGCCCCGATGAATATTTTAATTATGGACCAAGAAGCTCTGGATTAAAATTCAAGTTAAATAATTTAAAAATGCACCAAGTCAGGGGGCATGAAATAAATGATTTAACAAAGCAGGCTCTAATTTTTAACAAGAATAACTTTAAAGAAAACCATCCAAAAGTGCAGACGTTCATGCTTGAAAATGATGACAAAACAATTGCAATGGAAGTTCCAATCTGGATATATCCTGAAGAATTGAAAAAAATAACTTCAAGGCTTACTGCAAAATCTCCATTAACAGGGCATATTGATATTTTAAGGATAGAGGATAATAAAATATGGATATGGGACTACAAGCCAAACTCATTTGAGGAAAAGTATGCTTCCACGCAAGTTTATTTTTATTCCTTAATGCTAAGCCAGAGAACAAAAATACCTCTTGACAAGTTCAGATGCGGTTATTTTGATGCCGATTATGCATATGTATTTAAGCCAGAATTAGAATTAATACAAAATAAGCTTTTATTTGAATTTTCGCAATAATTTTATATAAGTTTGCATTAAGATATTTTAATGGCACAAACAGAGTTTTATCCTTTAGACATTGATTATGATGAAAATGCTGTAGTTAAAATACTTGGAGTTACAAGAGACAATAAGAAAGTATGCATTTATGACGACAGCGTGCAGCCTTATTTCTGGGCTTTTAATCATGATATTGAAGAATATAAGGACAAAATATTAAAAATAAGGGATGAAGAACAAGATGTTTATGTTACAAAAACTGAAATGCATGAAAAACATTATCTTGGAAAATTAGTCAATGCATTAAAGGTTTTTTATAATAATCCAAAAAAAATAAATTATATTTTGGATAAATTAGATAATAATTTAAACAGAGCTGAAATAGACATAAACTTCTCAAAAAGATATTTATTTAACAAAGGAATAAGCATGATGACCTCAACTAAAGCAGAAGGGGACTTATCGCACGAAGAAGATTTTGATTATTGCATTAAAGGAAGCTTAAAACAGGAAAGCCAGGAATTCTTGGACAATCCAAGGGTCTTAAGCGTGGATATAGAAGTTTATGGGAGTCATGGCGGAATAGACAAGGTAAAAAATGATCCTATAATAATGATTGGAATTTATGGCCAAGATCTAAAGAAGGTTTTAACATGGAAGAAATTTGATGCGCAGGATTATGTTGAAATATTAGAAAGCGAGGCTGAAATGATTGAAAGATTTATTGAGATAATTAAAAATTATTCTCCAAATATTATAATAGGCTACAATTCAGATGAATTTGACTTTCCTTACATAAAAGCAAGGGCTGAAAAATATGGGATTAAAGTTGACCTAGGAACGAATAATAGTAATTTAAAATTAACAAGGGGGATGGAATCAAATGCAAAAATAGATGGAGTTATACATCTGGATTTATTAAAATTCATCAGGAAAAATATGTCTGCTAATTTGCAGCTCGACTCATATAGTTTAGACAGTGTAGCAAAGGAATTATTGCAGGAGGGAAAAAAAGAAATTGATTTTGATGAGGTTATGGAAGCCTGGGATAATACACTGGATTTAAAAGAATTTGCGGAATATAATGTTAAAGACAATGAATTAACATTAAAAATATTTCATAAAATTTATCCTATAATAAGCGAATTAGTAAAATTAATCGGAATTAACATGTATGACATATGCAGAATGAGCTACGGCCAGTTAGTTGAAAATTATTTGATTAAAAGGGCTAATGAATTTAACCAGATTATTCCCAACAAACCAGGTCATGAACAAGTTTCCGGAAGAAGAATTGAAAAATATCAAGGAGCTTTTGTAATGGAGCCAAAAGTCGGAATATATGATGAAGTTGTTTTTTTTGATTTCAGATCATTATACCCGAGCATCATTATTACAAAGAACATTTATCCTGGAAATTTAAACAATGAAGGATCTGGGTATAGAACGCCTGAAATAAATGATAATGGAATAAAAAAAGTTTATTATTTTGATACTAAAGAAGAGGGATTTATTCCGCAGATTGTCAAGGATGTTATTATAAGAAGAAACAGGATTAAGGAAATTACAAAAAAAGAAAACGATGTAACTTTAAAAGCAAGAAGTTATGCATTAAAAACAATAGCAAACTCGGCTTATGGGATGTATGGATTTTTTGGAGCAAGATATTACAGCAGAGAATGTGCTGAAAGCATTACAGCATTCGGCAGGCAGTACATCCAAGATACTATAAAAAAAGCGCAGGATAATGGATTTTTGGTTATTTATTCTGATACAGACAGCATTGCAATTGCCCTAAAAAATAAAACTAGAAGAGATGCTTTAAATTTTCTTGAATCAATAAATAAAGAGCTTCCTAGCTTAATGGAATTAGAACTTGAAAATTTTTATCAAAGAGGGTTATTTGTAGGCAAAAAAAGCGAGCAGCAGGGGGCAAAGAAAAAATATGCATTAATAGACGAAAGCGGAAAATTAAAAATAACTGGATTTGAAACCATAAGAAAAGATTGGAGCATTATTGCAAGAGAAACCCAGTTAAGTGTTATAGAATTAATATTAAAAGAGGGAACTTACGAAAATGCACTTGAATATGCTAAAAAAGTTATAAAAGATATAAAAGATAAAAAAATAGAATTAAAAAAAATGGTAATTAAGGAGCAGTTAAAATTGCCCTTAGAAAGCTACAGGCAGATTGGACCTCATGTTGCTGTCGCAAGAAGAATGAAAGAAATTGGAATGGATGTAAGCCCAGGGGCAAGCATTTATTTTATTATAAGCAATGAGCAAGGAATGATAAGAGACAAAGCCAGAATTCCTTCTGAATGCAAAGATTATGATGCAAATTATTACATAGAAAATCAGATAATGCCAAGTGTTGAAAAGATTTTTGAGGTTTTTGGAATTACCAAAGATCAAATATTGATTAAAGAACAAACACAGTTGGGAGAATTTTAAAATGGATGACTGGCAGAAAGCTGGAAAAATAGCATGGCAAGCATTAAACTATGGAAAAAGTTTAATTAAAATAAATGAAAATCTCCTAGAAGTTGTCGAGAAAATTGAAAACGAAATTATAAAAAATAATGCGTTTCCTGCTTTTCCTGTAAATGTTTCAATAAACGACATGGCTGCTCATTTTACTCCGAATGATGAAAAGGATTTAATATTCAAAGAAAATGACTTGGTAAAATTGGATGTCGGCGTTCATGTCAATGGTTTTATAGGAGATAATGCATTAACCATAGATTTAGGAAATAATAAAGAATTATCAAAGGCTTCACAATTAGCTTTAAATGAAGCTGTTAAATTAGCAAAACCCGGAACAAAAATTTATGAAATTGGAAGTGTTATAGAAAAAACAATAAAAGAATTCGGCTTTAATCCAATAAGAAATTTATCAGGACATGGAATTGAACAGTATGAGCAACATTCTGGATTAACTATTCCTAATTACAATAACAATGATAATTTAGAACTGGAAGAGAACCAAATTATTGCTATAGAGCCATTTGCGACTAACGGAGTAGGATTAGTTCAAGACGGAAAACCAAGCAATATTTTTAAAGTTGTAAATGTAAAGCCTATAAGGGACAATATTTCAAGAGATGTTTTAAGATATATTATTCAGGAATATAAAACACTGCCTTTTGCAAAAAGATGGCTCTTAAAAAAATTTGATTCTTTTAAGGTAAATTTTGCGTTAAGGAATTTGGAAAGAGAAAGCATTTTGCATAATTATCCTCAATTGCCTGAAAAGAGCAAGGGATTGGTTTCACAGCACGAACATACTATAATGGTAAAGGATAATCCTGAAATACTTACAAAAGAGTAAAACACAATATTTATATAAATAAAACTCAGTAAAAATTAGCATGGAAACTGTCAAAGATATAATGGGGAAAAAAGTTATCCATTTTGATGAAAATTCTAATGTTGAAAAAATTGCCAAAGAGCTCGGTAAGTATGATGTTGGCTGTGCGATAATTACTAAAAATAAAAAGCCTATTGGAATTATAACTGAAAGGGATATGGTAAGAAGAGTTATAGGCCATAATTTAAATCCTAAAAAAATAAAGGCTAAGGGTATAATGACGTCTCCTGTACAGAGTTTAGACCAAAACACAAATATTTACTATGCAAGCAAGATAATGAGAGAAAGAAAATTCCAAAGATATCCTGTAATAAGCAAGGGAAAAATAATAGGAATAATTACCCAGACTAATTTGATAGATTATTTCACAGAGCAAAGAAAGAAATTTGTTTTAAAATATTTAAATAAAAATTTAAGAAGGAAATATTTATGAAAGAATTTTTAAAAAGATATTATGGGGCGTGGATAGTAATTTTTTTAATTATATCATTCATATCATATCTTTATGTAATTAACAATAAAGTAAATTGGTTATATAATTATGATCGTAGTGGAGATACTGTAAGTGCTGAATTTAGCATAATAAAATTATTAATTTTTATCATCGTAAACATATTTATTTCTTATTTAATTTTTTATACATTGGCGTCTTTCAAAATAAAGAAAAATAATCAGCCAAAATAATCAGGAATTTCTTTGGCTAATCCTGCTCTTGCATTTTTCAAGTAATTTTCCTCTATATCTTTATACCTCTCCATTAGTTCCTGGGAAATACTTGGTTTTACCTTAGCTAAAGCTTCTTCAAAATGTTTTTTTGTAACCTCTTTTGCCTTTGGATCTTCTCTTAAAGCTAAAATTCCTGCTTCTCTGCATACTGTTTCAAAATCAGCTCCGACATAGCCTTCTGCTTTATCTGCTATTTTTTCTATATCAACATCTTTCGCAAGAGGCATTCCTTTTGTATGTATTTTTAATATTTCTAATCTTCCTTGCTTATTTGGCGGTGGAACAAGCAATAATCTGTCAAATCTTCCCGGCCTTAACAATGCGGGATCCATTATATCTGGTCTATTAGTAGCTGCAATTACAACAACATCGTTTAACTGCTGCACTCCATCTATTTCAGCCAATAAAGTATTTACCATTTCGTCAACAACTCTATTTCCATCATTTAATCCTCTTCTAGAAGCTATTGAGTCTATTTCATCAAAGAAAATTATTGTAGGAGATGCTTGCCTGGCTTTTTCAAACACTTTTTTTATTCCTCTTGAACTTTCACCGACCCACTTATTCAACAATTCTGGTCCGTTAACTAAAATAAAATTTGCTTCGCACTCTGTTGCAATTGCTTTAGCAAGTAATGTTTTTCCTGTTCCTGGAGGACCATATAACAAAACTCCTCTAGAAGGCTTTATTCCTAGTCTTTTAAAAGCATCTGGATTTTTTAAAGGCCATTCTACAACTTCTTTTAATTCCTGCTTTGATTTATCTAAACCTCCAACATCTTCCCACTTTATGTTGGGGTTTTCAATTAATACTTCTCTTAAGGCGCTTGGTCTTACTAGTTTTAGTGCAGAATTAAAATCTTCTTCTGTTACAGTTAATTTTTGCAAAACTTCTTCAGGGATATCTGCATTTTCTTCAAACTTAATTTCAGGCAGTGTTCTTCTTAAAACATTCATTGCAGCTTCTTTGCATAATGCTGCGATATCTGCCCCAACAAAACCATGTGTAATTTCAGCTAGCCTAATTAAATTAACATCCTTTGCCAACGGCATATTTCTAGAATGTATTTTTAAAATATTTAGCCTTCCTTGTTTATTTGGAACACCAATAACAACTTCCCTGTCAAATCTTCCTGGTCTTCTTAATGCAGGATCAATGGCATTAGGCCTATTAGTAGCCCCTATAACAATTACCTTGCCCCGAGATTTTAATCCATCAAGCATTGTAAGCAATTGGCTAACCGCTCTCCTTTCTAATTCACCGTAGCTTTCTTCTCTTTTTGGAGCAATTGAATCAATTTCGTCAATAAAGATAATACTTGGCGCGCTTTTCTCAGCTTCTTCAAATGCACTTCTAATGTGTTTTTCTGTTTCCCCGTAAAACTTATTAAAAATCTCAGGCCCGTTAATTAAAATAAAATTTGCTTCACATTCATTTGCAACCGCTTTAGCAAGTAATGTTTTTCCTGTTCCTGGAGGACCGTGCAATAAAACGCCTTTTGGCGGCTCTATTCCTAAACGTAAAAAAATATTTGGATGCTTCAATGGCAGTTCAACCATTTCACGTATCTTAGAGATTTCCTCTGTTAATCCCCCAATATCTTCATAAGTCACTTCAGGAATTTTTTCTTCTGAAATTTCAACAGCTTTTGGATTTAAGGTTAATTCTGTGTTTTCAGTAATTAATATAGGAACATCTTTTGGGGTTGTATTGGCAACAATGAACCTTATTCCCCCAAGTCCAAATCCACCAGTAAAACTTTCTTCAAACATGCTGAATACTTCTTCAAAAAAGGGAGATTCGGACATTGTTCTATGCCTGGATTTAGTTCCACCTGGCACAATAATATCTCCTTTTAAAACAGCCCTCCCTAATAAAGTTCTTCTAAATATTCTTGGATCAGCTTTTATCATAACTCCTTTTTGGGCAGGCGCTATTGTAACAGATTTAGCTTCTTTAACATCTATTTTTTTAATTGCAATAAACTCCCCTATGCTTGTCTTGGCATTTCTTCTCATTATACCATCCATTCTTATTACCTGCTGGCCAACATCTGTAGGATAAGCTCTTTCAACAATTGCTACTGTAGTCCTTGTTCCTGTAATAGAAATAACATCTCCTGGATGAACGCCGATGGCATGCATTGTTTCTGAATCAACCCTTACAATTCCTTTGTAAGCTTCTTCCTGCAATGCCTCCATTACTTTTAATTTTATTTCCTTTTGATCCTTGTCTATCATGTTATTCCCCTTATAAGCAATTTTAATAAACCTTTCTTATTTTTTTCCTGAAGAATATGGAAAGTTTTCCGGGTTCTTCTAAGTTTAAATTAATTAATTTTGTTAATTCCCTGTTAAATTCCTCTTCAAAATCTATTATTTCTCTTGGAATTGAAACAGTATATGAATTTCCGACCATCCTTAACTTGACTTGGAATTCTTTCTGTTTTAACTGCTGAAAGTTTTTATATTCTTCTTCATCTAATGGATGAAACCATTTTCTGCCGCAATTATTGCATTCCCAATACCTTAATCTAAATCCGTCTTTAAAAGTTTCGCCTTTAGTTGTCTTTCTATTGCAATCTTCGCATAATATTGTCGTGTTAAATAAATCTGCCATTTTGTGTAAATTTCTTGTGTATATTTTAGGTGTATACAATCTGTATATAAATCTTTTGATTTTAAAAAGTTATATAATCTTGATTACTTCTCCCAATAACATGATTCATGACTTTATTGATTTAAAAGAAGGGATAAATTTGGTTTATGGCGAGCCCGCAACTGGAAAAACTACCTTGGCTTTAATGCTCACAAGAGATTATAGCAAATTCAGCAGGGTTATTTATGTTGATACTGAAAATGGATTTAACGTTGAAAGGTTTAAGCAAATTTCTCAAAAGAATTACAAAGATTGCTTAAAAAACATTATAACCTTTAAAGTAAAGAATTATCAAGAACAAGAAGATGCTATAAAAAATTTAAATGGGATAAAGGCTGATTTAATTATTATTGATACAATCGGGATGCATTACAGGTTAAATTTGAAAGATGATTTTAAAGATGCAAACAATAAGATGATTAGCATGTTAAAAACTTTACTTAAGTTAAACAAAAATAATGTTAATGTTTTAATAATCAACCAAGTTTATAATAATTTCAATACAAATAAAGTTCAAGGCGTTGGAGAAAAAATGATAAACAAATTTTGCAAGGTTGTTTTAAAATTAGAGAAAAATCCCAGAAAGATAATAAGAGAAAAACCAAATAAATCTGAAAGGTTATTTGAGATTAACGATGAAGGAATAACTATTCATTAAGATTATTATGTTCTTCCAAATATCTTTTTCTTGAAGGACATTCGGGGTTAATGCAGAAATCATAAGGTCTTTTTCCCTTTCTAATCATTTTTAATCTTGGATAATTGCACTCTTTGCAAATGTCCCCTGGTTTTGGCAAAGCATATTTTGGCATTGAAAAAGTTGTTTTGCATTCAGGATACATATTGCACGCAATAAAATAGCTCTTAAATTTTCTATTATATAAGATCCTTAAATCTCCTTCCTTGCATTTTTGGCATTTCCCTATGATGCTCGCTTTGTCTCTTGTTTCTTTGTTTGCTTCAGCCAGTTCTTTTCCAATTTCTAATTCATGCTTTTTAAATTTCTCTAGTATTTTAATTAAAATTTTTTTATTTTTCTCAACGATTTCTTCTTTTGTTTTCTTTCCTTCTTCAATTAATTCGGTTTCTTCTTCAAATTCCCTAGTTAATTGTTCGTCAATTATTTCTGGAGAATATTTTTCCAAGGTTTCGATGGTTCTTATTCCAAGTTCAGTAGCTTGAATACTTTGTTCTGCAATATATTGCCTTTCATATAAAGTATCGATCACGGTGGCCCTAGTTGCTTTTGTCCCAAGTCCGCGAGCCTCAAGCTCTTTGACTAGTGAAGCAGGAGAATATCTTCGAGGAGGCTGGGTTTCTTTTTTAAATAATTCAAATTTAGGATTTAAGATTTCCTGCCCTTTTTTTAAATCAGGCAGCTCAATTTCTTTTAAATCAACGTAAGGAAAATAATATTTATGCCATCCTGGATAAGTTGTTAAAATTCCTTTTGCAATAAAAATCTCATTATTGCAATTAATTTCAACGTTTAAAGATTTACGTTTAGCTGGTTCCCCAAATGTTGCGAATGTTCTTTTGGCTATTAAATCATAAATTTTTAATTCTCTTTCTTGTAATTTTTCTGGAATTTCTCCTGTAATTATTATTGCAGGATGTGCTGGATCTGTCTTCTTTCCATTATTAGGGACAAGTTTTGTTTTTAATAATTCCCTTACTAATTCTTTATATTTAGAATGTAATAATTTCTCGAATATTTCCTTAATATCAATAGAATCTGGAATTTGCTGGCTGGAAGTTCTTGGATAACTAATTAATCCATTAACATATAAATTTTGAGCTATTGCTAAACTTTCTTTAGGATTAATTCCGAAATTTCTGTAAGCTTCTAATTGCAATGTTGTTAAATCAAAAGGAAATGGGGCTTCATGAACTAATTCTGATTCTTTAATCTCCTGGACAATTGCTTTATGATTTTTAACATTTTTTAATACTTTTTCTGCCTGCTCTTTTTTCCAGAATTCATTAACCTTATGCCATGCGGTTATTTCCGTATGATCGGCTTTTCCTGTTAACGAAATTTGCCAATATGGAACTGGCTTAAATAATGAAATTTCTTTTTCTTTTTCAACAATTAGATTTAATGTTGGTCCTTGAACCCTCCCTATCGATAATACTTTAAAGCCGCCTTGAGCACTTTTAATTGCTAAAGTTAATGCTCTGCTTAGATTAATTCCTGTAATCCAGTCTAATTCGTGTCTGCATAATCCCGCATTCCCCTGGCTCCAGTTTAGATGAGGCATTTTATTTTCGTAAGAAATAATTAAATCTTTTTTTGTTAAAGTACTAAACTTCATTCTAAAAGCATCTTTTTGCTTACAAATATAACGTATAATATTTAATCCTAGAACTTCACCTTCCTGGTCATAGTCTGTTGCTAAAATAAAATTTTTTGCTTCTCTAGAAATTTTCTTTAATGTTTCAATATAATCTTTAGTGTATTTCGCTTGTTTATTTACTTCATATATTGGAAACCAATCATAACTAAATATGGGGTAAATCCAGCCTTTTCCATCATTTTCTTTTAATCCAAATAAATGACCAACAGCGCAACCAACAATTATTTTCTTACCTTTATGCTCGATTTCATAATAAGGGACTTTTTTATTTTGTTTTTTAGTAACTTTATCATCTGCCAAAGCTGTTGCTATTTTAAGTGCCGCATCTGGTTTTTCACAAATTATTAAATCAATCATTTTTCAATTAAGATTTAGAA
>ERZ1292623.4961-Hain-H51-01um-R1-4961-length-10742-cov-5_pt1 | contig 10742 bp, 4 predicted proteins | sample MGYA00564398_ERZ1292623 | MGnify/ENA primary metagenome ERZ1292623 (study PRJEB36523, sample SAMEA6512633) | groundwater metagenome | collected 2019-01-07 | study: AquaDiva: Metagenomics assemblies of 32 groundwater samples
GACGTTAAAGTGTAAGGCGGTTACTGTTTATCGAGACGGCTCGAAAAGGTTACAGGTGTTGGAGATGAAGAAAGAAGATAAACTTAACGAGCAGCTTCCACTTACTCCTCATATCACTCTTCACACCCGGGAACGTCCTAGAATTGTGGAGGGGTTAACTGAAAAAGTAAAAACCGGTCACGGAACACTATACGCTACCATTAATTTTAACGGAGACGGGGAGCAGCCGTTTGAGGTGTTTGGGAATTTAGGGAAATCTGGGGGGTGTGACAGTGCTTACTTAGAAGCTATTTCTAGATTGGCTTCCTTAGCTTTACGGTCCGGCGTTGAGGTAACTCAGGTAGTAAAGCAACTAAGAGGAATTACTTGCCACCCTACATGGGACGAGAAGCATCAAATAATGTCTCCCGCGGACGCTATCGGTTTTGCTCTAGAGGGGTGTCTAGCTAAAGGGACTGAGGTGGAAAGGGGAGTTACCCATCAGTTGCAGTGCCCAGCTTGTTCTGGGCAGTTAGTTCAACAGGAAGGGTGTGCTACTTGCCAAAGCTGCGGCTGGAAAGCTTGTTAGGGAATGTGTTATAATAAAAAATGGAGGAGTATGAGATATGGTTCAGTTAGGTTCAGCGTTAAAGCAGAGAGAACAACAGTATGTAGCTTCGAGGGTAGAAGGAGGCGCTTGGAAGATATTAGACACGTGGCATCCCTCTCTGTCGACGTTGAGTGTGGATGATGATATACCAGACGATTCTCCCGCGGTTACAGTCGTTTCAGAAGGTGCTTTTATCGCGTTGGTGAAGGAAGCCACCGTTCGGGGTATGGTTAGGTCTGGTCGGCCAGGACCTGGGGAAGATGTCGGGTATAAGGGAGAAGAGGCAAATAATTTAGAGGAAAGGTTACTTCAAGCTCGAGAGGAATTAACCACTCTTAACTTAGAGAACACGAAACTTAAAGAGAGGGAACCTGAAACGGAATCGTTTAGGTTCAAACATCTTACTCTAGAAGCTCTTATGCGTTTAGCTTTGTCTACTGATATTAAAGATCTTTCTTAGGACTATACACTGTAAATGAAACTACGCGAATACTTACCAGAGTTACCAAGTTATGTTGAACAAGGTCAGCGATTAGGGGAGATCACCAGCTTTTTACAGCTTAACAAGGAAGAAGGTTTTGAAAAATACCGGCCAGCCACCTTCGGAATAGATCAGCTTGTAAGTCAATGGTTACGTCAACAAATGGCGTACCGTTATCAAATGGTAACGGATCTTTTTACAATCGCAATGACGGTAGAGGAAGTAAGATCTCCAATTAACTTAATTGTAGGAGAGGTTTTTAGGAAGGGAATTAATTGGAAACCGAAGTTTGCGGTTAAGTGCACGAGGTGTAATACTGAGTACGTCGATTCGGTGAAGAAGTGCAAGAAGTGCGGAGAAACGGGGGAACTTCGAGAACCCGACGAGGAACAAAAAGAACGCCTTATAGAGTTTATGGATGATTCGAATGTGTTCGATCAGTCCTTAAAGGAGATTTTAAAACAAGTTCACTTCGACGTAAACGCTACCGACGACGGTTTTCTATACCTAGAAAAAGAGTATTACGGAGAGAAGGACTCTGAGGTTGTTCGTTCTAAGGTGACAGGTATTCGTAGAATACATCCTGCTTTAATGGAGTTTGATCTAGATATTCAAGGTCTTCCTAAAAACTCCCATTTTGTTTGTTATATCGATCGAGATTTAGAGCCACAGTCTCAAGCGGGAAATTGCGGCGAATGTGGAAGACACCTCGTTCCAACTATGTACACCTACTGGCATAGAGGGACTAAGAAGTACATGCTTGATTCGGAGATAATTCACGTCTCGAAGTTTTCTCCGAGTGAGACCTATGGGTGGAGTCCTCTTATGACGATTTTTGAAAAGGCTCTTACCCTTATTGGCATGGATAGAAACATTTATAGGTATTTCTTCGAGAGAAAGATGCCAGCGTCTATGATGGTGGTGTTTACCGACGATCCCGAGAGTTTACGTCGAGAACGAGCAAACCTCGTTACGCAAATGAGGTTAGACCCTAATTATATTCCTTTAGTAGCAGTATCGGCTAAGCAACAACGTGGAAGGGTTGACATGGTAAGACTTTTCCACACCCTCCAGGAAATGGAATACCTTCCGGTTAGGCAAGAAATACGAGAACGAATAGGAGCTATGTGGGGAGTTACTCCCGCGTGGCAGGGCGCACCGGAAGCGTTCGGAGGATTATCTACTCAGACGAATCAGTTAACTGTTATGAGTCGTGTGGTAGAGAGCGACCAAACTCTTTATAAAGATAAGGTTTTTCCTCAGCTTTTAGACGCCTTTGGGGTTACCGATTGGTTATTAGAATTACTTCAACCGGAAGAAAAAGCAGAAGCTACTCTTATGGCATTTGCTCAACAGCGAGTAGGAATAGCGAATACGTTATTTCAAATGGGTTTTGATGTAACATTATCTTCAGCTGAAACGGGTATTGCAGATGTCGATTTCAAAATCTCCGGTGAAGCTAAAAAGCCGGACATGGGAGGAGGAATGTTCGGTCCCGGAGCTCCTTCCGCTCTTGGAGTAGAACCTGAGACAGGAGAAGCTCCAGAACCAGAACAGGCTATTCAGTCCATGCAAAAAAGTTCTACCTGGATCTCCGAACTAGCAAAAGCTGGGCACACGTCTCCAGTAGTAAGGGATATAACGGGAGACGGTCTTCGGATGTGGTTTAAGTCTAACGGTACTGATTGGATAGCTAACTTTGGTGTTGGAGGAAAGCTCTTACAGGTAGATAAAGCTACATTCTCCACACCCGGGAAGGGAAAGAAACAAGTAGCTAAACCTCAGCCTCAAGAGGATGTGAAGCCTCTTTATAGGTTTGAGGGATTAGACGAATCGGATGATACTTTTTCTTCATAATGTCCATAAACGTTGATTTACTTTTCTCGTATCTTGAAAAACAAAACTCCCTTCTTTTTAAACAGGATGGAGCCGAAGGAAGCGGCGGTTCTGTAGCGGTTTCTACCGATCCCGGTGTATTTACTCCCACTTACGGGAGCAACCGTAAAAAAGAAAAACCACACTTTTCGTCTCTCAGTAAGTTTGTTGAATGGTTATCTTTAGAAAAAGCTGGAGATGGGCTTTGTCCTCCAGGTTTTCACCGTCACAAAAACTATGTAAATAATATCTGTCATCCGGAAAAGAGGAAACATAGAAATATAGTCGCTATTGGGGAGGAACCTGAACAAAGAAGTAAAGTTGCTATAAACGAAACTCCAGATCGCGTGGAGAGAGCAAGAGCGCGGTATGAGAAGCTGAAGACAGCGGAAGAAGCGAAAGTTGCCCAAGAGGATTTCGCCGGCTTACTAAAAAAACCTACAGATTTTGTAAAAAACTTACGACGAAAAGTGGAAGCTGAGGTAAGTCAGGCGGACGCTCGTGTGTTAGATGCTTTAAATGCTTGGAAAGAGGTATTAGCTCTAAAAAATGTAGCGGACCTTCAGGGAAATCAAGCTCTTGCGGAAGATTTAGAGAAGAAACAGGTTAGTCGGTTTCAACTACATAAAAAAGAATATGCAGCCGCGCGGGATTATAAAAAGAATCTAGACCTTATAGATACCGAGCTTCAGGAAAGAGGAGAGAAGGAAAAACGCGCTCCGTTAATAGCGGGATTATCTGAAGTTGAAAAAGAGATTGCGGAGTCTCCTGCACAGCCGAAACGGGATTGGATTGATATAAGCGGCGGAATAAATCGGGTTTATAAGGTTCGTCTAGATAATGGAAAAGAGGTTGTTTGGAAATCTAAAAGAGGTGAGCATCTTGAAGTCCTGAGGAATGATATTAAACCCGGAAATAGTCACTTAAGGGAAGCGGCGGCTTATGAGGTAGCTAAACTTATGGGGATAGAGAAGTACGTTCCCATAACGGTAGTAAGAGAGTTAGAAGATGGAGTTGGTTCTGTTCAAGAGTTCGTTCCTTCAAGAGGTTTTTTCAATAAGTATAACGACCACTTCGCAGGGGTGGGAATGAACGCTAAGGTCTCGCCCGAGGTAATGAAAGATGCTGCGTTATTTGATCTCGTAATCGGGAATGAAGATAGACACGAGCACAACGCGTTATTAAATCATCAAACATACGAACCTATATTAATAGATCACGGTCTTGCCTTTCCAGACGCAGTTGTCCCTTATCTACCCCATTCCGCATTGGTTGACTCTATTCCTTTTGTCTATTATTCCTCTGAAGGTGTGAAGAAGCCTCCTCTGTTGAAACCCGAACATGTGAAGTTACTTCAAAATCTCCGTGATAATAAATCTAAAATAGAAAAGAAGTTGGAGGCTTTATTAACTCCTAAACAGATAGAAGGGGTGTTTGGAAGAATAGATATTTTACTCGATGAAAATCGATACACGTATCATAGATCGAAAAAAGACTAAAAAATGGCTAAGTATTTAAAAGTAGGTATTTTCTTCGATAATAAGCAAGTAGCGGATGTATTAACTTCCTCTCCTTTTTCGGAAATACTTGTGACGGGAGTAGAAGCAAACCAAGTTAAACATATATTCCCAGAAATGTATTTAGCTAACATTAATGGGAAGATAACTGAAGTTTACCTAAAAAACCCAGCGATGTATTTAGCTTTCTTGTACCAGTTTATGACTGGAGCGTATTGGAGAGCTGGTCCTTCAAAGGTAGTCGACATCGAGCTACCTAAGAACGAAGAAGTACAAAGAATAAAAATCTTAAAACAACTTCCACCTCACCAGGAGGAATTTAATCTCTCTTCTCTAACTAGATTTAGTAGGTGGTTAGAATTGCAAAAAAGTCCTACTCAATTAATAAGAGGCAAAAAAGGTACTACATCTGTAAAAGCTATTCTTACGAATCCAGAAGGGAAGGTTTTATTACTTCGAGCTCCTGTGGGTGGTCCAGTAAAGAGACCCACCTGGGACTTACCGGGTGGAGGGCTTCACGGTGGAGAAACTCTTCAAGATGGTCTAAAAAGGGAGGTTTTTGAAGAAACGGGAATAAGAATTGCTCCGGAAAAGCCTGTTCTCGTACAAGATATTACTTTTCCCGAAGCGGTTCGTCCCGTCATCTTTTTTGCCGCAGTTACCCTTCAAGAAAGCGTAGTTCTTTCAAATGAACATGATGCTTATAGGTGGGTAAACCTATTAGAATTAGATAACTACGCGATGTTCGGAGAGATGAGGGAGGTTATTCAGAATTTATTAGATACGGAAAGTAAACAGGTAGAAAAAACCGACTCCGGTGGAGGTATTATTGCCCTGGCGCCTCCAGAACGGGTAGGGCAACGTCTTGCCGTAGAAGGAGGTATTCCAGCAGAAGATTTTCATATTACCATTATTTTTTCTCCATTCGAAGATCGAGATGAGGAGTGGTTAAAAGTTGTAAGTGAATCGTTATCTAATAATGCCTCACCTTCCTTTACTGGAAAAGTGAAGGGACTAGATCGTTTTGAAGGAGTTAAAGGTGGTACTAAAGACGCAATAGTAGAATTAGTAGATATAGACGACTTCGATGCTCTTACGAAGTGGCGAGAAGATATAAAGATAACCCTGCGAAACGCAGGTTTTGAAGTTAGTGAAGATCATGCATTTACTCCACATATGACTCTCTCTTATGTAGATGTAGGTGAGGAAAGTTCTATAAAGGCATCTAAGCCTTTTGATTTTCCCTTACATGTAGAAGTGTGGGTTAATAGTAAGCATCTTAGCGTACCATTAGAAAAACAACCATTAACCTTTAATAAGGCGTCTCCTTATTCCCGTTCTATTTGTATGGAACGAGGCTGCGAAGAATCCCCAACGGTGGAGTTTTTATGGGCTGAAGGTATGGCTCATTGTTGGCTCTGTAATGAACACGCTAAAGACTTTCGTAAAAGAGAGATTTGGCATAATGTCTCTCAAATAGATGCCGAACGAAATCTAAAGTACGGGATTGCTTCTAAGCGCTGGAAAGACGGTGTACCTACTAAGGCTCAAGCTGAAGAGTATTTTGAGCTTCATAAAGGTCTCTTAGGTTCTGTGAAAAAAATGGAGCCTCCTCGCCAAGGGTTAGTTCCAAAAAGTGGAGATTGGCAGCATCCAGATCATTGGATTTTGCCTGAAAGTGAAAGAAGAAAACCCTTAAGTAGAAGCTTTAGCGAACAGGAAAGCGCTAAAGCTTGGATAAGTTCTCAAAGCGGGAAATGGATTAGTTCTGCTACTGAGAGGCAAAAACATGCCCTTGCTTTTTACACAACCGGGTATGATATTAACCAAACTCTACGGGAAGGCAGGTTTTCAACAGGACCTGCGTTTATAAGAAAGCAGATCAAAGCCATAGACGAGGTCTTCTCTTTTGCAGCTATTGACGAGGGGGTAATTACGTACCGGGGTATTGAAAGTTCACGTGGGAGAACCATTTCAGAATATGCAGTGAAAGGAGCTTTACTCGTAGATCAAGCTTATGTATCTACATCTTTGCTTAAGGACGTCGCTAGTAGGTTTAGTATCGGGGTTGGAGGGCCTTCAGGAATTCTACTTAAGATAAAAATTCCAGCCGGTACGCCGGCAATTCCATTAGGTGCTTGGGGCTCTCCTGAGGAAGCTGAGATATTACTTCCTAGAGGAAGCGCGTTTAAAGTGGTAGGCCTTGGGGAAACTTATGGGTTCAAGCGACCGGGTTATAGCTCCGACCCCATAAAAATCTCGATAGTTGAGGTTGAGCTTGTAACTCCATCACTCGTACCTCTTAAAAAACTGCAACCTCCTCGTCAAGGCTTAATACCGAAGTCTGGAGACTGGGAACATCCGGATCATTGGATTTTGCCAGAAGGTGACGGCAGCGTTACTGACGCTAAAGGTACTTCTGCACAGTTAGATCACGGTGTTCAATTCGTAGCTAAAGAACCATGGCAGCTAACGCGAGCGGAATGGTTTAGTAACGTTGAGTATGGGACGGAACCTGCAATTGTTACTCTTACTGATAGTTTTTCCGATCCAATGTCAATGAGAGAAGAGGTGTCTCAAGGTAAAGTTAAGGCGGGTTTAGTAGAAGGGGGGGACGGGTTTATTTATAACGTTCAGGGTACCGAAGTAACACTAGTCCCAGGCTTACGAGCTAGGTTTGATTATGATATGAAGGATTTTGTTGTAACTAAGAAATCTAAACCAATCAATTTTTTTAAGACTCCTCTTTTTCATCGAACTTCTAATCCTAAGTTAACTTTGTCGGACTTACGCCCAGGAAAGTCTTTTGGTAAACATGGGATGAATGAATACAGCGGTATTTATTTTGAAACTAATCCACAAGGTCCGTTTGGAAAGAATATAATTGAAGCTCGGATAATGCCTACAGCTAACGTTGTATCTTTACACGAAGCCCCTAGTTCAACAGAGGAAGCACTTAAGCAAGGTATTGATGTAATCACAACGAAAGAAAAGGACGGAGAGTTTGATGAAGTAATAGTCTTGAATCCTAAAGTCCTTCGAATTGGTCCGCATGAGGAAGGGGTTATTAAAGCCGTTTCTGAAGGTAAAACCGTGCCCGATAAGGTTTTAGCGGACTATCCCAATTTAATAACTAAATTAAAAAATATCCGGTCCTCGGAGATTCAAAAACAAGGACCTCCGCGTCAAGGTTTAGTACCGAAGTCAAGAGATTGGGAACATCCGGACCATTGGATTTTACCTGAAAGTGAAAGAGTAGCTCCTTCTCAAGAACAAGTAGGGATGGTTTCTCCTACTGAAATAACTTCAATCCCTCTTAAAAGAAAAACCCTTGAAGGGATACCAATTCCTCCTAAATGGACACGGGTGGAAATATCTTCGAATCCTAAGAGTGCGTTACAAGCGACTGGGTATGATGAGAAAGGGAGAAAACAATACCTTTATAGCTCTACGCATTCTAAGAAAGCTGCTGCTAATAAGTTTTCTCGAATAAAAGAGTTCGATAAGAGACTACCTGCGCTTAGGGATAAAATAAAGAAAGATCTTCAAACAAATGAATCTGCAGTTGTTCTTTATCTAATTGATCAAACCGGTTTTCGAATTGGAAGTGATTCTGATATTATAGCTAAAGTTAAAGCGTATGGAGTATCCACTCTACAAAAACAACACGTTTCAACCACGGGAGATAAGGTAACATTCGGTTTTATTGGGAAAAAGGGCGTAGCTATTAATAAAACCGTAGAAGACGCTGTCTTAGCTCGTATAATAGAACAAAGAAGCGGTGGAAAAGCTAGGCAAGATAGGTTGTTCAGCGTCACTGAAGGTCAGGTTTTACACTACCTTCAAACTATGGCTAAGAGACCTTTTTTGATAAAGGACTTTAGAACCTGGAGAGGAACGGCCACCGCTATTCGAGTTATGAAAGACATTCCAGCTCCAACTTCAAAATCGGGATTAAAAAAGGCGAAGAATTTGGTAGCTAAAGCTGTTGCTGCGGATTTAGGGAATACTCCCGCTGTAAGCCTTAAGAGTTATATCCAACCTGAAGTTTTTGCTCCTTGGGAAAAACTTACCTTAAGTAAGGGAGAGGATTTAGATTTTGATATTTTCAGAGACGTGCATTACGATGATATAGGCGATTGGACGCAAGTACCTGAGGAAGACTTAGATGATGATGAAGACGTTAGTGATGAAGAGGAAGAACTTTTTGATAACTCCGCGGAAGATCTTCGCGATCGGATCGACGATCAATTAGAAAAAATACAACCACCTCGACAGGGTTTGGTTCCTAAATCTGGAGATTGGGAACATCCAGACCACTGGGTTTTGCCAGAAGAGGAAAAGAGCCGTACAGACGTGGAGTCTGCGAAGGAGTTACCTCCAAAGGATTTTTCAGAAGCTGTCACTTCCGGGAAAAAGTGGGGCACACCTTACGGGCATAAATGGTTTGGTATTCTAACCAAACAGGAATTAGACGGTGTTTTTGAATATAAGAAAGAAAGTCATAGGTTAAACGGTTACTTACGGAGTGGTATTCTTTACGAAGAGGGAGACGCTTTCTTCGAAGACTGGGCGGTAAAGCTAGATTCCGCGTTGAAAAAAGGTTCATTTGACGAAGATGTGGCGGTGTACAGAAGTATCCCAAACATACAGAAAGTTAAAGGTAAAACATTTGTTGATAAGGGTTTTCTATCGACGTCTTTAGATATGTTCACACCCCGTGCATTAGGTAAACCTTATGCTGCGATTTTAAAGATTGCCGTGAAAAAAGGTACTCCCGCGGCGTATCTCGACGTCGGAGTTTCGGATTTTGATGAAAACGAGGTGTTATTACCTAGAGGTCTTTTGTTAAGCGTGGAAAGTAAGGGAACTCCTCATGTATTCGATTCGGGGTATACGGTTTATGTTTATAACGCGGAAATTGGACCTCCGAAATCAAATCCAGGTAATACACCTGTAGAGCTTAAAAAAACGGGTTGGGAGATAGAATTAAGCGGACAACCAGACGCTTACACAAATGAACTCTATAGCTGGGCGGATAGCCAGTTAGAAAAAGCCGAGGCGCGTGTTGAAAAGGTAGGTCCAGAAAATGCGAAAGTGCTTGGACAAAGAGTGGAGTCTCGTTTATACACTACTCTTCAGGGTGAGATAGAAGATTACTTAAACTCGTTGGTAGGAACGGAAAGCGAAGAGGAGATATTAACGGAGGTACACAACCTTCTAAATAAATGGCAAGCGGGAAGTGTTCCTTTAGTTGAAAGTACCTTTAAGAGTCTTTTTACGAGAGGTTTTATAGCTGGGGCTATTGCTTCAGGCTTTCCAGGCAAGTTAGGGAGTAACGATGTAAACGCATTAAAAGTTCTCGAAGGGGGCAAGTATCGTATAGGTGAGAGTATAAAGCTTTTTAGGGATGATGCTGTAAAAGAGTTTAGCAAAATTATCTCTGAAGCCTATACCCCAGAAGGTACTTTTAGTCTAGACAGCCTCGTAAGTAAAATGAAGGAAGCTGTTCCGGCTCAGAGGTATAAACTTGAGAGGATAGCAAGGACAGAAACGTCTCAAGTTAGTAACATTGGAAGATTGTGGGCGTGGAACGAAGATCCTGACAAGTACTTTTATAATTACTTTTGGAATTCCACTCCCGATAATCGAGTAAAGGATATAAGTAGGTTAAGATCTACTTACAATCCCTTAACTTTTGATGAAGCTAAGTTTTTGTGGTTCAATCAAGCGCAACAAATGCCGAATGGTAAGTTCGAAAACGATGTTTTCAATCAAAGGTGTACCTTAAGTAGGAGTCCTGTTAACGATGAGGTTAAAGGGAATAGGTTTGAAGCTCAATCTTCAATGTTTAGCTCTACATCGGATATACTTTTTTAAGGAGGATGAATGAGCGGACGTTCTTTCGCTACAGCTGAGATTAAGACCCAGATAAGAGAAATGAGGAAGGAAGGGAACACCACAAACGCCCTTCGCCAGTGGGCTCAAAGGAAATTAGGAAGAAGTGTCTCGGAAAGGTCTATACAGCGGTGGTTAGTAGGTCCTGAAGAAAGAGAGAGTCCCATTTCAATACGAGAACAAGTTTCTGCAGATAAGAAACTTGAAGCTATGAAAGAAGAAGTTAATAGGGTAAATAGACTGTATCGGCAGTCTTTGAAAGACGCGGTAGAAATAGACCGGGTCGTGCAGGTAGTTCGAGAGTTAGCCGTAGCTATTCCAAAGGTAAACGTTCTCTACAAACCTCCAGTAATTCACGCACAAACCTCCCAATCTATGGTAG
>ERZ1292623.4962-Hain-H51-01um-R1-4962-length-10740-cov-12_pt1 | contig 10740 bp, 11 predicted proteins | sample MGYA00564398_ERZ1292623 | MGnify/ENA primary metagenome ERZ1292623 (study PRJEB36523, sample SAMEA6512633) | groundwater metagenome | collected 2019-01-07 | study: AquaDiva: Metagenomics assemblies of 32 groundwater samples
TTCTTGTCTTCATTCTCACAAAAGAAACATCCGCACTTCTCAAATGGTATTTCCTTTTTCCCATTCTCTTTCCATACTTTCAAAGCTCTATAAACCTTGTTAGCCTTTTTGAAAAGCTGATAAAGCCGTTCCTGATCAAATTCCACTAAATGCTGCCTTGTAGTTAGGTTTCTTTTGTCAATATAGACTATATATCCGGTTGTGATTCCAAGACCGGCCATATATACAATTAACTGGTCCTTATGCATTTCTGAAGGATGATCCCAGCAGTAGGTTATGTTGGACGTGCTCTTAAAATCATAAAGAAAATGATAATCAAAAAAATCATAAGTTCCTTCAAAATAGATTTCCTCAGGGTTAATAGAAGAGTCGTATATATTAATTGAAACATCTTTTTCCATATGTCCTTTGTTAACTAAATCCTGCTCAATCCATGAATGGATTATTGATCCTATTTTCATTGACCCGAATGCCTGAACATCAAATTTTTTAAGTCCGGCTTTGGTTAGGAACATCTGCCTTTCGCAGTATCCGGCGCTGGAAGGGCTGAATTTGTTTTCGGGATCTTTAGTCCTATCCCTATCTTTATCTCTTCTTTCAAATATCTTTCCTGCAATTAGCTTTTCAAAATCTATTGGCTGGTGTTCCATATTGATTAAGAAACGTGGGTTCAATCACTTCTACATAACCGTCTGCCCTTACCCTTATCTTTTTCTCCCTTATAAGCTCTAAGAGCTCCTCTTTTGATATTTCTATCTTGATTGTCTTCTTCTCTATATATCCCGGCATCTCTAATATCCTAAAAATGTTTTCAATCATCGATTTTTCCTTTTATAAAATCGTCAAAATTCAAAAATAAAGCATTGCTTTTTTCAAAAAACTCCATTATTTCCAGCCATTTTTCCTTTTCAAAATTTTCCGTCTGACAAGGATAACTCCCGTCTTTTTCATCTTCTCTTCCAGTCTGAATAATTATAGAATCCTTAAGATATCTGTCCCAATTAAACACTATTTCCCTGCCTGCAAAATCAATGCGTCCATCTCTTGAAATTCTTGAATATACTTTTAAGGCGTTGAGTGCATGATTAGTGTAGATGTTTTCCATATCTTCATCACATTCAAAAAATATTTCCGGTTCATTGTCTATTTGAATGCATTCAAACCATTTTTCTTTTTTGTACAAAACTTTAAGAGTGTAATCTCCAATCTTTATCCATAACTCTCTTGTTCCGGGTAATTCTTTAAAATTGTTTGTTTTTTTCATATTATTTTACTATCGTTGAAATATGTTTTTTAACTTCATTAAATACAACCTCTGGCTTGATTGCATCCATGCACTGGTAAGGCATGTCGCATGTATCCCTGAAACATCCGAGGCAGTTATGTTCATTTGATGTAATCATCGGTCCAAGGTTATAAACATCAATGCTGGAAGTGGTTATCGGCCCCATGAGGACAACAATCTTTTTCTTAAGCGCAATGGAAACATGCATCCCCATAGTGTCTGATGTTACTACAATATTGCACAGGCTTATTAACCCGAAAAATTCTTCCAGACTGTTTTTTGTTCCGGTATCAATTATATCCTTATTTCCATTATTTATGCATTGGGTGTAAATATAGTTATTCCTGTCCTCCTCAGATTTTCCACCCAACAAAAGTATCTTATATTTAATCCCGTTTGAATTGCAGTAATTCTCTAGAATGCCTGCCAGTTCTATATAATACTTTGTTAGCCACTTCCTTGGAAGAAACTTTGATCCGACTCCTGTGTTAAATCCTATAATAAAATGATTGGCAGTGAGATTATGGTTATCTGAGAATTCCTGCGAAAAGACTTTGGAAATATTAGGAAGGCTGAATATGTATTCATTGCTGCTTGGTTTATATCCGGTAATCTCAAAGATTTGTTCCTGATAAGTTAAAGGATTTTTCTTGTTTAAATTGTCGGATATTCCTGTTGCCCACTTGTGCTCCGCTTCTTTGTTTAACGGAATAACCTTCCCGGTTTTATCCATACCAAAGCCCATTTTGACTTGTGCTTTGGCAAGAGTCGCCACTGTAATGCTTGCTATATCCTTATCAAGGCATATTACTGTATCATACTCCTCAATCATGAAACGCTGAAGGATTGATGGATGATATATCACTACCTCATCTATGAAAGAGTTCCTAAGAACACATTCCTTGGCTTTCTCTTCGACAAGCCAGACAATATAACAATTAGGATGTGTCTCCTTTATAGCCCTCACAAGGGGAGTTGTTCTTAAAACATCACCGAGTTCTCCCTGTTTTATTATCAAAAACTTTTTGTCCCATGGAGAATAATGCTGGCATTCCGGACATTCTATCTGGGTCTTTTTATGAACGTCGCACGGCCTGTAGCCTTTGAAATGCCTGCAGTCCTGGTGGAATAATTCTTTATAATTATTTGACATTGGACTCATTTTTCTCTTTGGATTTTTTGATGTGTTTATCTTTAAAGTTAATAGGATTGAGATGTAATGGAGTTAAATTTGTAAATGAAAATCCACCTATAGATTTGTGAAAAAATAAACCTCCATAAACAAGAACAAAACCTATTAAAAAAGATTCAAGATAGAGAGATAAATTTGATGATGGTATATCTAATAAAAAAAATCCTAGCTGGGACATCAATAAACTTAATATTCCGCCCCACAAAGATTTAGATAAATCTGACATTTTAGACCACCTCATTAATCGCATCACATACTTTTTTAATGTCTTCAAACGGAATAGTATTGCTTAATGGAAGAGTGATTATTCTTTCACTGAGATTCCTTGACACAGGATATTCTCCCTTAAATAGCTTTTTGTGGAATGGCTGATCAAGTATATATGGCCAGCATAATCTTGTATTTATTCCTGCCCTATCAAGTGCTGCAAGGAGAGTGTCTCTTTTGTTGCCTGATGTGCCAAAGAGCCTTGTCAGTATCCCAAAGAAGAGATGAGGATGCTTTGTGACATAAGCAGGGATGCTTTGATAATCAAAATAATCCTTTAGATATTCTTTATATAGATCAACACATCTAGCACGATGCTTAAGCGCCTTGGGAACCTTTCTGAGCTGCTCCCTTCCTATTGCTGACTGGATATCAGTTGTCCTAAAATTCAAGCCAAAGGTTACAAAATTATATCTCCCTTTCATCCCGTGATCCCTTATCATCCTGCATCTCTCGTAGACTTCTGGATTATCTGTAAAGATGCATCCTCCCTCAATTGTTGATAATTGCTTGGCTGTGTGGAAGCTAAAGATGCATGTGTGCTCAAAATGTGAATCCCCTATTAAGTGGGAATTATACTCCCCTCCAAATGATTCTGCTGAATCTACAATAAGAGTAATCTTCTTTTTCCGGGCTAAGTCCTGAAAACCGTATATATCTACCGGCATCCCTGCGACATTGACAGGAAGCACTGCCTTGGTTTTTTTTGTTATATATCTTTTGGCGAGATTAGGGGTAAGGTTCCACGTCAATGGATCAACATCAGCCAAGACCGGCTTGGCACCCACTGCCAAAATGGAGTTGACTGAGGCTATAAATGTATGTGCCGGAACAATAACCTCATCTCCCTTGCCTATTCCATGGGCTAACAGGGAGGCTATCAGCGCTGATGTGCCGTTGTTCACAACAACACAATATTTATTGCCGACAAATGCTCCCAGTTCCTTTTCAAATGATTGTGTCTCAGGTCCTTGGCTTAGCCATCCTGAATCCATAATTCTTAAAACGGCCTTTTTTTCTTCGTTCCCTATATTAGGAGACGACCACGCTATATTTAGTTTATTCATTTTTTATTAAATAGTTGTAAGAAGTTCAGAATGTTGTTTCCACCATTCTAACAATTTATTGATTCCTGCCTTAGGGCTTATCTCCGGTTCCCAATCCAACAGCTTCTTTGCTTTGGAAATATCACTATAATATACTTTTTGATCGGCAGGCCTCCAGTCTTTAAAGGATGGCTTGATGTTGAGCATTTTGCAAAGTTCTAATAATGAGATAGTATTTTTATAGCCTCCCCCTACATTAAATACACATCCCCTTATCTTGTGGATATTGGAAGCCTGCAATTCCAGAAGCCTTACCATATCATCAACGTACAAGATATCTCTTACCTGCTTACCATCTCCATAAATTGTGATGGGATTATTTTTTAGCATAGAGATTATAAAATGGGCTACCCAGCCCTGGTCTGAATTACCATACTGGAATGGGCCTACCATGCAGGAACAACGATTAACTACCCCTCCAAATTCTCTGGTGTAAATATCTCCAGTGAGTTTACTGGCCCCATAGGGAGTATGATGCCCCGCATCAACAGGAAAATTTTCCGGAATTCCTTTCTTGTATTCTTCTCCTCTAAATTCATATCTGGTTATCTTTTCTTTTATAGAGATATTATTAACGTTGTCTCCGTAGACTTTATTAGTCGATGTTAAAATTACCGGAACATCAGTTGATCTTAATATATTAAATGTACCTTCAGCATTAATCCTGAAATCACTTGCCGGACTCTCATAGCTCTTTGTAACGGCCACCTGCGCCGCGAAATGATAAATAAGGTCTATGTTGTGCTTCTGGAGTATATTAGGCATATCTTCTATTTCACATGGAATAAACTTAATCTTAGCACCTAGTGAGTCTGCAGGATAAATTTCTCTTAAAAAATTAAGATTATTTTCTGTCCCTTTCCTGGACATATTATCAAGGAGGATAATATTATTGCCCTTGGATGCAAGGTGCCTTGCTAAGTTAAAACCTAAAAATCCGAGCCCGCCTGTAATTGCAAAAGTTGTCATTTTCTAAGCCTACATCTCTTCTTGTATTTCCAGTTTTTGTGATGATGTGTATGGCATTTCGAACATAATAACTGAAGATTGGTTATATTATTGTTTTTTATATTCTTATCTTTGTGATGCACATGCAATTGTCTTAGTGACGTGAACTTTTTTCTGCCACATTCCTCACATTTTATTTTCTTTTGATGAAGGGCCTTATTCCTGTAAGCCCTTCCAGTGTATCTGGGATGTTCCTCACTATACTTGCCCGTCCAATGGGCATAATAATTTCCTTTCTTAAATTGGGTTTTCCTTATCTTTCTTTGGATGGATTCCGGCAATTTTGCCATTACCTTCTTTATCTTACGGCTTAATTTTTTCCTTTCAGCTAAAGATAAAGGCTTGCCAAAATTGTGGGGTTTCTGGTCTTTTTTAAACCATCCTTTATTAATGATCTTAATTGTATACTTTCTCCTCTCCATAAATAATATCTCCTGTTTCGGAATTAATACAAATAGTTTTATTTAAAAGTATATTACATTTATAACCCTCTTTTGTGAAGGTATCTATATCGCTCTGGAATACTAATTTTCCGATGAGAGGGCTATAACGATCACTTGTGCAGTTTATATCAAACCTCTGTTCTCTGCTCCAGTTAGGATCATTGGAACCGCACGGATCGCTATGATAATATATTGTTATGTTGGTTATATCCGATTTTGTTAACCATTCTTTTGATTCAGCAGAGATTTCGGCTGCTGTTTTTTCCCGGCAGATTGTTTTAGTGATAATTTTTTGAGTAGATTCACATTTTGTAGTATTTATTGTGTTAATTGATTGCCATACATTGGAATCTGCCTCAAAACATATCTTGTTAGCAACATAGCGTATATTTTTATTTCCTATATCAAGTTTTATGTCATCACAACAATTATAAATCCAATCAACATTTATGAATTGATTAATTTCTTCTCTCCAACTTAGATTCCCTTTCTCACATTCGGTTTTTGGTCTGGATTTGATACAGGTAGCATTCTGGGTTCTATACCAATCCATTTTGAATCCTTCATCACAATCATTAGAATATTTTTTATTTAGTTTATTAAATTCTGTTTCTGATAAATTCTTAAAATTTATTCCACCATTTTTATTTTGACTTCTATAACATAATAAATACCCTGAAATTAGAGATTCTTGCCTTTCCTCACACCTACAAATCTCATTCTCTCTTGGATTATTATTGCAATCATCAATGTCAAGTTCTGCCTGCTTTTTAAGGCGGAATTTGGAACAATCGTCTGCTAATCCTAAATTATCGCATTGTAAGGGTCTTAATTCTTTATTGCATTCATATTTTAGTTCTTCACAAACACATTTATCAGGGTTTTTATCGCAGTATTGCGAAGTTGTCGGGAAATAAGTTTTTTTAATTGTATAACCTATTGTGATAATTATACTAATAAATAGGATAAGCATAGCAATTGATTTTATTTCCTTAATAACCCAGCTTCTTGATTCTTTTTTCTTTATCATCAAATAAATAATAGTATATACTTATATATAAATATATTGGTTACACTGTAGCAAACTTGGTAGGCACCCACTGGGATGATGGTTCTACAGAAGAAGTATTTGTTCTGAACCAGTCAAATAGTATCCTAAAATCTCCCCCGCGTACATCCCATCTCTTGATCTTCCTGAAGGCATGAACTGCCACATCCTTAGAGCTTGGCTTTTTGCGGAAGGTATTCGCATCGTGGCTCCACTTCACCCACCCATGCTTTTTAAGCTCTTTAATAAATAGGTTATATGCCTCCATAACTTTTTCCGGAGTCAGGTAAGGCGTCTTGAAAAAAGAGGAGGATTTTTCATTGAGCTCGTCCAGATTTTCCGATGCGATCCATCCCTTCTCTTTTCCGTAGGTTTCAAGCTCTGTACCCGACCATGGTGTAGCAATATTGATTTCTACTGTAGTGGCATTAAGATTAACTGTCATCTTTATTGTTTCCATTATCTCTTCCCATGTTTCTCCTGGGATTCCTATAATAATCCATGCATGCGAATCCATGCCATACTCCTTTATTTTGTTGAACCTTGGCAGATCCTTCTCAAGGTTAATATCTTTCTTCAGAATATCCAGGACCCTCTGGGAGGCTGATTCAATGCCGGTATTCATTTTAACGCAGCCTGCCTCAGCTATCTTTTTAAGGACTTCATCATCCAACTGGTGCAATCTGGCATTGCCTTCAAAAGTAACATCCTTACTCAAGCCACGACTAATCACCTCTCCTGAAAAATTGAGTGCCCATGCTTTTGATATGAGCAATTCTGAATCTTCAAAACAGAAATGGTTTACGCCAAAATTCTTATGCCAGTGCTCCATTTCATCAACTACAAATTTGGGCTTCCTTACCCTATACTGGGAAAGATTATTAAGGATTGGCTGGCATATGGTGCACCTGAAGGGACAGCCTCTGCTGGCTATCATCGCCCCGTAGGCAAACCATCTTGGCTTATAATGGCCGTGATCAAATACTTCTTTGGCAGGAAATGGGAGGGCGTCCAAGTCAAGAATTCTTGGCCTTGGGCCATTTCTTTTTATTTCTTTACCATCCCTCCATGCTATTCCTAATACCTCAGCAAGGTGTTTTTCGGACGCAAGAGCATCAACTGTATCAGCAAATATGTATTCTCCATCACCAAAGGAAGTAATATCTGCTTCCGGAAGCCTTTCAAGAACTTCCTCCGGCTGGGAAGAAGCATACGGGCCCCCTATTATAATTTTAGCATTTGGATTTTTGGACCTGATGTCTTTGGCTATTTGAGATGCGAACTTAAAAATCGCTGTAGAAGAGTATATACCAAAAATATTAAATTCCGGTATAATCTTTAGAAATTCTTTGTAAGGGTCAACATCAAAATTGTAGCCTGTTATTGGGTAGCCCCTAGATTTTATCATGCCGGCTACATAAGCTAATCCTAATGGTATTCTATAAGCTTTTAGTCCCTGCATATTGTAGCCTGGATTAATAAGACATACTTTTGGTTTGGACATAACACTCCTTATACACACTAAAAGTTCTTGATGCAATCTCCTTCCAGTTATAGTTAGCTATAAAATCTTTTTGGTTTTTGATGATTGTGTTAACTGCCTCTTTGCTATAAAGAACTGCCTGAATTGACAGTAAGAGAAAATTCTGATCATTGACATCAGCAGTTATAATTCCTCCAAATCTTTTCTTAAACTGCTCAAATGGTTTAATGTCAGAAGTGAGTATTGGAACATTATAAGATATGGCAGTTGTTAATGCCAGGGATGATGTGATATCTGAATAGGGGAAAACAAGCAAGTCTGAGGCACCCATTATTTTTGGATAATCCTCTTCTTTTACAAATCCTAAAAATTTAACCCTGTCCTGCAGTTCTTTTTCTCTGATTTTTTTACAAAGAGACCTTCTATACCTTTCTCCTTTTCCTGATCTTGATGAACCGGCAATAATAAAATAGGTGTTCTGCAGATTGTCCAATATATTTATAATTTTATCATGGCCCTTGTTGCTGTCTATAAATCCGAACTGGGTAATCACCTTGGCTTCAATCGGAATATCCAATAATCTCCTGGCAGATTCCTGATCCATCTTTTTAACCTTCTCAATAGCTCCTAAAGGAATCACTGATATGTTATTAGGAGATATTTTATCCTGGGATATCAGAAGCTCTTTTGCTTCTTCAGTAGTTACAATTATGTGATCACTGAAATGAAGCGGAAAGAAATTAAGCATACGATAAAAGATCCTTCTGATAAAAAAAGAGTTGGACAGGTCAGAGATTTCATGAAAGGTGGTCACTAAATTGATCCGTAGCAACCTTGCCAGAGGATACACAAAAATGTTCTGAAATCCGTTGATCTTCGGGCCGATTGTTCCGAAGCAGTCATGATTGTATTGGATGTGAAGAATATCGCAATGCCTTGCCTTTAACAGGATATTGATGAAATGGAATGGGTTGATTGATTTAGGATTGCGGATTCTGTGTAGATAAATATCTTTTTTTGATAAATCTCTAATCTTTAGAGCCTGCTTCATGCCTTCCATAAGGTAGTGGTTTGTTATGCCGATGCCGCATTCTGTAGGTGGGGCTGTTGATAAAATATTTACTTTCATGGTTCACCCCTATCCAATGTAAAAAATTTTATAAACTTAAAATTCTGCATCACAAACCATGTTACATGAAGTGGATCAGCACGCAGCTTTCTCCACCAATATCTTAATTCCAACTTTCTTATCTTTTTCCTGCCTTCCTTAAAAAGCCTGTGGAAATCCTCTAAGCTTAATTTGCTGTCCTTCATTATCGGATCTACATTCATTTCGGATAATCTTCTTGGATCTATATCTGGAGTGATGATGCCCTCCTTTATTGCCATATCCCATAAGGGGGTTCCTGGCAGTGGCTTAGTGATAGTGGACCATACAATATTAACATTATGCTCGTACATAAAATCTATCAAGTCCAGTGTCTTCTGCATATCTTCTGCTGTTTCGCCGGGGCTTCCAAACATTAGGCTGCCCTGAACTCCTATACTATATTTCTCGCACAGAAGGATTGCTTTCTTGTGAGTCTCTACTGATATCTGATCATTCTTGAGGAATTGGAGTATTTTGTCACTTCCACTCTCAAAACCAAAATTGATATAGTCTGTGTTTAACTGCTTTAATAAATTAAGTAACTCTTCATCAATATTATCTGTCCTACCCATACAGTTGATGGAAAACTTTCCAAGTAAGTTTCTTTCCTTTAGTATTTGCACAAGTTCTTTAAGCCTGTTCTTATGAACTGTAAATAAATCATCATAAATGAAGAAAGATTCAATTTTGTATTCCTTTATTAAGTATTCAATTTCATCCGCCATGTGCTGGGCAGAGTTAATCCTAAAATCTTTCCAAAATGAAGTCGTGCTGCAGAATAAACATTTGTATGGACATCCTCTAGAAGTAATTATACCAGTTAATCGTTTTGCAGTTTTAGTGTGGATTATTGTTTTTTTGTTAAAATAATTTGGGCGCAGGAAGCTCCTATCAGGATGAGGTATATTATCTAATGGGGTGATAAGTTTCCTTGGATGGGTGAGTGTTATTTTGCCCTCATTAAAATAAACAAGACCTTGTATTTTTTGCAGGTCTTCATGCTCAAACTTCTTTTTTTCTTTGAATAGCTGCATAAGTTCAAGCCCTGTATGCTCCCCTTCCCCAATACATCCAACTTCAAATATTGGATCGAAGGACTGAGGGAATGTGGAGATATGGACTCCTCCTATTATAATCGGAATATTCTGCTTAGCCTTTATTTTGTTTGCAAAGGCTATTGCTTTTGGATAATGCATTGTATTGGCAGAAATAAAAACAATATCCGGATTATATTTTAACGTTTCAGAAACCCTGTATTTGTCTGCCACATCTATAACCTTTTGGTTTTGAAAGTCTCCATACCTCTTGAAATAAGTAGCCATAGAAGCTAGGCCTAAAGGTGGAGCGTCTGCCACAAACTGCAAAGTAATGTAAGCTATTTTGATGTCTGATATTAGATTTTCCTGTCTAAGTTCTAGGAGTTGTTCCATCTTTTGTTAACATCTTCTATAATCTTCTGTTGTATCTTTTGAAACTCATTCCACAGGATTTTATTCCTTGTCTTCATAACATGGATATGTTTTTGCATGGATATGTTTTTGCTGTTCCTTGATTTAATTCTTTGGGATTATATTTTCTTCTCTTTGATTTTTAATGAACTGATCTTTGTTCATTTTGCTTCCGTTATTGTATCAAACCATTCAGGGAGTATACCAGTGAACTTTATTTCTGTTGTTGTGTTTATAATCCACGTTTGGCTTCCTCCCAACCATAATGGTTGGGTATCTGCCAAGCTTCCTCCATTATTTTTTATATGAT
>ERZ1292623.4963-Hain-H51-01um-R1-4963-length-10737-cov-4_pt1 | contig 10737 bp, 8 predicted proteins | sample MGYA00564398_ERZ1292623 | MGnify/ENA primary metagenome ERZ1292623 (study PRJEB36523, sample SAMEA6512633) | groundwater metagenome | collected 2019-01-07 | study: AquaDiva: Metagenomics assemblies of 32 groundwater samples
AAGGCGTTCATTTCGGGCGGCGGCGAAAATGACATCTATGTCGTGATGGTCCGCACCGGCGAGGATGGCCCCAAGGGCATCAGCTGCCTGGTGATCGAAAAGGACATGGAAGGCGTCAGCTTCGGCGCGCAGGAGCGCAAGCTCGGCTGGCATTCGCAGCCCACCGCCCAGGTCAATTTCGACGGCGTCCGCGTGCCGGTGGCCAACCGGGTCGGCGCGGAAGGGCAGGGCTTTGCCATCGCCATGGCCGGGCTTGATGGGGGCCGGCTCAATATCGGCGCCTGCTCGCTCGGCGGCGCCCAGCGCGCGCTGGACGAGGCGCTCGGCTATACCCGCGAACGGCGGCAGTTCGACCGCGCCATCGCCGATTTCCAGAACACGCAATTCACCCTGGCCGACATGGAGACCGAGCTTCAGGCCGCCCGTGCCCTGCTCTATCTCGCCGCCGCCAAGGTGAGCGAGGGCGCGCCGGACAAGACCAAATTCGCCGCCATGGCCAAGCGCTTCGCGACCGACACCGGATCGGCCGTGGCCGACCGCGCGCTGCAACTCCATGGCGGCTATGGCTATCTGATGGACTATCCGGTCGAGCGCATCTGGCGCGACCTGCGCGTCCACCGCATCCTGGAGGGCACGAACGAGATCATGCGCATGATCACCGCCCGCGAACTGCTCAAGGCCTGAAGGGAATGACCATGACCGACGATGTTCTGATTGCGGTGGAGGGCGGCGTCGGCCGCCTGCGGTTGAACCGGCCCAAGGCGATCCATGCGCTGACCCGCGCCATGTGTGCGACCATGACCGATGCGCTGCTCGCCTGGCAGGATGATGTGGCGATCAGCGCGGTGATGATCGACCATGCCGAAGGGCGCGGCTTCTGCGCCGGCGGCGACATCCGGCTGATCGCGGAGAGCGCTGCGGGTGACAATCTCGCCGCGCGTGATTTCTTCGCGACCGAATATCGCCTGAACCATCTGCTCTTCACCTATGGGAAGCCGGTGATCGCCTTCATGGACGGCATCACCATGGGCGGCGGCGTCGGGATCGCCCAGCCGGCGCGCCATCGCGTTGCGACCGAACGCACCGTCTATGCCATGCCCGAAACCGGCATCGGCCTGTTCCCCGATGTCGGTGGCGGCTGGTATCTTTCGCGCCTGCCGGGCCGGTCGGGCCGCTATCTCGCCGTCACCGGCGCGCGCATCGACGGGGCGGACGCGATCGCGCTCGGCCTTGCCACCGACTATGTGCCGAGCGACCGGCTTGAAGAGGCGAAGGCCGCGATCATCGCCGACCCGTCCGATATCGGCGCCGTGCTGGCGCGCTTCGCTGTCAGCCCGCCCGACAGCGATTTCGCCGCCCGCTTGCCGGATATCGACCGGCTGTTCGCCAGCGACCGGCTGGAGGATATCTATGCCGGCTTGCGCGCCGACGGATCGGACTGGGCGCAGGCGCAGCTCGCCGCGCTCGACACCAAGTCGCCCCAGACGATGAAGGTCGCGCTGCGGCAATTGGCGCAGGCCAGCCGACTGACCCGCTTCGTCGACAATATGGCGATGGAATATGATCTCGCCTGCCGCATCATCGCCCGGCCCGACATTGTCGAAGGCGTGCGCGCGCTGATCGTCGACAAGGACAACCAGCCGCGCTGGAACCCGCCGACGGTGGAGGCGGTCACCGACCAGCTGGTCGACGCGATCTTCGCGCCGCTGCCGGACGGCGAGCGCTGGACCCCGCTGCCGCAGGCCGCGGTCGACGCCTGATATATAAAAGGAGAGGATGGACATGAGCAGCATCGGCTTCATCGGCCTGGGCAATATGGGCGGCGGCATGGCCGCCAATCTGGTGAAGGCGGGCCACGCTGTCACCGCCTTCGACCTGTCCGAAGCTGCGCTGGCCCGCGCCGAAGCAGCCGGTTGCACCCGCGCCGCGTCTGCCGCGGAAGCGGTTGCGGGTGTCAACATCGTTGTCACCATGCTGCCCGCCGGCAAGCATGTCCGCGCCGTCTATGGCGAGCAATTGCTGGGCGCGGTCGGGCCGGACACGCTGCTGATCGACTGTTCGACCATCGACGTCGCCTCCGCCCGTGCCGTCATCGAACAGGCGGCCGAGCGCGGTCTTGCCATGGTCGATGCGCCGGTGTCGGGCGGCATCGCGGCGGCCAATGGCGGCACCTTGACCTTCATGGTCGGTGGCGAGGGTGCCGCCTTCGCCCGCGCCGAACCGATATTGCAGGCGATGGGCAAGGCGGGGATCCATGCCGGCGCGGCGGGTGCGGGGCAGGCGGCGAAGATCGTCAACAACATGCTGCTGGGCGCCACCATGGTCGCCACCTGTGAGGCCTTCGCCCTCGCCGAAAAGCTGGGCCTCAATCTCCAGACCTTCTTCGACATCTCGTCCAAGGCGTCGGGGCAGAGCTGGTCGATGACCAGCTATTGCCCGGTGCCCGGCGTCGGCCCGGACACGCCGGCCGACCGCGACTATGAAGGCGGCTTCGCCAATGCGTTGATGCTCAAGGATCTGAAGCTCGCGGTGGAGGCCGCCCATGGCGTCGACGCCAGCGTGCCGATGGGCGCGGCGGCGGAATCGCTCTACCAGGCGCTCGTCAACACAGGCGCCGGGGGCAAGGATTTCTCGTCCATGATCCGCTTCCTCAAGGGCACGGCGGCCTAACATCCCTGGCTTGACCGCAACTACATATGATCTACTGTGTATCATATGTAGTTGCGCGATCGCTCCTGCGCGCGTGACGGCAGCATGGGAGAGAGATGATGGTGGCACTGGAGGCGCGCGACTATTTTACCGATCGCGGCATATTGCAGGATCCCTATGCCTTTTTCGAGGCCGTCCGGGCACATGGCCCGGTCTATCAGCCGCCGGGGCGCGACTATCTGATTGTCACGGGCTTTGAGGAAACGCTCGAGGTCCTCGCCAATGCGCAGGATTTTTCCGCCGTCAACGCGTTGCAGGGGGCGGCGGCCCCCTTGCCCTTCGTGCCGCAGGGCAGCGACATCAGCGCGCAGCTTGAAGCGCATCGGCCCGATTTTCCTGGCGGCACGATGCTGGTCGGGCTGGACGACATGCCCCACACCATGCTGCGCGGGCTGGTCAACCGGTTGTTCACCCCGTCCCGCCTCAAGGCGAACGAGCGCTTCATATCGGACTATTCGGACCATCTGGTGCGCCAGGCGGTGGCGCGGGGGCGGACCGAACTGATCCGGGACATCGCCACGCCCTTCGTCACGCTGGTGATCGCCGACCTGCTGGGCGTGCCGGCGGAGGATCGCCAGCGCTTCATGGATGTGATCGATGCGGCGCCGCCGCCCGGCAGCCTGGACGCGGCGGACAATGACTATGCGGGGGAGGGGCATCCGCTGATCGTCATGGGTTCCTATTTCGCCGCCTATGTCGAGGATCGGCGGCGTCATCCGCGCGAGGATATATTGACCGAGTTGGCGCTGGCCAAATATGCCGACGGGACCACGCCCAGCGTGGCGGAGATCGTCAATCTCGCCACCTTCCTGTTCGGCGCCGGGCAGGACACCAGCGCCAAGCTGCTGGGCAACGCCATGCGCCATATTGTCGATCAGCCGGGGCTACAGGACCAATTGCGCGCCGATCCGGCGCTGATCCCGGCCTTGATCGAGGAAGTGCTGCGGATCGAGGGATCGAGCAAGCAGACAGCGCGGGTCGCGCGGCGCGATACCCGGATCGGCGATCGGGCGGTGCCGGCGGGCACCTGTATATTGCTGGCGCTGGCGGCGGCCAATCGCGATCCCGCGCGCTGGGACGCGCCTGCGGACCTGCAACTGGATCGTCCCCGCATTCGCGAGCATGTCGCCTTCGGCCGGGGCAAGCATGTCTGCGCCGGCGCGCCGCTCGCCCGTGTCGAGGTGCGGATCATTCTGGAGAAGTTTCTGGAGCATAGCAGCGCGATCGAACTCGACCCTGCCCGCCATGGCCCGCCCGGTGCCCGCGACCTGCATTTTGAGCCGAGCTTCATCATTCGCGGGCTGGCCGACCTGCACCTGACCCTGACGCCATCGGCCGCCGCATTGGCCGATCGGGGTGAGGCGGGCAGCTTCCCCGTTGCGGGGCAGGTGCCGCAAGCGCAGGCGGAACCACAGGATGAAATGCTGTCGACCGCTCGCACGAAGATCGGCGCGCTGCTGGCCGATCCGCAGACGCGCAGCCTGCTCGACCGCCATTTTCCCGGTGTAGCCGATGACCAGCGCATTGCGATGGCCAGGGGTATGACCCTGCGCGCGATCCAGCCTTTTGCCCCGTCGCAGTTCACCGATGCGGCGCTCGATGCGCTGGACGCGGATCTGGCGGCGCTTGCCGCATGAGGCAGCGGCGCGGGGCGATGGCCCGCGCCGCCCCGGTCTCAATTATTGACGAAGGTCAGCGTGGCGATGTTGTAGAGCGTTGCCACCTTGGCGCCGCGCAGGCTGAGGTCGCCCTTTTCCTCCTGCGTCGCGGTCAGGATATAGCGGCCCTTTTCCCTGATCGGCAGGGTCACGCGGCCCTGGGCGTCGGTGACGAAGCCCTTCGACCATTTGTCGGGCGAGATCGCGGTCACCTTGACCCCGGCAAGCGGTTTGCCGTCGCGGACCAGCGTGAAGCTGTTGGCGCCCGCAGCGGTCGGCACGATTTCCAGCGGCATCCCGGCCTTGGCCTCGCTGCGACCGGCGCGCGCATAATAGATCACGCCTTCCTTCTTGCCTTCTTCGCCCCACGGATCGAACACGCTGTCGTCGATCACGCGCACGTCGCCGGCGGGCACGGCGACCTCGATATAGCCGGCCTTGCGCACCTGCGCGGCGGAGGATGCGGGCACCAGCTTGGGCGCCTTCAGCTTCTCGAACTCGGGATCGCCACCCTCGGGCAGCGGGTCGCCCGGTTCGCCCAGATAGATGCGCGCCGGGCCGGCGCCGTCACGCTCGACCCACACTTCATGCGCCTGCGCCATTGCGGGCAGGCAGGCGATCGCCAGCAGCGCACTAGTCCATTTCAGCATAGTCTCTCTCCTCAGAAACGGAAGCCGACCGTGCCCATGACGTTGCGCGGCGCGCCCATGAAGCAGTCGCCACGTGCCAGGCAGGACGCGTAGAATTTCTTGTTGAGCAGGTTGGTCGCATTGAGCGCGAAGCGCCAGTCCTGCCAGGTGATTTCCGCCAGCGCGTCGACGGTGGTGCGCGACGGCGTGACGATCGACCAGAGCGAACTGGTCGACACGCTCTTGCCGCTATAGACGACGCCGCCGCCCAGGCGCAGCTGCGCCTCGTCGGCCAGGCCGAAGGTCTTGGTGGACCAGAGCGATGCGGTGTGGCGAGGCATATAATCGAGGCTGGAATTGGATTCCGACTTCAGCTTCGAATAGCCATAATTGGCCAGCAGTTCGAAATTGCCGGGCAGGGTGTGGCTCGCCTCGATCTCGAAGCCCTTGGTGTTGAGCACGCCCGACTGGCTGGTCGAACTTCCGGCGCCATACAGGACGCGGTTCTTTTCCTTGATCTTGAAAATGGTGGCGGTGACGAGCGTGTTGCTGCCCGGCTGCCACTTCACGCCTGCCTCATATTGCGTGCCGGTCTGCGGGCGATAGGGCGAGATCGGCTCGCCATCAATGTCTTGGATCGATCCGGCGACCGGCAGGAAGCTTTCAGTATAGCTGAAGAAGGGCGAGATGCCGGCGCCGATTTCGCCGATGATGCCGGCGCGGAAGGTGGTGGCATTGTCCTTCTGGCCCGATGAACCGGTTACGCGGTCGCGGCGCGCACCCAGCACGACGGAGACGCGATCGTAGAAGCGGATCTGGTCCTGAACATAGACACCCAACTGCTTCTGGACTTCTTTAGAGAAGGGACCAGTGGGATCGTAGGTCCGCAGCGCATCATAATCGATATTATACAGGTCGATCTTTTCGATAGCGTCGAAATTGGGATTGCCGTCTGCATCATAGGTGATGCCGGGCGTGGCCGCATAACGCTTGCCCACCTTGCTCCAGCTATAGTCGATGCCGACCAGCAGCTTGTGCTCGATATTGGCGCCCGTGTTGAAATTGAACTGGACGTTGTTGTCGGTCGAGAAAACATTCATCCGCGCATCGCTGGAGTCGGCATAAAGACCGATGGTTCGTCCATAAGTGCCATAGGATGCGTAGGGCAGAAAAGGATCGCCGGGATTGCTGTAGCTGTCGGCGTAGTGCGTATTATATTCCAGATCGCTGTCGATGTAGCGCGCCTTGAGGCTCAACTTCACATTGTCAGAGAATTTGTGGGTAACCGAACCGCCGCCTTGCAGGAGGCGACCGGCATAGCGATCCCAGCCCGGTTTGCCGACAAATGTATATTGGCCGAGCTTGCCGGTCGGGTTCGCTGCGTTCGGATAGAAGGTGCCGACGATCGGCAGGAACTGCGACGTCGAACCGGTGTCATCCTCCTGATAGAGGCCGGTCAGCACGATGTCGGTATCGGGCGTCGGCTGCCAGCGGATCGAGGGCGCGAACATCACGCGGTCGTCGGGGACATGGTCGACATAGGTGTCGGCGTCGCGGACGCGGCCGACGAAGCGCACTGCCAGATTGTCGGCCAGCGCGACATTGACGTCGCCCATCGCCTCCTTGCGGTCATAGCTGCCATAGACGAGGTTGAGTTCGCCGCGCGTGGTGAAATCGGGCGTCTTGCTGACCAGGTTGACCAGGCCGCCGATCGACCCCTGGCCGAACAGCACCGATGCCGGGCCGCGCAGGATTTCCACGCGCGAGAAATTATAGGGGTCCGACGTGATCGACGCATAATAGCTGAAGATGTCGCGCATGCCGTCGCGGAACTGCAGCGCGTCCAGGCCACGCACGTTGAAGCCGTCGACGCGGGTATCGCGGCCATAGGGATTGGCCAGCACGCCGGCGGCATATTTCACCGTGTCGCTGATGCTGATCGCACCCTGCGACAGATATTGTTCGGACGTGATGACTTTGATCGGCTGGGGCAGTTCGACCAGCGCGGTGTCGGTCTTGGATCCGGTGGTGGCGGCGGTGACGACGATGCTGTCTTCGTCGGTGCGGGGGGCGTCCGCAGCGGCCGCCTCTGCCGACCAGGCGGTGCCATGGCACAGCGCGATCAGGGCCGCGCCGCTCAATGCGATGAACTTCTTCATATGGGATCCCCCGTGACTCGTTTATGGGGCGCCCATAGCGATATTGATATTCGTTCGCAATTCTGTTGACTTGCATTTGCGAAAGGCATGTTGCGCAAATGCAACCGGCCGCCCCAGACGGAGCGGCCGTGCGCTGGTTGGAAACCGGCTGTGGCCTTATAATTCCTCGGGCCAGTAGAGCCGCATCGGATTGTCGATCAGCAGCTTGCGCTGCAATTCCACCGTCGGGGCGATGCGCGGGATCATGTCGACCAGATGGCCGTCATCGGGGATTGCATCCTGCATGTTCGGATGCGGCCAGTCTGTGCCCCACAACACGCGGTCCTGATAGTCGGCGACCAGCGGTGCGACCGCTTCGGCAAAGGCGTTCCACGGATCGCCCGTTGGATCGAGCCGATCCGGGCAGGTCGCCTTGAACCAGATGTCGTCACGGCTGTCGAGAAAGGCGCGGAACGCCTTCATGTCGGCGCCGTCCGGACCCTGCGTCACGTCGGGGCGCCCCATATGGTCGATCACCAGCGGCACCGGGATCGCGTCCATGAAGGGGCGCAGTTCCTCCAATATGTCGGCCTCGAAATAGATGACGACATGCCAGCCCGTGGGCAGGCGCTTGGCCACTTCCAGGAACTTGTCCTTGGGCGCGTCATCGACCAGGCGCTTGAGGAAATTGAAGCGGATGCCGCGCATTCCGCCCTCATGCAGGGCGGCAAGATCGACTTCGGAAATGGCCGGATCGACCACGGCGACGCCGCGCGCCTTACCATTGGATTTGGCGATGGCGTCCAGCGTCGCGGCATTGTCGGTGCCATGGCAGCTTGCCTGGACGATAACATTGCGGGCGAACCCCAGATGATCGCGCAGCGCGAACAGCATGTCCGGGCCGGCATCTTCCGGCAGATATTTTGCTTTCGCGCTGAACGGGAACTCCGCCATCGGACCGAACACATGGCAATGGGCGTCGATCGCGCCGGCCGGCGGGGTGTAGCGCGGTTTGGACGGATTGCCGTGCCAGCTGATGATGCGGCCAAGTTCGGGGGCGGTCATGCGAAAATCTCTCCATCCATCAGCTTGCGCGCGGTGCGCAGCATGGCGGCGCTGGTGACCGCGCCATTCTCATCCAGTTCCATCACGCAGGTCGTCTCGCCGGTCGGATGCTCGACCGACAGCGTCTTGCGATTGCCGCCGGGGATCGACGCGACTTCGGCCGCGGGCGATCCGTCGATCAGGCAGGCGGTGGCGACGCTGACCGCGCCCAGCACGCCGATCGAGGCATGGGCGCGATGCGGGATGAAGCTGCGCACCGTGACCGCGCCGCCATCGCGCGGCGGGGCGACCAACATCATCTTGGGCACCGACTTTTCCTTGACGTCGCCCAGGTTCATTCGCTCGCCGACGGCGAGGCGGATTGCCTCGATCCGGGCCTTGAGCGCCGCGTCCTTGTCCAGCGTGTCGCGATCTTCATAGCCGGTAATGCCGACATCCTGCGCCTTCATGACGACGCAGGGCATGCCATTGTCGATCAGGGTGACGCGCACGCCCTCCACCTCGTCAAAGGCATTGCCGGTCGGCAGCAGTGCGCCGCAGGAGGAGCCGGCGGTGTCGCGAAACTCCAGCGGGATCGGCGCGGCGCTGCCGGGCACGCCGTCGATCCTGGCCTCGCCATCATAGCGGACCGTGCCGCCGGGCGTCTGCACCGTGGCGATCGCGATCTGTCCGGTATTCTCCATGAAGATGGCGACGCGGGTCTCGCCGTCCTGCGCGGCGACGAGGCCACGCTCGATCGCGAAGGGGCCGATGCCAGCGAGGATATTGCCGCAATTCTGCGCATCGCTGACGATCGCCTGATCGACGAAGACCTGGAGGAAGAGATAGTCGACATCGACGCCCTCCCGATCGGATTTCCTGACGACTGCGACCTTGCTGGTCAGCGGATCGGCGCCGCCCATGCCATCGATCTGGCGCGGGTCGGGCGATCCCATGGCCCGCAGCAGGAAGGCGTCGCGCGCGGCGCTGTCGGCGGGCAGGTCTTCCGAAAGGAAATAGCCGCCCTTGGACGTGCCGCCGCGCATCCACATGACTCTGGCCGACGTCATGCCCTGCCTCCGTTCGGTTAGAGCCGGTCGTGACCGGGGCGCCGGGTTCTCGACAGGCTCGAACCGAACGGGGAGTATGTGAGAGCCTTACACATATTTGAGGCCCATTTCCTGGAGGCGCGGGCGCATATTGTATATGTCGAGGCCCAGTTCCCCGGCGGCCAGGCGGACGCGCTTTGCTTCCTCGGCGGCCTCGCGGGCCTGCGCCTTTTCCAGCACGGCGGCGGCGTCGGCGCGCGGCACGATGCACACGCCGTCATCGTCAGCGATGATCACGTCGCCCGGATTGACCAGCGCATTGGCGCAGACGACCGGGACATTGACCGATCCCAGCGTGCCCTTGATCGTGCCCTGGGCATGGACCGCCTTGGACCAGACCGGGAAGTTCATTTGGCTAAGGTCGCGCACGTCGCGAACGCCCGCGTCGATGATGAGGCCACGGCAGCCGCGTGCCTGGGCGGAGGTGGCGAGCAGGTCGCCGAAATAGCCGTCGGTGCAGGGGCTGGTCGGGGCGAGCAGCAATATGTCGCCTTCCTTCAGCTGTTCGATCGCGACATGGACCATCCAGTTGTCGCCCGGCGGGGCGGAGATCGTCACCGCGCTGCCGGCGATGCGGGCGCCCGGATAGATGGGGCGCATATAGGGGGCGAGCAGGCCCTTGCGGCCCTGGGCTTCGTGGACGGTGGCGACGCCCGCCTTGGCGAGGCCATCGATGACGGCGAGGTCCGCCCGTTCGATATTCTGGACGACAATGCCGGACATCAAGCCTTCTCCTAACACATAAGTTGACAGCGATGTGGACAGGTGCAGCGCGATGCTCAAATCCGAACTGGAACCAGTGCATAAATTTTTGCTAAGTGTTGGACATGAACCCCGACCAGTTCAATATCCGTCATCTCGCCGCGATGGCGGCCGTGGTGGAGCTTGGCAGCGTCAGCCTGGCGGCGCGCGCGGTCAACCTGACCCAGCCGGCGGTAACCCAGGGGATCGCCAAGCTGGAGGCGCAACTGGGCCTGTCGCTGTTCGCGCGTCAGCCCGGCGGCATGGTCGCGCTGGAGCCGGCGGAACGGCTGAAGCCCCGGATCGATGCGGCCCTGCGCCTGATCGGCAGCAATCGGGTGACGGCGGCGCAGGTGCGCGCCTTCGTCGCGCTGGCGCGCGGTGGCAGCTATGCCGCGGCGGCGGTGGCGACCGGCGTGGCCGAACCCTCGCTGCATCGCGCGGTCGGCGATCTGGGGCTGGCGCTGGGGCAAAGGCTGGTCGACCGGCGCGGGCGTGGCGTGATGCTGACCAGGGCCGGGACGGTGCTGGCGCAGCGGCTGCGGCTGGCGCTGGCGGAATTGCGGCAGGGGCTGGAGGATCTGGCCGACCTGCGCGGGCAGGAGGGCGGGCGCATCCTGGTCGGCGCCATGCCGCTGTCGCGGGCGCGCCTGATCCCCGATGCGATCGCCCGGTTCCGCGCCGATTTCCCGCTGGTCGACATCAGCGT
>ERZ1292623.4965-Hain-H51-01um-R1-4965-length-10735-cov-6_pt1 | contig 10735 bp, 11 predicted proteins | sample MGYA00564398_ERZ1292623 | MGnify/ENA primary metagenome ERZ1292623 (study PRJEB36523, sample SAMEA6512633) | groundwater metagenome | collected 2019-01-07 | study: AquaDiva: Metagenomics assemblies of 32 groundwater samples
CCTCGCGCCAGGGAATCAATCTTCACGAAGCCATGCTCAAGCAGCAGCTTTACAATGAATTCAGCGATATTCCCGGGATGGCCGTAGTCTTGCTGGATAGTAACGCTAGTTTGGTCAGAAGTTCCTTTACCGCTAATAACCCCTATGACGCCTACAACTGGCTTTACCGGCAAGCGCGAAACAACAATCAAGCGGTATTTTTAAATCAAAATATTAACAATGTCCAACTCCGGTTTGTTGGCTTGTCGATTAATAGCGATGACAATTTTTTAGGCGTTGTCTTAGTCGCTCATCCGGTCGAAGCCATTCAAAAATCATTAAATGTACTCCTTAAAACATTAGGGATAATATTTGGATTTTTAATCATTCCGCTTGGTTTCTACTTTAACCGGCTTTTAGACCAGTTGCAGCAGGCTTTTAAGCGGGAGCGGCAGTTCATCGGCGATGTCGCCCACGAATTGAAAACGCCTGTGGCAATTTTAACCAGCGGTCTTGAGCTGGTTTTATCCAAAAAGCGGCCAATCGCTGAATACCATCGTGTTTTAAAGGAATCGCTGATTGACGTTAACCGGCTTTCCCAAACTATTAAAAACATTCTTGATTTGGCTTGGTTAGAGTCTGAAAACGCCCGTTTGCCTCAAAGCCGTTTTAATTTATCTGATGCGTTGAATGAATTAGCAGAAATTGCGCAAAAATTAGCCGCGAAAAAAAATATCCGTTTAACTGCCGAAATCGCCCCTGGAATTATTATTGCCGGATCCTCTGATAAAATTTTCCGGGCAATTTTAAATGTGACTGATAACGCGGTTAAATTTACTCCTTCAGGAAAATCAATTTCTTTATCTCTAAAAAAACTCCGGGACCAGGCAGTAATTACTATTAAAGATACCGGTATTGGAATTCCCCAAACAGAATTGCCGCACATTTTTACCCGATTTTACCGGGGGGCGAAAACTGCCAAAACTTTGGGATCAGGCCTGGGTTTGGCGATCGCTAAGGGTATCATTAAAGCCCATCAAGGCGAAATTAATATTACCAGCCAGGTAGGCAAAGGTACCTGTGCTACGATAAAATTATGAAAATTAAGCCATTGAGTCCATTGGAGCAAGAAGCGATGAACATTGTTTGGAGCTTTAAACAATGTACGGTCAGAGATGTTTTAAGGAAACTAAAGAATAAAAACCTTGCCTACACGACCGTTTCCACAATTCTCACCCGCTTGTATGAAAAAGGGATGTTAGCTAAACTTGGGGAAGGCGCCGCCATTATCTATGAACCTAAAATAGAGAAAAAAGATTATGGCAAGTCAGTTGCCGGATCCTTCTTCGCCAAATTTTTTCATTCCTTTGGCGATGCGGCCATTACTTCCTTTGCTGAATCGATAGAAGAGTTACCTAAAAAGAAAAAGAACTATTTTTTGAAACTTTTGAAAAAGCGCCATGAAAATTAATTACTACTTATTGGGGTTTGCGGGCCTTTTTATATTTTTGGTATCGAGCCATTTTATTATTATTTTCAAATACTTTCAGATACTTATTCATCATAGTATTTATTACTGCCTGGAAATGGCTAAGGCGTTGAATTTGCAACTGTCTGGAGATTTAGGGAGGGCCATAGTTGGGATTTTAGCGTTGGCGGCGCTTTTTACAGCAGTTAGAATATTTATCGCAATTTTCAAAGTGTATTCTTTTAGAAAATATCTCTCCGGAAATATTATTCAAACGAGAGGAAACGTATCTTTTTTTAAACAACGCCAACCTCAGGCTTTCTGCTTTGGAATTCTTAAACCTAAAATTTATATTTCTAGCGGACTGGTGCGGCTGATGAGCAGTCAAGAGTTGGCAGTGATCTTGCGGCATGAAAAATATCACTTGGAGAAAAAAGATTCTCTTGTATTCCTGATGGCTTCTCTCATAGAATCATTATTCCCATTCTTTCCGGTGATTTCCGATTTCATCAGCGTTTATAGAACTGATAGAGAAGTGGAGGCAGACAAAATTGCTATTAGAAGCGCGGCCGATAAAAGATCGCTGGCTGAAATATTAAAAAAACTACTATTGTATGAACCAGCCCAATATCCAGCCTTTGTAGCGGGAATAATTTCTGAAAGTATGCTTGAAGCCCGTATCAACTCGCTGCTTATGGTTAAAACTACATATAAAAAAGTTCGCGGCAGAAATGTAGCTCTAAGTCTTGTCTCGCTCCTTGTTTTGGTAGGATTGATGGTTACTCCAATAAATGCGATAGAACTTCATGCCAATGGCCGCGATGCGGTTGTGATTTGCCCAATATAAATTTACCAGGTTGACAGCAGGTCACTTTTACTACTACACTATGTAGTAATATGACAAAAATTTTAGTTTTTCTTTTGTTAATTAGTTCATTTTTTCTCGGTTCTCTTTCTACGAAAGTCAGGCTACTCGAAAAAGGTGGCCTGACTGTTGATACTCAAGCCCAGGCCAATAACCAAGCGCCGGAAGCAGCTCAACCACAAGCTATAACCAAAGGTGTTGCTTTAGTTGACGACGATCCGGTATTAGGTGATAAAAATGCGCCAGTCACGATCATTGAATTTTCCGATTATGAATGCCCGTTTTGCAAACGCCATTTTGATCAAACATTGCCTCAGTTAGTAGAAAAATATGTGGATACAGGCAAGGTAAAAATAGTTTTTAGAGATTTTCCGCTATCGTTCCACGATCCGATGGCCACCAAGGAAGCCGTGGCTGCCAACTGTGCACGGGAGCAAGGCGGAGATAAAAAATACTTTGAGTTTCATCATGAAATTTTCCAGCGGACCACCTCAAACGGCAATGGCCTTGATGATGCCAAAATCAAGACGATTGCCTCAGATTTAAGTTTAAACGTTGCTAAATTTTCTACTTGTTTGTCAAATAAAGCCATGGAGGATGAAGTTAAAAAGGATATTGTTGATGGAACAGCGGCTGGCGCTTCCGGCACGCCAACGTTTGTAATTGGCAAAACAACTGAAACCGGAGAGGTGAATGGGGATTTACTGGTTGGCGCCCAGCCGTTCGCGGCTTTTCAGGGGCTGATTGAACCGCTGCTCCAGTAGGCCGTCATGATAAAATATTTAACCCTGTCAGTTTCCGTTTTTATGTTAGTGATTGCTTTTGCCGCTTGGTTGCCGAATTTCCACCTTATTACTAAAACTATGACATCTTCGACCATGACCTTGTGGCAAAAAACAAATTTGCTGACCAGCTTATTGGGTTCTTTGCAGACTAACTTTACCCCGCTGTCACGCAGTCTAACGATTATCAGCGCCGCGCTCACCGGGATACAAACCAGTTTGTTTATCTATTACTTGCGTCAATCGGTCAGAATCCAGCGGGAAATGGGCGTCTCTTTGGCTGGGGTAGCCACCAGTTTATTAGGAGTTGGCTGCGTGTCATGCGGTTCAGTCATGCTCACCTCGCTGATTGGGTTTGGCGCGGCAACGACGGTGTTAGGAGCGTTGCCCTTTAGAGGACAGGAATTTGGTTTTGCGGGTATTGCTATCTTGTTATTCGCCATTAGTTTTACTCTTAAGAAAATAAATCAACCATATGTTTGTGAAGTTAAGAAAAAATAATATGGAATTTCCGGAAAATTGGAATCAACTTTCAAAACACGAACGCAAACAGTTCAAGCGGAATTATTATCGAAAACAGCAGATTTGGCAGAGCAGAAAAGCTCAGATCAAAAAATATGCTGTGATCGCATTAATTATCCTATTCACTGGTGTTGGAGGTTATTGGCTCGTAAAAGAATTAACTAAACCACTGCCTGGTGAATTTGTGGCCTCGCTTGGCAATAAACACATTGCCAATCTTACTGATACCCACGAACAATATAATTCCTTACCGCCAACTTCCGGTTCACACGTCGGCGGCAAAGCATCATGGGGGGTAAGCGATTCTCCGATTCCTGACGAATTGCAGCTTCACAATCTTGAAGATGGCGGGGTGGTGGCGCAGTACAACTGCGTTGAAGCTCAGGTAGACTGTAGAAAGTTAATTGAAGACCTAAGCGCTTTAGTGAAGCAATACCCCGATAAAGTCCTCATGGCACCATATCCTCGGTTAGATACCCAGATAGCGTTAACTGCCTGGACCCGGGTTGACAAGTTTAATGATTTTGATCCAGAAAGAATCCGAAAGTTTATTAAAGCATTTAAGGGTATAGACCATCATTAGTGGAATAGCTATAATGTATTTATGAAAAAAGAATCGATTCTCTACGGTATTATTGGATTATTAGCTGGTAGCTTATTAACTTGGCAGATGATGGGCATCCGCCAGGGGATTGGTCCTTCATCTATTGACAATAATCTCGATAGGCACTTTATCGAACAAATGATTCCCCACCACGAAGGCGCGATTGAGATGGCTAAACTGGCTCAAGAACGCTCAAAACGTCCTGAAATTCTGACGCTGGCCCAGGCTATTATCCAAAGCCAATCCAAAGAAATTACTCTGATGCAAGCTTGGTACAAGAACTGGTACAAAGTAGAAGTGCCGGTTAATGCAAACGCTGGTATGGGTATGGGGCGAGGAATGATGCACGGCGGCATGATGGGCGGTAAGACGGCAGACATTGAGTCGTTAAGAAATTCCGCTAATTTCGACGAAGCTTTCCTGCAGGAAATGATTCCCCATCATCAGATGGCGGTGATGATGGCAAAGATGCTTCTTTCAGGAACTAATCGCTCGGAAATGAAACAACTGGGTCAAGATATTATTAAAGCTCAAGAAGCAGAAATTGCCCAAATGCGTTCTTGGCTAGAGGAGTGATCTTTATGAATATGAATTTTGATTACACCGTTACCACCGAAAAATCATTTGACGAAGCGGTGAAAGCGGTTGAGCAGGAAACGAAAAATGCCGGATTTCGCGTTCTTTATATTCATGACGTCACCGCTACCCTAAAAGAAAAAGGTTTTAAAATTGAGCCATTTAAGATTATCGAGGTCTGCAATGCTAAAAGCGCGTATGCAGTGTTGCAAGTAGATATTAAAATCGGTCTTTGTTTGCCTTGCAAGATAAATGTCTATCAAAAAGATGGGGAGACTTATATTTCAGGAATGAGGCCGGTTATTTTGTCTCAATTTTTTCCTAACGCCAATCTTGGCAATCTTTCGGTTGAAATTGATGCAATAATCAGCGGGATTATTGATAAAAGCCAGTAATTTATGTATACCTGCCCGATGCACCCGGAAGTTCAGCTGGATAAACCCGGTATCTGCCCCAAATGCGGCATGGCCCTTGTTCCTGTTGCCGGAAAAATCAATCATGGTGTGGCAACTGAAACATTTCCTCTGCCGGAAACACTGCAAAAATTAGACCCGAAACTCATAGAGCAAAAATTAAAAGTTCAACGTCATATAACTAATGCTAAAGTTAATTCAAAGCATTCTGCCGTTGAAATTTCCTTTCACGCGGAATTGATCACCCCGGAAGAACTAAATAGCCTGCTTCAATCAAACGAGCTTCAAAATTCTTCGCCGCCTTTATTGTCAGGTAAGGAAGCCTTGGGAATTTTCGAACATAAAACAGATCACGCCCATCACGCGATGAAATCTATTTCTACAATGTCTTTCTGGGAAAAACTTAAAATGAGCCTGACCATGACTATGGGTATGGACCATACCGGTTTAGCCGGCCGGGAAATGGCTAAGTTGATGGAAGAAGACATCCGTAATAAATTCTTTGTGGCGCTCGCTTTAACTATTCCGGTGATTTACCTGACGATGGTCCGGCCGAATCCTTGGTGGGCATTGGCATTGACGACTCCGATCTATTTTTATTCCGGTTGGCTTTTTCTTTATTCGGCCTATTTTGAGATCAAAACCGGTCGTTTCGGCATGTCTGTTTTGATTGCCGTCGGCATTACTGCCGCCTATGTTTTTAGCGCGGTTTTAACCCTTTTGGGGAGCGCTGAGTCATTTTATGAAGCCGCGGCCATGCTGATCACTTTTGTTTTATTTGGCCATTGGATGGAGATGAAGTCGAGGCGGGGCACAACCGATGCTTTGCAGGCGCTTTTTAATCTTGTTCCTCCCCAGGCCCGGGTGATCAGAAACGGCCAGGAAGAAATTATTCCCACTGCCGAGGTTAAACTGGGCGATATTTTAGTTTTAAAACCCGGAGATAAAGTCCCGGTCGACGGCGAAATTATTGCCGGTGAAACTGCCATTGATGAATCGTTGGTTACCGGCGAGTCAATGCCGGTAGTGAAAAAAGTGGGCGATTCGGTAATCGGCGGCTCAATCAATACTTCCGGCTCGGTCAAATTCAAGGCGACCAAAATTGGCCAGGATACGGCTTTAGCCCAAATTGTTAAACTGGTAGAAACCGCCCAAAATTCAAAAGCCCCGGGCCAAAAAATTGCCGACCGGTTTGCTAAATACTTAGTTTTTGTGGCCGTTGGCGCCGGTCTGCTCACTTTTACTGTTTGGTTTTTCGTTCTCGGTCAGCCGTTGATGTTGGCTTTGACTTTTGCGATTTCAACTGTGGTTATTGCCTGCCCGGATGCGTTGGGTTTGGCCACTCCGACCGCGGTGGCTGTCGGCACCGGCTTGGGCGCAAAACATAATATTTTAATCAAAGACGCGCCTACCCTGGAGCAAGTTTCTAAAATTCAAACTATTGTTTTGGATAAAACCGGCACTTTAACCGAAGGCAAACCTAAAGTGATCGAAATCACCGGCTCCGAAACTTTAGCCATTGCCGCCAGTTTGGAAAAACTCTCTACCCACCCCCTGGCAAAAGCGATTTTGGCCCAGGCTGAGGAGCAAAATATAAAATTATTAGCCGTCACCAACTTTCAGAATCTTGCCGGCCAAGGAATAACCGGTAATATTAACCAACGGGAATATTTTGTGGGGAGTTCTAAAACCGATGCGGCGATCATTGTTTCGCAGGGCAGCAAAATTTTAGGCAAAATTTTGGTGACCGATCTTCTTAAACCTTCTGCCAAGCTGGCGGTTGCCAAAATGCATCAAGCCGGTTTGGAGGTAATTATGATCACCGGCGATAACGAAATTACGGCCCAAAGCATCGCCAAAGAGGTGGGGATTAAGCGGTTTTTTGCCCGGGTGTTACCTGAGGATAAAGCCAAGTATGTCAAAAAATTACAAGCTGAAGGTAAATTTGTCGCCATGGTGGGCGATGGCATCAACGACGCTCCGGCGCTGGCCCAAGCGGATATTGGCATTGCCATTGGCGCCGGCACCGACGTGGCTATCGAAACCGCCAAAGTGGTACTCATGAAATCCGACCCTACCGATATTTTGCGGGCGATTAAACTTTCTAAGGCAACGGTGCGCAAGATGAAGCAAAATCTTTTTTGGGCGTCAATTTATAACCTGCTGGCGATCCCGGTCGCGGCCGGAGCGTTGTATCCCGTTTATCACATCTCCTTGCGTCCGGAAATTTCCGCGCTCTTGATGAGCATTTCCTCAATCATTGTGGCCACCAACGCCGTTTTGCTTAAACGCGTGGAAAAAGATTTAATTAGTGTGTAAGTTGTAATATTCTGACTTTCCGCTTGACTTTGACTGAATCGGTAGTTAGACTAGCAAATAGTTTATGAAACAAAATAGAGATTTAATAGTTTGTTGTTGCTCCCAATTACAGGTTGGGAGTGTTTTGTGTAGCAATTAAAGACAAATAAATTCACAAACACACCTCCCAACCGGGAGGTTTTTTTATGTCAAAAATTTACCTTATTAACAATCAGAAATTAAAGCCGCACGAGCAGATTAGAAAACGCTATCTAATCAAACTGGCCCGGCAAATTAAACGTGACGGTTTGATCAAAAAGCCGATCATTGTGGACCGGAAAACTTGGGTAATTTTAGATGGCCATCATCGCTTCGCCAGCGCCAAACTTCTCGGTTGGCCGTCAACTCCGGCGCATTTGGTTAATTATCACAGTGAAAAAATCACCGTAAGATCATGGAGAAAAAACATAATCGTTACCAAAAAAATGGTTTTATCAGCTGGCTTATCAGGTAATTTACTCAAACCAAAAACTTCAAAACATAAGGAGGTTTTATGAATTATTCCAATATTTTGAATCTTATCGGCAATACTCCGCTGGTGGAAATAAAAAAATTAAATCCTAATTCCCGGATTAAGTTATTAGCCAAGCTGGAGTATTTAAATCCCGGCGGCAGTGTTAAAGACAGAATTGCTATTGCCATGATCGAAAGAGCCGAACAGGAAGGTAAATTAAAGTCGGGCGGAACGATTGTAGAACCGACTTCCGGTAATACCGGTGTTGGCCTGGCCATGGCCGCGGCAATTAAGGGCTATAAAACCATTTTCGTCATGCCGGACAAAATGAGCCAGGAAAAACGCGATCTGCTGACAGCTTATGGGTCTAAAGTAATTATTACTCCCACCAAGGTCAGCCCGGAAGATCCACGCAGTTATTATCAAGTGGCTGCGAAATTAGTCAAAGAAATAAAAGGCGCCTTTATGCCCAACCAGTACGCCAATCCGGCCAATCCGTTGGCACATTACAATACTACCGGTCCAGAAATCTGGCGCCAAACTAAAGGTCAAATAACTCATGTGGTTATTGGTGCCGGTACCGGCGGCACCATTTCCGGTGTCGGCAAATTTTTAAAAGAAAAAAATCCCCAAGTTAAAGTAATTGCGGTTGATCCTGTCGGTTCAGTTTACGCCGAATATTTTAAAAGCAAAAAAATTAAATCAATTTTTAAAACTTATAAATTAGAGGGAGTCGGGGAGGACTTTATTCCCCAGACAATTGATTTTTCAGTAATTGACCAAGTGATCACCGTAACTGACAAACAGGCTTTTTTAGCCACTAGGCAATTGGTCCGAAAAGAAGGGATTTTAGCCGGTGGCTCGTCCGGTATGGCTTTCTATGCCGCCCAAAAAATCGCTACAACCGTTGTTGCTAATTCAACTGTCGTGGTCATTTTTCCGGATTCAGGCAAATCCTATTTATCAAAAATTTTTAACCATTTGTGGTTAAAGGAGAATTTATGAAGTTTTCTACCAAAACGATTCATGTAGGCAATGAACCTCAATTTAAAACCAGCGGGGATGTGGTGGTCCCGATCCATTTAGCCACCACTTTTGCTCGGGAAAAAGTCGATCAGCCGACCGGCGGCTATGAGTATTCTCGTTCCGGCAACCCCACCCGCTTGGCTGTCGAGAAAAGTTTGGCCGCTTTGGAATCAGGCCGGTTTGCTTTTGCCTATGCCTCCGGTTTGGCCGCCGAAACAAACTTACTGTTTTTATTAAAAGCCGGTGATCATATTATTGTCAGCGACGATGTTTATGGCGGCACTAAACGGCTGTTTGATCAGGTGTTCAGTCAATATAACTTAACTTTTAGTTACGTGGATTTATCTGATCCTGACGGATTTAAACGTCTCAAAAAATCCATCACTGATAAAACCAAACTGGTATGGATCGAATCACCGACAAACCCGCTGTTAAAAATTTCTGATATCCGGAAAATTACGGCTGTAGCCAAGAGAAACCAGTTACTGTCGGTAGTCGATAATACTTTTGCCTCGCCGTATTTTCAGCAACCGTTAAAGTTGGGGGCCGATCTGGTTTTGCACAGCACGACCAAGTATTTAGGCGGCCATAGCGATACGGTTGGCGGAGCGATTATTACCAGTAACGCAATGGTAGCGGCGAGATTAAAGTTTTTGCAGAATGCCGTTGGCGCCATAATGTCCCCATTTGACAGCTGGCTGTTGCTTCGAGGGATTAAAACTTTGAGTTTAAGAATGCCCAAACATCAGGAAAATGCTCTAAAAGTTGCCGAGTTTTTACAAAAACATAAACAGGTCAAAAAAATTTATTATCCAGGCTTTAGCGGTGTTTTATCGTTTGAGCTAAATGGGTCATTTAAAAAAACCGTCAGGTTTATGGAGTCGTTAAAATTAATTAAAATTGCCGAAAGCTTGGGAGCGGTGGAATCGTTAATAGAACATCCGGCGTCAATGACCCATGCTTCGGTGCCCAAAAAAGACCGCTTAAAAATAGGTCTGAGCGACGGTTTAATCCGCTTGTCAGTCGGGATTGAAGACAGCCAAGACCTGATCGCCGATTTAAAACAAGCATTATCTTCATAAAATCTTCATGAGCGTTGGTGTATTCTTTGAGTTATGTCTCACTGTCAGGTCCATATTAAAGGCATGCACTGCCGTTCGTGCGAAATTTTAATCGAGGATGAATTAACTAAAATTCCTGGCGTCAGCCAGGTAAAAGTTGATTACCAAACCGGTACTGCTTCTTTGGCCGCCGCGGAAAATTTACCCGAATCTGCCATTGCCGCCGCTGTAGCCCGCGCCGGCTATAGTTTAGGCCGAGACGAGCGGTCGCTCTTATCCCGGCGAGCCCAGGATTGGGGCGAATTGGGCATGGCCTTTTTAATGGCCCTGGGTTTATATTTTATCGCCAGTAGTTTAGGTCTGGTTAATTTGTCCCAGCACGGCAATAATTACAACAATTTACTCACCGTGTTGTTGGTCGGTTTAACCGCCGGCGTGTCCACTTGTATGGCTTTGGTTGGCGGTTTGGTTTTGGGCGCCTCGGCTAAATTTGCCGTCAAACACCCCCAAGCTTCCGCTTGGCAAAAATTCACCCCGCACTTATATTTTAATCTTGGCAGGATTATCAGCTACTTGATTCTTGGCGGTGTTATTGGCGCCTTAGGTTCGGTTTTTCAGTTATCGACC
>ERZ1292623.4966-Hain-H51-01um-R1-4966-length-10735-cov-6_pt1 | contig 10735 bp, 18 predicted proteins | sample MGYA00564398_ERZ1292623 | MGnify/ENA primary metagenome ERZ1292623 (study PRJEB36523, sample SAMEA6512633) | groundwater metagenome | collected 2019-01-07 | study: AquaDiva: Metagenomics assemblies of 32 groundwater samples
TCGACCATCTTGCCACTCCGCTTTTAAGGCTGTTTATATTATACAACAAACAAAAACGGTTATGTGAGAGGGGGTGTGGATAAGTATTTGACGACTTTTAATCCAATTTAACTCAAACTGAAATCAATCAGACTATCTCTTATAATTTTATCGTCAATTTCAAACCCAGCCCGATAAATGACTTTTTCCGTGTAATCAATGTCTTTAAAATAAGCCAGCTGCGTTCTAAAGATTTTCTCGTTAAATTCGGAAGAAAAAATATCTGTCGCTTTTTTGATTATTTCCGCGAAACTGTGGTGGTTTTTCAAGATAAAATACATATCAACGTAATCCTTCCACTTAGCCCTCCTTCCCAGCGCGTAAGCCTTCATCGCGGCTAAAGTCAAAAGGTCAGCTACTTTTATCAAATCATCCAGCTTGTCCTTAAACTCTATTTTAAAAGGGTAACGCAAAAAAGTAATTTTTATCCCGCCAATTAAAACGGTATACTCGTCATCTTCGCTCACAAACACTTTTTCTATATTAAAACCGTCTGTTATTTTTCTCTTTATTTTGAAAGAATTAAGTTCATTAAGCGTAAATAAATCAAAATCAATTGATTCTCTGTGGCCGATATGCAAAGCGATGGCCGTGCCGCCGACAAGCCCGAAACTCTCGGAAAATTTTTTGATTAACGGCAAAAGATTGATTTGTTTTTTTGTTAAAACTTCTTTATGCATATTTTTTAAAATAAAGATTGAAATAATTCTTGATTTTTGGGCGATAATTTCCTCTTTTGCGGCTTATTTGTTTCTTAAAAATAAGAGCGGCTTTTTTGACCCCCAGAATCGCCAACATTTTTTTCACATCGTCAAAATCGCCATAATTTAAAACGCTTTCCATAATGGCTTCTTCGGAAAGATGGTTGTAATTATCGGTGCTCCAGACAAGATACGGCCTTTCTTTGATAAAATCATTGATTGTCATATTTTAATTATATCAAAAAAAGCGTAAAAAACAAAACAAAAAACCGACATCGCATGTCGGTTTTACTCGTATTCCTTCATCACCACTTGGGCTTCTATCTGTTTAGTTGTTTCCAAAATGACGGACACAACAATCAATAGGGCTGTTCCGCCGATGGCCAGCGAAGAAATGCCGGTTAGAGCTTTTATTCCCAAAGGAAGCACGGCGATAAGACCAAGGAAAAGGGCGCCCACCAAAGTGATTCTTGTTATTATTCTGGCGAGATGCTCCGCCGTCGGCTGTCCCGGCCTTATTCCCGGAACGAACGCGCCGCTTTTTTGCAAGTTTTGTGAAATCATCTTGGGGTCAAAAGTGACAGCCGTGTAAAAATAAGTGAAAAAGAAAACAAGAATAAAGTAAAGCGCTCCATAGACAAAAGAGTTATTGAGAAACGCCAAAACATAACCGGACAGAGTGGCAATAATTCCGCTGTTTAATCCAGCAAACAAATTAACAATCATCTGGGGGAAAAGCAGAATAGAGATGGCAAATATTATAGGAATAACGCCGGCCTGATTAACCTTTAGCGGGATGTGGGTGGAAACGCCTCCGTACATCCTCGCTCCTCTCACTTGTTTGGCGTAAGAGACCGGCACAAGCCGTTCGGCTTCGGAGATGACGACGACTCCGCCGATTATAAGAACAGCTATCGCCAAAAACAAACCATACATCGGAATCTGCGACGGTTCAAAAGTGAAAAGAGTTCTTTGAATAGTTGAAGGCAAACTTGCCACAATACCTCCGAAAATTATAAGAGAAACGCCGTTGCCGATGCCTTTTTCCGAAATAAGCTCACCCAGCCAAAGCAGAACCATAGTGCCGGCGATCATTATGGAAATATTGGTGAACTTGTCCAAGAAAGAAATTGCCCCTAGAATTCCTTGACCCTGCAACATCGTCATCAAACCAAACCCTTGCAAGAAACCAAGTGGAACAGTCAAGAGTCTGGAGTATTGGTTGAACTTCTGCCGGCCGGCTTCTCCTTCTTCTTGATACAATTCCTTGAGTTTGGGAAAAATCATGGTGAAAAGTTGCATTATGATGGAAGCGGTGATATAAGGAGCCACGCCGAGCATTAATATAGAAAGATTAGACAAACCGCCGCCGGAAAAAATATCCAACAAACCGAAAAATTGATTATTGGACAAAAAGGCGGCGAGGCGGGTATGGTCAACGCCCGGAATAGGTATGTTTGACCCAACCCTGAACAAAATCAAAATAACCAAAACAAAAAAAATTTTGTTTCTTAGCCCTTTATCTTTAAGTATTATTTTTATTCTATTTAACATATCCTCCGGCTCTTTCTATTTTATCTTTGGCCGATATTGAAATCAAACAGCCCGAAACAGAAAACTTTTTCTCAATCTTTCCGTCCCCGAGAATTTTAACCGCCGGGACTCTCCCGCTTAATTTTTTGATAAAACCGTATTCTGCAAGAATTTTTGGGGTAATTTCGCTGTTGTCGGCAAAATTATTGTTTAAAACATCCAGATTGACAATTACTGCGTTTTCTCTGAACGACTTGAATCTATACCCTCTCTTTTTGGGCAATTTTTTTATCATATCCCTTATCTCTGGTCTCATTTTTCTTCCCGCTCGGGCTTTCTGGCCTTTGATGCCGCGTCCCGAATAAGTGCCGCGTTTCCCGCCGCGGCCGATATACTTGCCATGCCTTCTTTTTGTTTTTGGTTTTACCTGATGAATTTGCATAAAATTATTTTACTGTATTTTTTTCAACGCTTCAATCGCCACTTTGGCGTTATTAACCTTATTTTTGCTTCTGGATAAATATTTTGCGTTAATGTCTTTTATCCCAGCCAAGTCAAAAATCGTTCTGGCCGAGCTTCCCGCCACCAAACCTCTTCCTTTGGCTGGCTTGATTATAATAACACTGCTTCCGAATTTGGCTTCGGATTCGTGGGGAACGGAAAATTCTTTGGTCAGCTTGGGTTTTATTAAATTCTTCCTGGCGTTTCTGAAAGCTTTTTCTATCGCTCCGGCCGTATCGGAGGCCTTGCCCATACCCACGCCGACCTCGCCTTTTCTGTTTCCAGCTACAAGCGTCACCCGAAAATTAAACCTTTTTCCTCCTTTAGTGACTCGGGTCACTCTTCTTATGTCTATTATTTTTTGGTCGTATTCTGACTTTTGCCTGTCATGACCCTTATTTTTGCTAAATTTCTTTGTCATGTTTTTTAATCTAAAATCTCAAATCTAAAAAATAAAAACTAAAACTTCAGGCCGCCTTTTCTGGCACCTTCGGCCAATGCTTTGACTCGACCCTGATATTTGTATCCTCCTCTGTCAAAAACCACGAACTCAATTTTTTTTAATTTAGCGGCTTTGGCTAATTTCAACCCGACATTTTTGGCCGATTCTGTTTTTTTGCTTGCCGGCGAGGCAGGTTTGGTTTTGCCCGCCGGTTGGCGGACGGATTTCAAATCTCCGGCTGAAACCAAAGTCACTCCTTTCACATCGTCTATAATCTGGGCAAAAACATGTCTGTTTGACCGAAAAACAGAAAGTCTCAAACGATTAGAACCGCTTTTTATCGCCGCTTTTATTCTTTTTTGTCTTGTTTTCCTTGTTGATTGCCTTTTCATAAATTAGATTGTTGGCTTTTTAGGATTTAGCTTGTAGGAATTGGTTTTAAAAAGTTACGACCTAATTCCTAATTTCCACATTACACTATAGCCGCAGCCGCTTTTTTGCCAGCTTTTCTTCTTATAATTTCTTCTTCATATCTTATGCCCGTTCCTTTGTATGGTTCCGGCTCCTTGAAAGCCCTGACATTCGCGCTGAATTGGCCGATTGTTTCTTTGTCGCAACCGCTAATTGTAATTAGATTTTTTTCCACCTGAACTTTTACCCCTTTTGGTATTTCAATTTTTACTGGATGAGACAAACCGATATTTAAAGAGAGCTTGGCCCCTTCCAATTGGGCTTTGAATCCAATTCCTTCTATTATAAGCCTTTTTTCAAAACCGGCTGTAACGCCTTTTATCATATTGCTTATATGAGAAGCGAATGTTCCCCACACGGCTTTGTTTGGAGCTCCGTGTCTTAGAGCCACCGCAATAATTTTGTCCGTTATTTTTACTTCAACATCATCCGGGATAAACCTCGTTATTTCTCCAAGCGGGCTCTTCACGTTCAAAATATTACCGTTTAAATTAACGTCAACTTTATCTGGTATTTGTATTCCTTTTTTTCCTATATGGCTCATAAATTAATATATTTCGCAAATCACTTCCCCGCCGATTTTTTCTTTTCTGGCTTCTTTGCTCGTAATAATTCCTTTCGGCGTGGACAATATCTGAAAACCGAATCCTTGCCTTACTCTTCTTATTTTGGACGCGGGAGAATAAATTCTTCGAGAAGGCTTGGAAACTCTTTTTAGGCTCGTTATCGCCGGTCGGCCGAAATTATCATAATTTAAAATAATATCAATCGTTTTTTTAATTTTCCTGCCTTTGTGGTCAGCTTCTTTTACGAATTTTTCTTTGGCCAGAACTTTCGCTATTTCCATTTTTATTTTGGAATAAGGAATAGAAACCGTTTCTTTGCGAGCGGCTTGAGCGTTTCTTATTGAAGTCAGCATGTCTGCGATAGGATCCATAAATTTAACTTACCATGATGATTTTTTAATCCCCGGAATCATGCCTTCGTTGGCCAGCTCCCTGAAACATATTCGACATAAGTCAAAATCTCTCATATAGCCTCTTTTTCTCCCGCAACGAAAACATCTTCGGACAACCCTTGATTTATATTTGGGAATTTTCTTTGACCTAGCGATAACTGATTTTTTTGCCATATATTATAAAAGTATATACTAAACTTTAAATGGAAAACCTGCAAGTTTCAACATTTCAAAAGCTTCTTTCTTGCTCTTGGCGGTGGTTACCACCGTTACTCCCAAACCAAAAGCCGCTCGGACATCTTCCTCGGCGGATTCGGGAAACGCTATATGTTCTTTAAACCCGATTGACAAGTTTCCGGTTTGATCCACCGATTCCGGCTCAAGACCGCGAAAATCCCTTACTCGGGGAATCGTTATATTGATAAGCTTCTCTAAAAAATCGTACATTCTGTTTCCTCTTAAAGTCGCCGAATAACCGACAGTCATCCCTTGCCTTAACTTGAAAGAAGCTATTGATTTTTTAGCCTTATTGACCAACGGCTTTTGGCCGACAATATTGGTTAAAGACTTCAAAGCGGCTTCCTTCTTGGCTTCGTCTTTAAACGACCCTATTCCCGCGCTGACTATAACTTTGATTATTTTGGGCGAAGCCAAAATGTTTTTATAGCCGAACTTTTTTTTCATTTCTAGAATTACGACTTTGTTGAATTTTTCTTTGAATTTATTCATTTTATTTTTCCATCCAAGGCGGACTTTACGCGGCGCCGCCGCATTTTTTGCAAACTCTGATTTTTTTTTCTCCTTCCTTTTTATATCCAATTCTCGCCGTTTTGCCGCAAGAAGAACAGACAATCATCGCGCTTGAAGCGTAAAACGGCGCCGAAACTTGGATAATCTGGCCTTTCTGCCTTTGTTTTTTCGGCCTCATGTGTTTTTTCTTGATATTAATTCCCTCCACGATTATTTTCCCTTCAGCCGGAATAACTTTAGATACCTTGCCGGTTTTGCCTTTGTCTTTGCCCGCCATTATTTTTACCGTGTCTCCTTTTTTTATTTTCATAAATTTTTTATACCACTTCTGGCGCCAATGAAATTATTTGATTATATCCTTTTTCTTGAATTTCCCTCGGAATCGGGCCAAAAATTCTTCCGCCCAGCGGCTCATGTTTTACTTTATCCAGAAGCACGATGGCATTCTCGTCAAATCGGACATAAGAGCCGTCCTTTCTTCTGAAAGCGTTTTTCTGTCTGACCACTAAAGCGTGGTGGACTTCTTTTTTCTTGACCGTTTTTCTCGGTTCGGCTGTTTTAATGGAGACAACGACAATGTCGCCCAATTGGGCGTATCTTTTTTTGCTTCCGCCGAGCACTTTGAAAACTTGCGCCAATTTCGCGCCGGTATTATCGGCAATATTAACCATTGTTCTGGGCTGTATCATATTTTGCTGATTATTTCAAAATACTTGTCTTTTGATAATGGCCGACATTCTTGGATTATCACTTTATCTCCGACATTGTATTCTTCCTTTTCGTCGTGGGCTTTGTATCTCTTTGTTTTCTTCATATATTTTTTGTATTTCGGATGCTTGACATAACGGTCAACGGAAACAACCACAGTTTTCTGCATCGCGTCCGAAACTATTATTCCTTTTAATTTTTTCTTTGGCATATTTCAATCTAAAATCTAAAAATTACCTGCTGATAATTTTCGTTTTTACTGGCAACTTTGACGCTCCTTTCCGGAGCGCTTCCCGGCTGATTGCTTCGTCAAGACCGTCAATTTCAAATATGATATTTCCGGGTCTAACCCTATAAACAAAGCCGATCGGATCGCCTTTTCCTTTTCCCATACCCACTTCCGCCGGTTTTTGAGTGATGGGCATATCGGTAAAAATTCTTATCCAAATTTTCCCCGTGTTATTGGTGAATCTGGCCATTGTTTTTCTAGCCGCTTCAATTTGATTGCCCCATACTTCTTTCGTTTTCTGAGCCACCAATCCGAAAGAGCCGAAATCTAAATTATTTCCTCTGGTGGCCACGCGTGCTTTTTTCGGGTTTTCCCTCATCCGGTGCCATTTCCTGAATTTTACTTTTTTGGGTAGCATTTTTTTAAGCTTTCTTTTCCTCAGATTCAAATTTTTCTCCTTTGTAAGTCCAAACCTTTATCCCAATGTCACCGTAGGGCAAGTGGGCTTTTTCTCTGGCAAAATCAATGTCGGCGCGAAGTGTTTGAAGCGGTATCCGTCCTTTTCTCAACCACTCTTTTCTTCCCATTTCCGAACCGTCAAGCCGTCCAGACATGGCTACCTTTATTCCTTTGATATTAGTATTGGCCATGGCTTTTTCCATTATCTGTTTCATCGTCCTCCTGAAGGGCATTCTTTTTTCCAAATTTTCGGCGGCTATTTGGGCTAATATCTTAGCGCTTGCTTCCGGATGCTGGACTTCTTCAATGGTTAATTTAATTTCTTTGGGAATTTCAGCCTTGATTTTTTTCATAATTTCTATTATCTGGACTTTTATTTTATCGGCTCCTTCCCCTTTCCGGCCGATAAGAAGCCCCGGACGCGAAGTTTTAATTATCAAATGAAAAATCGCTGGCGATCTTTCAATCTCTATGTCTTCCACATACATTCCCCGCATTGATTTCTCTAATATTTCTCTTATTAAAACATCCGCCTTGAGCAAATGCCTGTATTGGGCAGGATTAAACCAGCGCGACTTCCAGTTTCGCAATATGCCTAGCCTGAATGAATATGGGTGGACTGTCTTGCTCATGTTTTTTCTGCCAACACTATTGTTATGTGGCTCGTTCTTTTCAAAATCTGGTTAGCCATGCCTCTTGACCTCGGCCGGCTTCTCTTAAGGACCGGTCCGGAATTAACCGTGATTGTTTTCACCCTTAAGTTGTTTTCTTCCGTTATTTTAAAATTATTCTTGGCATTGCTTATGGCGGATTTCAGAAGTTTTGCAATCGGATGAGCGGATTTTTTGGTTAAAAAATCAAGTTGAACGATAGCGTCTTTAATTTTTTTCCCTTTTATCAAATCGGCGACAATCCTCGCTTTTCTGGGCGAAGCCCTGTAATAATTCAATTTTGCCGTGATTTCTTTCATGTTATTTCTTCTCCGGCGCCGCTTTGGCCGCTTGCGCCGCCGCTATTTCCGACTCTTTTTTCTTGGTTTCTATTTCTTTTTGCATCTTGCCGCCGTGCCTGACGAATTTCCTGGTCGGGCTGAATTCTCCAAGCCGATGGCCGATCATTTCTTCCGTGATTCTCACCGGAATGAAATCTTTGCCGTTGTGCACGCCGAAGGTGTAACCTATCATTTCCGGCGATATCTGGGAGTCTCGCGCCCAAGTTCTAACAACTGCGTTATCCATCGACTTAAGCGCGCTGATTTTCTTCAGCAATTTTTCGTAAATATACGGTCCTTTCTTTAAACTTCTTGACATAAAATTATTTTTTCTTTCGTCTGGAAATTATAAACACATTGGAATATTTTTTCGGCGTTCTGGTTTTTACTCCCCTTATTCCCTTGCCCCACATGTTTTTCACCCGGCTCATGCCTCTCGGTTGCCTTCCTTCCCCGCCTCCTAAAGGATGGTCAACTGGATTCATGGCGCTACCCCTGACTGTCGGCCGAATTCCCAGCCATCTTGACCGACCGGCTTTTCCGAAATTTCTTAATTTGTATTCTTCGTTGGATACTTGGCCGATACTGGCCCACGCTTCTGACGAAACTTTTCTTATTTCATTGGAAGGCATTTTGAGCAAAGCGTAACCGCCGTCATGCGCCAAAAGCTCGGCGAAACTGCCGGCGCTTCTTACCATCTTAGCGCCTGATTTTGGCATAATTTCTATATTATAAATAAACGCGCCGACCGGTATTTTCTTTAATGGAAGCCTGTTGCCCGGTTTAATTTCGGCATTTTCAGAAGCGATTATCCTGTCTCCCACTTTCAGTCCGGCAGGCAAAAGAACGTATCGCTTGGCTCCGTCGGCATAAAAAATAAGAGAAATAAATCCTGACCGATTCGGGTCATACTCAATGGAATTCACCGCCGCCGGAATATTTATTTTATCATATTTAAAGTCTATTTCGCGATAGGACCTTTTCACCCCGCCTCCTTTGTGTCTGACAGTTATTCTTCCGGCGGAATTCCTGCCCACGCCTCTTTTGAAACCTCGGGTCAAGCTTTTTTCCGGCTCGGTCCGCGTCAAAACATTCCGATAAGAAACTACCGACATGTGCCTTTTTGATGGAGTTGTGGGTTTATAATGTTTCATAATCAACTAATCGTAATTTTCTCCCCTTTTTTCAGATAAACTATCGCCTTTTTATAGCCCGGCCTTTGAGCGCGCCTTCTTCTGATAAAAACTGTTTTGCCGGGTATATTGATTATTCTTACTTTTACCGGCTCAACATTGTATTGCTTTTTTACCGCTTGTTTGACCATTATTTTATTGAATTCCGGTTCAACTTTAAAAACATAAGCGTCTTTTTCGCCCAAGAAAGAGGTTTTTTCCGTAATATGAGGAATAATGGCAAAATTTACTTTAATTTCCTTCTTGTCGGCTTCTTTGTTTTTTATCTCTTTCGTATTTTTTGGGGACATAATAAATTAAAATTACCCTTTATGCGGGCAACAAAAGAATATTAACAAATAAGAGAAATAAGTCAACGCCAGCTATTATTCCCGCCAGCTTTCTATGGAAAATACTTTATTATTTCATCTCTTCCCAAGTAAGAGTGACATATTGGTCCGATGTCAGCGGAAAACTTGGCGGCGGAGCGTAAAGAAGATTGGCATCGTAGTTAATATTTCTAATTTGATACCCATTGCCGTCGGTGTAGGCGAAGCCGTATCGTTGATTGGTGGCAATCATGCCCCAGAGCGTGATAGTCTGCCTGACATGATAAGGCGAACAACGATTGAATCCTCCTCCGGGCGGTCGGTAATAATACCGCCCTACTCTTCCATTTTGAGCGACTAAAGCCGCGTCAATCTTTAAATTGTCCTCGCTAATCATTCCAATATTTACATTTCCTTGAGCAATGAGCCCGATTACATCTTGGCCGTCGTAATTGGTGTAGAGAAGGTCGTTATTTATGGTGATGTTTTTTCGAGAGGAAGAGCTGTCCGGCAAAGACGCCGCGACAACAAGAACGCGGGCGGTGTTGATTTGGCCGTCCATAAAAACATTATCTTCCAAAAAAATAATACCATTTGTCGGAATGGGATAATTTCCCATAAGCTGTTGAGCGGAGACGCTCCAAGTGGACCAGCCAGATTGGCTGTAAATATTCGTGCATCCAGACGGCGGATTGGAAATGCCTGTCACTCTGTATAAATCAAAAGTGTCATTTGTCATCAGTGCGACGCGATACCCCAACGCGCCGGAACTGGCGCGATAAAAACCGCTTGCTTGAGCGTCGCTTTTCATTTGAGCGAGATCTGCCGTAATGCCGGCAAAATCCACGGCTGGCACGGGGAATTGCCGCCCCGCTTCAAAAACATCAACTCGCGCTGGAACGGAAATTGGAGGCAACGGGTCGGCCGGAGAAATATGGGTATGGACGCCAAATTCGTTTGAGCCGCTGTGGTCCGGATCGTCATATTCCGCCAGGGCGCTTGAAACGATATTATGCGCTAAACCGTCAAAACGGATGCCGCCATTGGAATGAACCGGGCCGAACACTTCCGTTCCCGCTCCAAATCTCATTGCCGCGTTTGCGACTGTGGCGTATTTTGCCATTGACGGTTTGGCGAGCGTCGCGGAAATAACTCGTTCAATATCCAAATCAGCGTTCACTTTCCCAATGGACTTGATTATAACCTTTGTTGAACCAACTGGTGGTGGCGTAATCTCCAGCGAAAATTGGCCGACAACATTGCCATCCTTATCTTTAAAATCATGAATATAAGGACCGGGGACGCCTGTGCCGTCTTGATAATCTTGAGGCGCGTGCGCCAAGTGCCAACGATAGTAATCTATACCGCTCTCAGCAATCTGGATCGCCAGCTCGCGACTTATCGTCTGCCGTCCGGCTTTAACGCTGATTGAAGCCCAGTTTGCCAGAGAAG
>ERZ1292623.4968-Hain-H51-01um-R1-4968-length-10730-cov-6_pt1 | contig 10730 bp, 5 predicted proteins | sample MGYA00564398_ERZ1292623 | MGnify/ENA primary metagenome ERZ1292623 (study PRJEB36523, sample SAMEA6512633) | groundwater metagenome | collected 2019-01-07 | study: AquaDiva: Metagenomics assemblies of 32 groundwater samples
CTCAATTCACGGGTCTTGAACTAGCCGGGTTTGCCTCAATCTCTGCTACCGGAGCTAACAACTTTAATCTTAATCTGACCGGCACCGGGGATTTCTTAGTCCAAGACAATGGCACCACCTTCTTAACCTTGTCTGATACCGGGGCCTTTACTCTGACTCTTGATTCAACTGATAACCCGGCCATGACCATCACCAACAATGGTTCTTCAAATGTGATCTACAATCTGGCTGGGACCGGGGACTTCACCATCCAGGATAATGGCACTGATATCTTGTTTGTCTCTGATCTTGGCCGAGTCGGAGTCAACACCAATGCTCCCCAGACTTTATTTGAGGTCCAAGGCACTGCCTCGGCTTCTTACTTCTTAACTGGTAATACTTTACAGGTGGGTGGTTTTGCTTCAGCCGCTTATTCCAGGTTTGGCGTCGGCACCGCCACCTCGGCTGAAATCAATACGATTGATGACCTCTTAATTGTCGGGGCCCTGGAAGTCGACGCCAATGCCTTCTTTGACGCTAAAGCCAGTATCTCGGGTAATTTCCAGACGGCTGGCCGTTTCATCTTTGGTGATTCAGGTGATACTGGTGAAATTAATACCTCGGACTGGGATATTGATGCGACCGGAGTTTTAACCGGTATCTCGGGCATCACCACTAACGGCACCTACACTCAATCCGGCACCGGGGCCAACACCTTTACCGGTCTTTCTTCCTTCTCCGGCGGAGTCTCGGTTTCGACCAACTTTGAGATTACCGGTAATAACCGATTGGGCATTAATGCTGGTGGAGCAACCACCACCTCTTTAGAGGTGGGCGGGAGCGCCTCCATATCAGCTGACATTGCTTTCTTTGGCGAGCTCCTGCCTGACGGCCTGACTTGTTCTAACGGCCAGATCCTTAAGAAGACCGGAGCCAATGATTGGGACTGCGGGGCGGATCTAACTACTGCAGGAAGTGGGGTTACGTCTAACTCCCTTGACTTTGATGAATTCGTGAACTCAATGACTACTGACCAAGACACGACCATCACTGCTTCATCTTCTCTGACTTTTAACTTGACCACCACTGATGACATTATCTTTCAAGATAATGGCACTGCCTTCCTAACCCTCTCTGATACTGGTACCTTCATTTTTGCCGGCACCGGCTCTAATACTGCTACCGGCGAATGGAACTTTGATTCCAACACCTTGGTCATTGATTCCGGGACCAATAGAGTCGGCATCGGCACCACTGATTTAGCCCAGGCCCTTGAAGTAGCCGGCACGGCTAGTATCAGTGCTGACGTCGCTTTCTTTGGCGAGCTCCTGCCTGATGGAGCCACCTGTTCTAACGGCCAGATTCTTAAGAAGACTGGAGCCAATGATTGGGACTGTGCGGCTGACGCCGGCGGTTCGGTTACTTCCAACTCTCTTGACTTTGACGAGTTCGTGAACTCAATGACTACTGACCAAGATACGACCATTACTGTTTCAAGCTCTTTGACTTTTAATCTGACTACTGCTGATGACTTAATTTTCCAAGACAATGGCGTTACCCGTTTCATCTTCACTGATGGCGGTTTAGTGGGTATCAATACCAGTACCCCTCAAACCATCTTTGAGGTTCAAGGTACTGCCTCAGCCTCATACCTCCTAACCGGCAACACATTACAAGTGGGAGGCTATTCAACGGTCGCTTATTCAAGGTTCGGAACAGACGCAACCGGCTACTCGAACTTTATTACTACCACAAATGATCTTCTTATCTCCGGCGACTTAGAAGTCAACGCCACGTCTCAATTCGATTCGTTTGTCAGAATAAGCAAGAATGATGCCAAAGCATTTAGAGTAACAGACGTCGGTGGGGTTTATCAGGATATATTCGTGGTTGATACGACAAGTTCGGCAAGCAATGCTGGTATAGAAATAACCGGAGGAGTATCACAAACTGGCGATCTTTTCAAAATACAAAATTCAGCCGAGACAGCACTTTTGAGAGTCCAGCCAGATGGCGCCTTAATTATAGTGAATGCCGACCTAACTATCGGTGGTGCATCTTCGTTGAGCGCACCGCTTTACTTTGATGAGGATAGGGGGACGCTGATTACGAGACAGCTTCTTAGGTCAGAATTCAATCTAAGAGAGGATTTTTCTGCTTCGAGGGCAGATCTCACAGTTGACGCAATTATCGGCGGTGAAACCGAATCATTTATTTTTGACGAGATAGGCAGCCTTACAGGGGACTATGTTGATGATACAACTGGTGGAGTATTTAGATGTAATACGGATGCTGCTGCTGACGGATGCTCAATTGTTAACGGCGGAATAGCAAGTACGGTGGATCTGATATTTAACGCCAGTAATTTCCCAACGGGATTATTCAAGGTAAAACCTGGCGGCTCTAATGGCACCACAGAAATAGAAGTCGGATTTGATGCCAATTTTTCAAACGGAGGCACTGCTTCTGGCAGTTCTGGGTTTTTCTTTAGCAATAACAACGGTACTACCTGGATCGGAGCGGCAAAATCTTCTAATTCGGATATAGCCACCGTTAGTTGCGGAGTGACAGTTTCTACCACCCAGTACGCTCTGCTTATGGTTCAAGTGCTGTCTACCACTCAAGCCAGATTTTTAGTCGATGGGGACGTGTCTGACGGGATTTCATTTACCGATTGTGGCGTTGCAACTACGTCTTCTGCGCAAAGCGGCAATATGTCGGCCCATATTTTCTATCTTATTCAAACAGGCGGAACCAGTACGGATATGGATATTGATTTTATTGATCTAACCCAAGACGATCCGGTTGGCGGTTCTCCAGTTTCAGATCAAAGTCAGGCGATGCAACAGCAAAAAGCGTTCAATTCGGTTACGTCGGCTGACATAGCAGAGGCATACTTAGCAGACGACGCCTCGAGTTTACTGCCGGGAACTATTTTGAGTATAAGCGCCAGTCGATCATATACCCCTACCACGAGCAGCCTCACGGCTTCGGGAAGTTTAGAATTCACGACGGCGTCGGCAAGTATTAAGGTTGCGCCTAGTCAGAAAAGCTACGATAAAAAGGTTATCGGGGTAGTGGCTGCAAATCCATACTTGGTTTTAGGCGATGTTAGAGAAGACACAGTCAAAGTGGCAATGGCCGGGAGAGTACCGGTCAAAGTCAATCTTGAAGGAGGGCCGATTATACCTGGAGATTATCTGACTACTTCATCTGTGCCCGGTGAAGCCATGAAAGCCACTAAAGCTGGTTCGGTTATAGGAAAGGCGCTTGAAGCTTGGAACGGGCCGAAAATAAATCCGCAGATTGACGAGATGATAAATGAAATATACCCGGGAACAGATACTTCAAATATGATTATGATGTTTGTGTCGCCCAGCAGTTATACCGGAGAATTTATTAGTGAAACGGAGGCAATGAATAGCAGAGAGATTTTGTCCGAACTTTTGGCCAGAAATGCCGGTTTGCCAAAAGGGTTGGAAACACCGATTGAGAGTCAAATATATACTGACCGAATAATTGCTCAAAGAGAAATAGTAGCTCCGAAGATTACCGCCGAAGAAATATTTGTCGGAAAGCTCGCCGGTTTAGAGGGCAGGGATTTGGAAGTAAATCTTAATGACCAGTCAAAATTAAAAGTAACTGATGGAAGGAACGCGACTCCAATGGTTACCATAGATAACAAAGGAAATGCTTATTTTGCCGGAGAAATTACGGCGAATAAGATAAATGCAGCCCAGGTTTCCGGACTGGAGATGATCACAGAAAAGCTGACATTATTACAAGATCAAATAGCAAGCAGCTCGACGCCAAGCGATTCAATTAACCTTTCGTATGCTACAGTAGGCGGGTTGTTGGTTCAGGGAGATAGCAGATTTACGGGATCGGCGTCGTTTGAAAACTTAAGAGCCTTCAATATAGTCGCCGATACCATAAAAAGTCCGATGCTGACTACTATTAACGATCGGTTGTCGCTATTATCCAGTAGAGATACCCAGTTCGAAAACCAATTAGCATTAATAAACGGTCAATTGGCATCTTTGACAGATTCAGCGGGTTCACTATTGGCGAGTTCTTCGTTTAATCCTAATAAAGATTTGGCCCTTAACGCTGGTCTGTCCGTTGCAGGTTCAGCAATACTTAATGGGGGATTAATAGTTAATCAAATCGGTTCTGGAGGAGAATCAGTTCTATTTAATAGCGATGTTAATTTCTTTGGTCGGCCGTACTTTAATTCAGATACAGGAGGGTTTATTGTAATGACCGAAGGGTCCAACTACGCAAGCATTTCGTTTGAAAGAGAGTACCTAAGCCAGCCGGTAGTTAATGTAACCATCTCGCTTAATGCCGCATCGGCAAGCGCGGAAGACGAGGAGAGATTATTTAATGAAGACATAAGGTATATTGTGACGCAAAAGAATACAAAAGGATTTGCTATCAGGCTTAATAAACCGGCGCCATTTGACTTGCAGTTCAGCTGGGTAACCTTGGCAATTAAGGATGCGAAGACCGTATTTTCGCCTCGTCCTTCTACGATATTAACGGGTCCATCTCCAATACCAGACGCCGGGAATACAGCCTCGAGCACGCCCGATTTACCAGCTTCATCTTCTGGTTTGGGGCCAATCGTGACAACACCGACTCCAACGCCAACGCTTGAGCCCACGCCAGGAGCAACTTCCCAGGAGGGAGCAGCCAGTCCTACGCCTCCAGCTTCGGCTGGCACAGCAGAACCGACGCCCGAACTCACACCCGAGCCTACTCCGGCACCAAGTTTAACACCGGAAACAACCCCAACCCCGACCCCAACCCAGACACCGGCACCAACACCTGTGCCAGAGCCAACACCTGTGCCAGAAGAGCCAGCCCCAACGCCATAATGCCTTAAATATTTAAAAATGAGATTAATCTTAAAATCTAAAGTCGGCATAGCGGTATTACTTTTAATCCTTAGTTTTATATTATACGGCAATACTATTAAGGGTGAGCCAGTATATGATGATCAGCTTTTTTTCTATCGCCAGGATCTAAGAAAATTATCGTCGGTGGGTAATTTATTAGTAGAACGTTATCTGCCAGATAATAGAATGCTAAACGTTTACCGTCCGTTACTGACGATGTCTTTTGCTTTTAATTTTATTTTTGGTGATTCTCCGGTTAGTTTTCATCTGACAAATATTATCCTTCATGCATTGGCGAGTTTTCTGGTTTTCGTCCTTGGGTTAAAGCTTTTTGCAAGATTTGATTTTGCCGTATTAAGCAGTTTGATTTTTGTTATTTTGCCTATTCACTCTGAAGCAGTAGCTTCTATTAAAGCCCGAGACGACATATTTCTCGCCATTTTTAGCATTTTAACACTCTTAATGTTTGTGAAAGTTATGGATGCAAAAAACACCATAAAATATTATTTTTTAGGTTCATTTTTCTTTTTCTTGGCTCTTTTGTCAAAAGAGTTCGGTGTCATATTACCTTTGGTAATCTCAGGGGTTAGTTACATGGGTTTAAAGGTAAAAGCATCGGCAATTCTTAAAAAAATACATTTTTTTGTGACACCCATGGTTATTTATATGATTCTGAGATATAAAGCGTTAGGCAGTTTTTTGTATAATAGAGAGGACGTGTATTTTATAATAAATCCTTTAGGTTATCTCGATTTTTTCAAAAGAATTTCAACTGCATTCAAAATAGCATTTATTTATATATCCAAATCATTTGTTCCGTATAGTTTATCTGCCACTTATCACTATAATCAAGTCAAAATAATTACCAATCCCTTTACGGATATTGAAGCTGTTGCCGGAATGATTTTACTCTTAACCGGGCTATATTTTGTGGTATCAAAAAAATGGAAAAACACGCCTTTGGGGATCGGGTCATTTACTTTTCTGTCATCTTATATTATTTTTTCCAAATTTATTTTTAAACAAGGAGACACAGCCGCTGAGCGCTGGCTATACCTGCCCACAATCGGAATCTCCTTTATACTCGCTCATTTATTATTAAAGATTAAAGATAAAAAAATCTTATTTATAATTCTTTTGCTCTCTTTGCTGACTACATATGGGTGGGTGTTGATTGGCAGAAATCGTGTTTGGAGGTCTCGGGAGTCCCTCTATAAAAGCATGATACTTTCAGCACCTCGGAGCGCTCAGGGATATATCAGTTGGGCCCAGTTTAACTTTGACAATCAAAACACAAAAGAAGCCAAAAAATATGCAGAAATGGGATACGGCATATATCAAAATCACCCCCCTTTATTAAATTTGATGGGAGAAATTGCCATGGAAGAGGGAAGTTATAAGAAAGCTTATGAATATTTTGTTAAAACAATAAAAATAAATCCTAAGTATACGCCGGCCTATTCTAATTTAGCCTTATTATTTTACAAAACAAAAGATTACGATAACTCAATTAAGTTGCTGGATAAATTAGTCAGCAATAACGACCTCAGAACAGAAAAAAACGTTGAACTATATGCCCGCGCTCTTACAAAAAAAGAGTTGTATCAGAAAAGCAATGAAGTTATTGTCAAGTATTTAACAGAAAATACAAATCGCAAATCGGCTAAATTGATTTTGGCCCTAAATCACTATAAGTTAGGGGACTATAATAAGGCCATAAGCTATATCGACTGGCCCCTTGATATAAGTTACGATCAAAAGATTAAAGTTCTGGATGGCCTAATTGATTTAGAATAAAATATTATATTTATGCTTGATGAACTACTTCGATATCTAAGAATTCGGAAAGTTAAACCCTTTATTTTTAAAGATGTCACTTTATGTGATATGGGCTGTGGAGCTTATCCAAAACTGTTATTGGACGTCAGCCACCATATTAAATACGGCATTGGCATTGATAAAAACATAGAGCCGGGTTGTCAAAAGAACCTTCTTTTTAAAAAGGAGCATATAAACGGAACAATCAACTTGCCCGATAAAAGCATTGATATCGTAACTGCTCTTGCTTTTTTGGAGCATCTTGAATACCCGGAAAAGATAATTCCAGACGTAAACAGAATCCTTAAAAAGAACGGCCTACTCATTGTTACGATACCCTCCCGATATAATAAGCCTATCGGAGAGTTCTTAAGCTTAAAACTGAAACTGATTGATCCGGAAGCGTATAGAGACCATAAGCATTACTATACGAAAGATCACTGGGAAAGAATTATCGGCAATAGCGGCTTTCGGGTGATCAGATCTCATTATTGGGAGCTAATGCTTAATATTTTCATTCTGGCTAAAAAGGCCTGATTATCATGGATATAATTAACTTATCCACACGCGTGGTATAGATTCATCTAAGATATAGAGATATAGATATATAATAGTAAAGGTCGAAATAAAATAAAAATAAACTCTAAATTAAACTTAAAATGTTTAAAAAATCATCTAACCTATACCTAATTATCGTGTTGCTGTCCGTTATATTATTGGTAAACTATGTAAACGCAATTACCTCTAGTGTTATTAAATCCACTGTCAGGGCTGATAGGTATCGCGTTACTTTTACGGATGTTATAAATGGCACCAGTATTCCTTTTCCTGGTGGTGGTGTCGGTTTTTGCAAAAAGATAACCCTCTATACAATGGGCTTACAGGATCAGATCGTTAGTTTTGTTAGTAATTTAACTACCCGGTTTAGAGTGCCTAATCCCAATTCTAATGTTTATGTAAACTCAATCAGACCGGAGCGGGCCGGGGTAGATCTTACCGGTTTAGATATCGCTATGCCGCCGCAACTGAATGATGTTATAAACATACCTAATCTTGAAACCAGATTCGGCAACGCTGCCCAGTATTCATTTTTTAGCGAAGGCCTTACTACTGATGTAGTATTGACTGTCTGTGGTGACGAGAGTCTAGCGACCTTAACTCAGGGCCAGATCGACTTCTATGTTCTTAAAGTCGAGTAGTAAAATTACACAACTATGTTAAACGAAAATAGAAAGTTTGTTATAGTATTGATTCTCTTAGTAGTTATAGTAGTTCTTAATTTGTTTGATTTGTTGTGGAGCGAAGTTGAAGGTGTCGTGGGCCAAGAAAATTATAAAGCAAAACCCGTGGCAACTGACGATCCATCCTTAAGACAACCGGGCGGCTATCATTATGGCTGGGTTAAATTACTGGCTACCGGAGCCCAGAAAAAAATTAACACTGATAATCCGAATTTAGATCTGAAAGAATGTGAGGATGCATACTGGAAGTATTATTCAAGGCAAACTGAAGAAGAAGCACAAAAAGCATTACTTACCATCCATAATTGTGAAAAATAAACTTGGTAAGGACCGTTCTGGCCAGTAAATAAATCAAATCTAAATTGTAAACACCCGGCATTTTAATGCCGGGTGTTTATTTGTATAATTAAAATTGAAGTTATGGCCCTAATAGGACTTACGTGGAAGCCCTACAAAAGATGAGAAAGCTTATCACTTTTACTATTCTTATTCCCCTCACCATCTTCGGCTATTTTGTCTTCCAAAAACTCGGCATGTCCGAAAACTCTAATAATCAAGCCTCCCTATTCGATAATTTCGCCAACCAAGATGCTGATTTTAAGGTAATCCCCCTCATTTTAGACAATAATCAGACCATCGAATTCCCTCACACCGATGATAATAATAACGAAAGTCTCATCATCAAAAGTGACAAGGATATATACACAAGCTTTGCCGGCTCTGATGTCTATTTCAGCGTCACCAACCTCTCTGACATAGAAGAAGACGGTATCTTATTATTCCACTTTGACCAGAACTTCAAGAGATCAGAAGATGATCCCAGCGGGATTACCAAACCAGGGGTCCGGCTTCTTGAACAAAGATCAGATAACAATTGGTCTAAGCATAAACTTATCTACAACAACATCAGCATAAACGTCTTCAAACTAGCGAAAGCCTTAGAAAAGAAAAAAGAAATACCCGATACCTTTGATGTTTCAGCCGGTACCCAATTTAAATTAGCTTCTAAACAAACCGCCTATTTTAAAGCAAAAATATCTTATCCTCCTGGCAGTGAAGGCGAGTTTTGGATTGAAACCCTGGGTGAAAACGGAGGCTATGGATTATTAGATCCTTGGTACAGTTCCCAATGGACATACAGAAGAAAAATAACCATAAGTGGGGGTATGGTTCCGGATTCTGCCGGTAATTTGTCTAATTTCCCTCTTCTTTTTTCTGAAACCAATGGTGATTTTAAGCATACTTCCTTTGGCGGCAGAGTTGCTTCAGCTTCAGCTGGCGTTACTGGAGGAGGAGGGGATTTTGTATTTACCTCATCCGACGGCACAACCAAGCTTGACCATGAAATAGAAAAATATGCTTCCTCATCAGGCCAACTCATAGCTTGGATAGAAGTACCCACCCTTAATGCTACTTCTGATACGGAAATATATATATATTACGGAGGACCTTCTACTGGAGCGACCAATCAGAATAAGACGGGAGTCTGGGCCACGGTTAATAACTGGCAAGGGGTGTGGCATTTAAACGAAAATACAGGCACTACCAACAAAGACTCAACCTCTAACGCAAATAACGGAACAAAGCTTTCTGCCACTGAACCAAATCCGGTAACCGGCAAGATAGGCGGCGCGCAAGATTTTGACGGAAGTAATGATAAAATTTCAGTCACTCAGAATGCCTCCATAAATGATCTGACTACAATGACGCTCTCTGCTTGGATTAATGGGGCATCTTTTCCTGGCGCTACGCCACCCCGCATTATAGATAAGCGTAATGTAAATAATAATGGAGCATTCCTGTTTTATATGAATGGTGCGCCTGTAGCTTTTGAGCCACGTCGCTGGAGTACAACAGCTGGCATTTGGCAAACTACAGTCGGTCTTTCTACAAACACTTGGTATTATGTGGCTGTAACTTATGACTATGGGTCAACGGCCAATGATCCGATAATCTATGTAAATGGCGTTTCGCAGACTATAACAGAAACATCGGCTCCAGCTGGAACGCTTCTCTCTGAAACAGAGACCCTCAATATTGGCAATAGGGATGGCGGTGATCGTCCTTTTTATGATTTTATTGATGAAGTTAGAGTTTCTAACTCTATTCGCTCTGATGGCTGGATTAAGACTGAATATAATAATCAATACCAGCCGACTGCTTTTGTAAGATTAGGAATGGATGAAAAAGAAATCAGAACTGCACCGAGCGCAAAATTTAAGGGCGGCGTTAAAATCAAAGGCGGTGTTAAAGTGAAGTAGGAATTTATCCACAGTTTTGACTTTTACAGATTTGCAGATTATGCTTAGATGATAATTGGATTATGAATGAAGATTTTGAAATAAATCAATTTGAGCCAAAACCGGCTTCGCCGAAGAAAAAACTGAAGCAACCGGAGGACTTGAAAGGTGCGCTCGGACAGGCAATTAAAGAAAGGACAACAAAACTGGTTCCTTATGTTTTAATAGGAGTAGTTTTGGTGGCCGCCGGATTCTCTTTCTATTTCTGGAATGAGGCTCGGGCCTTGAGAAAGAATCCGCAAAAAGCGGCCCAGGCAGAAACGCAGAAATTACTGTCTGACATTTCTAAACTTATTGTTTTACCGGAAGGAGAGACGCCGACCGTTGCCACGGTCACCGACCCGGAAATATTGAGAAGCCAGCCATTTTTCGCCAAGGCCCAGACCGGAGATAAGGTACTGATTTATACTAATGCCAGAAAAGCGATTCTTTACAGTGCAAATTTAAACAAAATTGTTGAAGTTGCGCCAATTAACATTGGCAATCCGCAA
>ERZ1292623.889-Hain-H51-01um-R1-889-length-30329-cov-7_pt2 | contig 10726 bp, 11 predicted proteins | sample MGYA00564398_ERZ1292623 | MGnify/ENA primary metagenome ERZ1292623 (study PRJEB36523, sample SAMEA6512633) | groundwater metagenome | collected 2019-01-07 | study: AquaDiva: Metagenomics assemblies of 32 groundwater samples
TTGCTTTTACCAATACTGTTTAGCTACAATACTCCTTGGCTTATGGCGGTAAATATAATTATCGGCGCACAATGGGGCGACGAGGGAAAAGGAAAATTAATCGACTACTTATCGGAAACTTCCGATTTAATTGTTAGATTCCACGGCGGCAACAACGCCGGGCATACGGTAATAAATAAATACGGAAAATTTGCAATGCATTTAATTCCAAGCGGAATTTTTAATAAAAAAGCAAAAGCTGTAATTGCAAATGGAGTAATTTTGGATTTAGAAGTTTTAGTTTCAGAAATTAAACTTTTAGAAAAAGCGGGAATTAAATTAAAAGGCAGACTCTTTATTTCACCTAGATGTCATGTGATAATGCCCTATCACAAGCTTTTAGATAGGCTGTATGAAGAGGCAAAAGGAAAAGCAAAAACAGGAACAACCGGAAAAGGCATTGGACCAACCTATGCGGATAAGGTAAGCTACAACGGGATAAGGCTTTTTGATTTTTACGACAAAAAAGTCTTTGGTGATAAATTGAAGCTTCAGCTTTTAATAAAAAATAAAATCTTAAAAGCTTTGGAAGAAAAACCGCTTAATCAAAAAGAGATTGAAAAAAAATATTTTCAGCTTTTTAATAAAATAGAACCTTATGTCAAAGAAACTTTTTCACTTGTTTACGACACGATAGAAAATAAAAAAGAAGTTTTATTAGAAGGAGCGCACGGGGTTTTTTTAGATAATGACTTTGGAACATATCCCTTTGTTACCGCTTCAACTGTTTTGTCAGGGGGCGTAACTGCCGGAGCAGGAATTGCTCCGCAAAAAATCGGGAAAATAATCGGTGTAGCAAAAGCATATACAACAAGAGTTGGGTCAGGTCCTTTTCCGACAGAACTGTTTGATAAAACCGGCGAAATTTTAACAGAAGTTGGTCATGAATACGGGACAACAACCGGAAGAAAAAGACGCTGCGGATGGTTTGACGCAGAACTGATTAGATTTGCGGCAAAAATAAACGGCTTTACCGATATCGCTATAACAAAACTTGATATTTTAGACGAGTTTTCCGAAATTAAAATTTGTACTCATTATGAATTAAAAGGAAAGAAAGTCAGATATGAAGACGGCGACGCAATTTTCTTGGCAAAAGTTAAACCTGTTTATAAAGCGCTGAAGGGCTGGCAGAAAAATACCAACGGGATTAAAAAATATGAGCTCTTACCCATTGAAGCAAAAACATACGTTAAAGAAATAGAAAAATTGGTGGGTGTAAAAGTTTCATATATTTCAACCGGTCAGGAAAGAGAAAACATAATTGTTATTTAAGCTGATTTATTCTTCTTTCAATTTTTCCATCTCTTAAAAGTAGTCTTATTTGTCTTTTAACCTGCTGTTTAGTTACAACGCGACCAAACTCTTGAGCTAATATATCAGCGATTTCCTGCTCAGAATACCTATAATCATCTGAATTTCTTAATCTCTGAATTCCTTTTCTTATTATTCGATGATATTCATATCGAGGATCTCTTTCTGCAATTTCCTTTTTATCTAAAGACTTAACCAGTCCTCTTTTTAAAGCTCTTTTAAAAATGCTCTTAATGTAATTTTCTGTATAACCCGTTCTTCTAGAAATTTCTGCTATCGGGTAAAGACCTCTTAAAGGTAATATTTCATCCAGTCTTTCTTGGAAACGGCTCTTTGTTCTATTTTTTTCTTCGTAGCGATTATAAAAATCTGCATATGCTCCAACAAGATTATCATTTTTTAAAACAGGGTCTATTAAAAAATCGAATGGGTCCTCTTTTAATTCTATGAATTGCTTTATTGGCGCAAAAGAAGAAGTTTCGTGCCATAAATGGTAAAAAAACAAAAGTCTTTTTTGCTCCAAGCTTAAGTCCAGATAATTAAGCATCCTAGCAACTCTTGTTTGGTCTTTTGGAAGTTTACCTTTTTTACCAACCAGACTTTCTCTAAGAGTTGGTTCTTGGGATCTTTGTCCACCTTCTATTTGATTGGAAATTGGAACAGAAGTTAATCTTTCCCTCATGTTGGCGCGATTATATCAGTTTTTAAAAAGTGTTATTATTATTTCATGCTTGCGAAAGTTTATTCTGCGGCAATTGTCGGCTTAGAAGGGGTTTTAGTAGAAGTTGAAATAGATATTCAAAACCAGGGACTCCCCTCTTTTACAATTGTCGGGCTTCCCGACAAAGCAGTTGACGAAGCAAAAGAACGGGTAAGGTCTGCAATTAAAAACACCGGCTGTGATTTTCCGCAAAAAAGAATAACCGTAAACTTAGCCCCGGCCGACCTGCCTAAAGAAGGCGCTTCTTATGATTTACCGATTGCAATCGGCATTTTAATTGCTTCGGGACAAGTAAATATAGATGTTTCAGATATGTTTTTTTCAGGAGAATTGTCTTTAGACGGAAGACTGCGTCATACAAACGGAATTTTACCTCAAGTCTTAATGGCAAAGGGGAAAATTTTTAAAAAAATTTTTATCCCTAAAACTAACTGCGAAGAAGCTTCAGTTATAAAAGGCGTTGAAATTTATCCTGTTGAAAATCTTCTTTTACTTCTTAGGCATTTTACAAAAGAAAATTTAATAGAAGCAGTTAGGCCAAGAAGTCTTAAAAGTTATATGAAAAATAAAGATTATGAATTTGACATGGCAGATATTGCCGGACAGGAACAGGCAAAACGGGCTTTGGAAATTGCTGCTTCCGGAGGACATAATATTTTGTTAAAAGGCCCGCCCGGTGCCGGAAAAACTCTTCTTGCAAGAACGCTGCCTTCGATTTTACCGGAATTAACATTAGATGAAGCTTTGGAAGTGACAAAAATTTATAGTATTTCCGGTCTTTTGGAAAACGAACCGATTATAACCAAAAGGCCGTTTAGAAGCCCCCATCATACAACTTCGCACATCGGACTTATAGGCGGCGGAGCAAATCCGCGCCCCGGAGAAATTTCCCTGGCGCACCGGGGAATTTTATTTTTGGATGAATTTCCCGAATTCCCAAGGCATGTTTTAGAAGCCTTAAGACAGCCAATGGAAGATGGATTTGTGGCAATTTCAAGGGCAATGGGCAGAATAACTTTTCCCTCCAAATTTGTTTTGTTTGCCGCGCAAAATCCCTGCCCGTGTGGATATTTTGGGGATAACACGCACGAATGCAAGTGCGCTCCTTCGCAAATCCTACGCTACCAAAAAAGGGTTTCCGGGCCCATGCTTGACAGAATTGATATTCATTTAGACGTTCCTGCTGTAAAAGTAGAAAAACTTCAGCCAAAGGCTGATCAGCCTAGGGCTGAAACTTCAGAAAAAATAAGAAAAAGAGTTCAGAAAGCAAGGGATATCCAAACAAAAAGATTTAAAAATACAAAAACAACTTCTAACGCGGAAATGAATAATAAAGATGTTAAAAAGTACTGCGGGCTTTCCGATGAATGTCTGGCTCTTTTAAAATTAGCAGTTGCTAAGATGCAGCTTTCCGCAAGAAGCTATCAAAGGACTATAAAACTTTCGCGCACAATCGCCGATTTAGAGAGCTCAAAAGAAATAAAACCCGCTCATATTGCCGAAAGCCTTCAATACAGGCCTAAGGTAGATAATCTTTACTAAGTTTCTGTTAAAATAAAATAATGGAGCGCGGTTTGACTTCAAAAGAGGCAGGAGAAAAATTAAAAACTTTCGGCAAAAACGAAATCGAGGTTAAGAAACGCTACAGCGGCCTCTCAATCTTTTTATCCCAATTCCCCACTTTTATTAACGGCATTCTTTTTGCAGGAGGGTTGTTTTCTTTTGTAATAGGAAACCTTGTTGATGCTTTTTTCATCGCCTCCATTCTTATATTAAGCGCTGTTTTTGGTTTTTTGCAGGAATACAACGCGGAAAAATCACTTGAAAAACTCAAAAGTTATATAAAACCTTTATCAAGAGTTATAAGAAACGGCAGAGAGGAAGAAATATCAAGCGCAGAACTTGTTCCAGGAGACATAGTCTTGTTAAATGAAGGCGAGCACATTCCGGCTGATGGGAAAATAATTTTATCCCATCATCTTGAAATTGATGAATCTGTATTAACAGGAGAGTACATTCCTGTTGCAAAGAATTCTTTTGACTTAGCTTTTTCAGGAACGCTTGTTTCAAAAGGTAGGGGTCGTCTGCTTATAGAAAATACCGGCATGAATACCCGCTTTGGAAAAATTGCAGGCACACTTTCTTCTATTGAAATAGATAAGACTCCTCTTCAGAAAAATCTCTCAACTTTAGGAAAAATAATTTCGGCAGTTGCGGTGATTATTGCTTTTTCTTTAATACCTATCGGACTATCTCAAGGAAGAAACTTGTTTGATTTAATACTTTTGTCAATAAGCGCAGCTGTTGCCGCTATTCCGGAAGGTCTTCCTGCTGTTATTACAATTGCTCTTGCTATAGGAACAAAAAGAATGGCAAAGAAAAATGCAATTGTCAGAAAAATGTCCGCAGTTGAAACTCTGGGAGCAGTTCAAATAATTCTTTCCGATAAAACAGGAACATTAACTAAAAACGAAATGGCTGTTAAAGAATTTTTTGTTAATAAAAAAGAAGATATGGACTTTTTACTAAAAACTTGTGTTGTCGGAAACACGGCCTCGTTAATTCAAAAAGGAGAACAGGGAAAATTTGAAGCTGTAGGCGATAAAACAGATTCTGCGCTATTAATGTGGGCAAAAAGTAAAGTTGAAAACTTAAATTTATTAACAGACGGCGGAAAAGTTGTAGACGAATTTGTTTTTGACCCCGAAACCAAACTTATTACAAGCATCTGGGAGGAAAATAAAAAAAGATATGTTTTCGTAAGAGGGGCGCCAGAAAAAATTCTGGAAAACAGTACGCTAAAAGAACCTGAAAGAAAAAAAATAGAAAAAGAATTCGAAAGCTATGCCAAAAAAGGTTTTAGAGTAATTGGTTTTGGATTTAAAAACCATGAAGAAGATGGAATTAAAGAAAGGAAACATTTAGAGCAGAATCTTGAATTTTTAGGCTTTGTAGGTATATATGACCCTCCAAGAGATGAGGCAATTGAAGCAATAAAAAACGCCAAAGAGGCCGGAATAAAAACAATTATGGTAACCGGCGATAATGAATTAACAGCTCTGACAATTGCCAAAGAAATAGGCTTAATTGAAAAAGACGAAGATGTAATAACAGGCGACGAACTTGATAAAATGTCCGACGACGAACTTAAAAATCTAATACTAAAAACCAGTGTTTTTGCAAGGACAAGACCGGAAGACAAATTAAGGCTGGTAACTTTATTAAAAAAAATGGGTTATGTAGTCGGGGTTACCGGAGACGGAGTAAATGACGCGCTGGCTCTTAAAAAAGCCGATGTAGGAATTGCAATGGGATTAACCGGAACAGACGTTGCCAAGGAAGCATCGGACATAGTTTTAGCCGATGATAATTATTCAACTTTAATTAAGGCGGTTTTGGAGGGAAGAACAATTTACAATAATATTTTAAAATCTATTACCTACCTTTTATCAAGCAATCTTTCGGAAATTTCTTTAATTTTTGCTGCAGCGCTTTTAAATATGCCAAACCCGCTTATTCCGACCCAGATTCTTTGGATAAATTTAATAACCGACGGTCTCCCTGCTTTAGCTTTGGCAAGCGATAACAGAGACAGAGGAGTCCTTAAGGAAAAACCCAGAGATCCAAAACAGCAGATATTAACAGGTAAAAGGCTTGGGTTTATAGCGGTTGTGGGGTTTTCTTTATCCGCACTTCTACTTATTGTTTTTTCTTTTCTTTTGCAAAGCAAAAGCGAAATATTTTCAAGAACAATTATTTTTAATCTTCTGATTTTTTCTCATATGACGCTTGCATTCTTAGTAAGAGGGGGCTCTATTTTTAAATTCAACAAACTTCTTGTGCTTTCAGTTTTTATAACTATTATTTTGCAGTTAATAATTACAACCGTTCCTTTTTTCCAAAATATTTTCCACTTGGGGTTTGAGTAAGATTAAATCAGCTTTTGCTGTTTGGTTCCGCCAGCCGGCGGATTAGCTTCTTCCTCGTGGGGATATTTGATGTTTAGGTGTTGATATGAATCTTTTGTCGCTACTCTTCCTCTTTGTGTTTTATGCAAAAAGCCGATTTGTAATAAATAAGGCTCAATTACTTCTTCTATTGTACCTATGTCTTCTGAAATGGTTGAGGCAATTGTCTCTATTCCAACCGGCCCGCCGCTATGTTTTTGAATAAGCGACTTTAAGTATCTTATGTCCGATGAATCTAAGCCTAGTTCGTCAACTTCTAGCATATCTAAAGCCTGCCTTACTAAATCTTTAGTCATTTTCCCGTCCGACTTAACCTGCACAAAATCCCTGACCCGCTTAAGCAGTTTAAGCGCAATTCTTGGAGTACCTCTTGCTCTTTTGGCAATTTCTTTAACCGACTCCTTGTCTATTGTTAGTTTTAGTTTTTTGGCACCCTCTAAAATTATTCTTTCCAGATCCTCCGGCTCGTAAAACGAAAGCCTATGAATAATTCCAAACCTGCCCCGTAAGGGTGCCGACATTAAGCCGATTCTTGTGGTTGCCCCAACTATGGTAAACTGGGGCAAATCAAGCCGCAGGGTTCTGGCTGACGGGCCTTTGCCGATAATAATATCCAAAGCGTAGTCTTCCATGGCAGGATACAAAGTTTCTTCAACCACTTTATTAAGCCTGTGAATTTCGTCTATAAATAAAACGTCTCCTTTTTCCAAATTTGTAAGAATTGATGCCAAATCCCCGGCTCTTTCTATTGCAGGGCCAGAAGTTATTCTGATATTGGCATTCATTTCTTTGGCAATAATATGGGAAAGCGTTGTTTTACCAAGACCCGGAGGCCCGTACAAAAGAATGTGCTCTAAACTTTCTTTTCTTTTTTTGGCAGCGCTAATGCCGATACGAAGCGACTCTTTAACTTTTTTCTGGCCGTGGAATTCATCCCAGCTTGAAGCACGAAGTGAAGTAAAAAGAACCTCTTCTTCAGGAGTCTCCTCAATTTCTTCTGATTTTTGTCCGCCGGCTGGCGGATTGATTTTTGATTTTTGATTCATTATTTTCCCAAATATTTCAGTGCTTTGACTATTTTTTGTTCGGTAGTTAAGTTTTTTTCTTTTATATCGGAAAGCGCTTTTTTAGCTTCGCCCGAACTGAAACCAAAGGTTTTTAAAGCTAAAATTATTTCGTCGTTTTCCAGAGCGTCTTTTCCTGATAAATCCAATGTTCCCAAACCCCCCATTTTGCTTTTTAACTCAATAATAATTTTTTGGGCGTTTTTTGTACCCAAACGCGGAATGCTAGAAAAAAATGAAGTATCGGCTTTAACAATGGCTTCAAAAATATCATTCCGTGTCCCAAATGAAAAAATATTTAAAGCTGTTTTTGGCCCGATGCCTGAAACCGAGATTAAATTTTGAAATAACTTTAAATCTTCTGCTTCTAAAAAGCCAAAAAGAGTTATTTCGTCTTCTCTAACGTGTGTGTAGATAAAGAGTTTGGTTTTTGTTTCTTTTGAAAGCAAGGCATAAACTTTGTCCGAAACCAAAACGCGGTAGCCAACGCCATTAACGTCAATAATGATATAGGGTCTGTCAAAAACTTCAATTTTACCGTTTAATAAACCTATCATATTTCGATTATACTCAATATGATGCTGCCTGCCCGCCTCTGGAGGGAGCTTATCTAATGCATCATAATTTTTTTTGATTATAACACTAAAACTGGACTTTTTGAAATTAGAAATTGGATTTTCTTGAATTTGAATCTTTGATTTCCAGAATTCAAGATTTTCAAGATCGGAAACGTCAAAGAACTCTAACGTCAAAGATTCCAGATTACTTTAGGTAATCTTTGTTTGAGAAAGCGCAGGACAGCGCTATTGCCAGAGCATCAACCGTGTCGTCCGGCTTTGGAACTTCTTTTAAATTAAGTACAGCCTTGACCATTTTGCCCATTTGCGCTTTTTCCGCTCTGCCGTAACCGGTTATTGCAATTTTTACTTCTAAAGGCGTAAAGCTTTCAATTTCCAAACCTGCTTGAGCGGCGCAAAGAAGTATCACTCCCCTTGCGTGTCCGACGATTAATGCGGTTTTGGCGTTAGTGTTAAAAAACAGCTCTTCAATTGCCAAAACATCTGGTGAATAGGTTTTAATAATATTCAAAATTTCATCATGAATCTCTTTTAATCTATCAGCTACATTCTGCTTTGCAGAAGTTTCGATACATCCGAAACCTCTAGCCTCTAGCTTCGAGCCTCTAGTTTCTAGAATACCCCAGCCGGTTCTGGCAATCCCCGGGTCAATACCTAATATTATCACGACCAATATGATAACATAAATTAAATTTAAAATTTAAAATCTGGAGAGATTTCTTGAAATTGGATACATTTGATTTTTTTGAACTTGATCCCGATTAAATCGGGATTGAGGCTTTGATAATCCGGAATTCTTGACGTCAAGCTATCAAGATAATCAAGATCAAGAACTTCCCTGCCCGCATTGCTTCGCAAAGCGTTGCAGACGGGTCACTTCTAACTTCGGAATTTCGATGTCATAGTGCTTGTATTCTAGCTTTGCTTCCTGTAAAATAAGAACTCATGAAACACGAAAAACTTAAGGTTGAAAAACGAAAAGTTTTGGGCAAACAAGTAAAGAAACTTAGGCGCGACGGGATTATTCCTGCAAATGTTTACGGAAAAAACATCAAATCCGAAAGCGTCCAAGTCAAAGCCGACGAGCTTGAAAAAGTTTATAAAGAAACCGGCGAAACAGGCTTGGTAGATTTAGAGTTTGCCGGAAAATCAATTCCCGTCTTAATCCACAACGTTCAGAAAAATTTCCGGGGAAAAGTTTTACATACTGATTTTTTCCAGGTTAATCTTAAGGAAAAAGTTAAAGCCATGGTGCCTTTGGAAATTGTCGGCGAACCAAAAGCGGTTATTGATAAAATCGGACTTTTAATGAATATCTTAAGCGATGTTGAAGTAGAGGCCCTGCCGGAAGAACTGCCTGAAAAAATAGACGTAAATGTAGCGCATTTAGCAAATATCGACGACCAGATAACCGTTGCCGACCTTAAAGCGCCAGCAGGAGTTGAAGTTCTAACCGATGCCTCCCAAGTTGTTTCAAAAATAGGAGAATTAGTTACTAAAGAAGCTGCCGAAGAAGCAGCGGCTGAAGCTGCGGCTGCCGAAGCTGCCAAAGGAGAAACAGCAGAAGGACAAGTAGCTGAAGGAGTAGAGTCTGCGGAAAGCGTTCAAGTTCCTAGCGAAGAAACAAAAACAGAAACACCCGCCGAGTAATTACTTATTTTCAAGCAAAACCTCTAAGTTCTTTGCGTCTTTAAATCCTGGATCCAAAAGCAATGCTTTCTTATTGTATTGACGAGCTTTTTCAAAATTGCCAAGCTGATATTCTAAAAGCGCTATTTGAAAATACGCGTCTTTAAAGCCGTCGTATTTTTGCGTAAAAGAATCCCAAAAATTAATTTTTCCTTGCAAAGTCTCTCTTTGACTTATTGTTTTTGAATATACATTAACCTCTTGGTAAAGTTTTATAGCTAAAGCTGAAATACCAACTAATAATAAAACAGTAATAAAAAGCAAAATAAATGATAAAAAATATATGATTTCTTTTTTGTATTTAGACTTACTTAACAGTCTAAATTCTAATTTTGATAAGTACTTAAGCGTCTTGTTTTCGGTAATAATTCGGTAAATATTCGGGAATTGTGGGTTATTTTTTTTGTTTTTCATTAGTTGGTTTACCCTTCCGAAACCTTGGTGAAGGAGGGCCATTTTGAAACAATTAGGTGGTCTTTTCTCTCCCACAATCTTTTATAAATTTCTTCTGTTACAAACGGCATGAAGGGGTGAAGCAGCTGCAAGAGTATAAAGTATAAAGAAGAAAGTATTAAGTATGAGTTTTCGTCAATTCTATTTTTCACATCTTCTATGTAAACGTCGGCAAATTCATGCCAGGTAAAATTATAGAGATTTTGAGCGGCATGATTAAAGTCATATTTATCAAGAAGTTTTGTTACTTCATTTACCAACTCTTGAGTTTTTTTAATCATTTTCTTGTCGTTTTCATTAATTGCTAAATTGTTCAATTGTTGAATTGTTAAGTTTTGAGTTTTGAGTTTTGAGTTTTGAATTTGCTTTGTTTCAACAAAGCGCCCCATATTCCAAAGCTTATTAGTAAACTTTCGCATTGCTTCAAGCTTTGGAAAAGACAAAGACTGGTCGTTTCCAAGCGCAGTCCCATACGAAAGAGCAAATCTAACCGCGTCTGCTCCGTACTTATCAACAAGCTCCATTGGATTTACAGCATTTCCTTTGCTTTTGCTCATTTTTTTGCCCAAAGGGTCATTTACCAGACCGTGCAAGACAATATTTTGAAAAGGAATTTGCTTTGTTTCGTAAAGCGAAAGCATTACCATGCGTGCAACCCAAAACCTTAAAATATCATAGCCTGTTTCCATAACGGTTGTAGGGTAAAATTTACCAAAATCGCCTTGTTTTGAAGTTTTTAAGGTTGCGTAGGGCCACTGACCGGAAGAAAACCAGGTATCGAACGCGTCATTGTCCTGAATTAAGTCATTGTTGCCACACTTTGGACACATTTCTGGTTTTTCACCCGATGTTACAATCCAATCATCATTGTTAGATTGCTGTATTGTTAAATTGTTGTTT
>ERZ1292623.4971-Hain-H51-01um-R1-4971-length-10725-cov-5_pt1 | contig 10725 bp, 8 predicted proteins | sample MGYA00564398_ERZ1292623 | MGnify/ENA primary metagenome ERZ1292623 (study PRJEB36523, sample SAMEA6512633) | groundwater metagenome | collected 2019-01-07 | study: AquaDiva: Metagenomics assemblies of 32 groundwater samples
TGTCATCAGTAAATATGATCTTCGATGCTTATCTTATAATCATGGATTTCATCAATTGAAAACCATAAAGCTAATTCTTTTTTAGCATCTTCTTCATTTTCAGAGGCATGGATTAAATTATGGCCTTGGTTGTTTGCTTTAGCATAAGCTTTGCTTGTATGGGAAAAATCTCCTCTTATTGTTCCCATATCTGCTTCTCCAGGATAAGTATCACCAATTATTTTTCTTACAACTGCAATTGCATTTGAACCTTGAATTGCTAAAGCAATTATAGGCCCTGAAATTAGATAATCAAGAAGATAATCTCTTACATGTTCACCATGTTTTTTAGTCATAGCTTCTGAATAGTGTTTTTCAGCTATACTTCTTTTAACATTTACCATTTTCATACCTATAATTTTTAAGCCTCTTTGCTCAAATCTTTTAATAATTTCACCAATTAATCCTCTTTGAATCCCATCTGGTTTAATAAGAACTAAAGTTTGTTGCAACATTTTATTCCTTTTTTGTCTTTTTATTTTTTATATTAATTTCTTTTGTTTCTAAAACTTCTACTATTTTATTTTCTTCTATATTTTGTTTTTTCTCTTGTTCTTCTTCATACTTTTCATGTTCCTTAAGGTCTTCAATTCCAATAAATCTAATTTCAAAAAGTCCAAGCGGGTAAATTTTTTTAAGTGCTGGCATTATTTCTTTTTGCAATTTACTATCTATTATATCCATTATATTTGTTTCAAATGTTTTATCCTTAACATAATCAGTTATTTTTTCCTTTGCTTTTTCTCTCAAAGCTTTCAATACTCTTCTTGAAACTTTTTTTCTTGTTATTAAAAATGGTTTTATTCTAATTTGTTGGTCTTTACATTTAGTTAAAAAAGAATCTTCAACATAGTTAGTTGCACTTCTTAACATTCTTCTTATATAAAATCCATGAAGATATGCTTTCCTTGGCAATATAGATGTCTTGCCATTATCCTGTTGTATTAAAAAATCCATTTCTAAGGCTTTTCCCTTGAGCAAATTTGTTAAATCTAACTTAATATGTTTACCATTAAAATTCTTATCTGTTCCATATATTTCTACTTCTTTCTTTAAAAATGGTATTTCTATTTCAAAAAACTTTTTCTTTTCTTGTGTTAGTGCCATTTTCTTATTTTACTCCATGATTACTTTTCCTGCCCTTATGCCTTTTTTAGATTGATGAGATTTTTTGCATTCTTGGCATGTATAAATAAAAACAGCTTTTTTTATACTTTTTATTTTCCTTTTCCATTTGTTTATTGCGGTTTACTATAACGCCCCTTATTTCCCATTCCAGGAATACCTCTTAATTTTGCTCTTTCTTTTGAACCATGTTTAAGAGAACCTCTTTTCATACCACTAGTTAAAAGTTTTATCTTATGTCCTGTTTTCTTTTTGCAATATGGGCAAAAACGATTTGTTGATTTTGGTTTTTTCATTTTGTTTAATTAGTATAAATTATTTAGTGGGTTTTTAAATCTTTATAAACTTATAAAAGTTTATTTTTAAAGGTCCTGTGGTCCAGTGGTTAAGACGCATCCTTGACGTGGATGTAATCCAAGTTCAATTCTTGGCAGGACCATTTTTTAATCCTAAAAAATCAACTATCTAAATATATTTAAATGAAATAATCTAATAATCATTAATGGAAACTATTAATAGATCATTTCCTTCTTTAGAAAGAATACTTACTAATTTATCTTTCAAGATTCATAGAAATGATATAAATAAGGAAATCCATAATAATGTTGAAGCAGTTTATTATAGATTATTAGCTGCTGGTTCAAATGCTGTTAGACTACCTAGATCAATGACTCTTAAAGATAAAATGAGAGATAGGTTTTATAATTGGATTAGAAAATATATTCCTGAAAAATATATGGATAAAGCAAGACATGGATTTGAGTATTAGAAAAAATTACATAAAACTCTATTAACTTCTTGAACTTGATTTGTTATTTGATTACTTAATCTTTCTATTAAATCATAATCTACTTGATTATTTGGAAAACGCAATTTTAATTCTGCACATCTTTTGTATGTTCTATTATCGCCTTGGATTCCAACTGATCTTACATTATCAACTGCAACTTCATAATTTATTTTTTCTTCAAGACCTAATTTTTTTAATTCTTCTTTAACTACTTTATCAACTGCTATTGCTATTTTTTGTTGTTCTTCTCTGTTAAATTCATGCACATTACTCATATATCTGCTTGTTTTAAACCCTATATATTGTTTTACTTAGTAATTAACTAACTTATTAACTTATTAAGAAAGATTTATATAATTAAAAAATTATATAATTAAAGTTGGTTGATGATATGAAAAAATATTTGCTTCTTATAGAAGATGAAAAGCTTTGGCAGAAATTCAAAGAGTTAATTAAAAAAGATATTAATACTGAGATTATGGAGCTTATCTCTAATAAAATTTTAAAAGGAGGGAAACATGATAAGTAACTTAAATAAAAAAGCTCAAATAACTATTTTTATCATAATCGCATTAATGATTGTAGCAGCTGTTGTAATATTTTTTGTTGTTAGAAATGTTTTTTTTGATCAAGGTAATATTGGATTAGATTCTTCAGCTGTTTTTGAATTTTTTGACAATTGTATTAAAGAAAAAACAAAACAAGCAGTAAGTATTGCAGGCAGTCAAGGAGGTTATATTGAAACTCCTGAATTTGAAGCTGGTTCTTTATATAGCCCGCTTTCAAATCAACTTGATTTTTTAGGAGTTCCAGTTCCATATTGGTATTACATTTCAGCAAATAATGTTATAAAAGAACAAATCCCATCAAAAACAGTTATTGAAAGACAAATTGGTGATTTTTTGAATGATGAATTAAGATATTGTGATTTCAATTATTTTAGAGATCAGGGTTATGATATTAACAGCTTATCGCCGATTTTAAGCAATGTTAAAATTTTAGATAAAGAAATTCGTGTTGAAGTTAAAACAAATTTAAATCTTAAAAAAGGAGATCAAACAGCTACTAGAAATATTCATAAAATCAATGTTCAAAGTGATTTTGGGAAATTTTATAATTTGGCCAAAGAAATTTATGATAAGGAAAAGAAAGATGCTTTCTTAGAATTGTACACTCAAGATGTTTTGTATAATTATGCTCCTATTACAGGAAGTGATATTTCATGTTCCCCATTAATTTGGAATGCTCAAGAAGTTTCTGATAGTTTACGTAGTGCTATTAGTGCTAATGTTCAAGCATTAAAAGTAGATAATGGAAAAGCCTCTAATAAAAATGGAAAATATTTTACTATTCCTATTAAAACTAGCGAAAATGTTAACTTTTTATATTTAAAAGATTGGCCTTCTAAAATAGAAATCTGGCCTGCTGAAAATAATTTGCTTATTGCAGAGCCTATTGGCTTAGAAAATGGTTTAGGCGTTCTAGGATTTTGTTATGTTCCTTATCACTTTGTTTATGATATTTATCATCCTATTTTAATTCAAATTTATAATGAAAATGAGATATTTCAATTTCCTATAAGTGTAATTATTGATAAAAGTGTTCCTAGAAATGCTATTCTCTCTGATGAGCCTGTTGAATTTGAATATCTAGATAGTTTTTGCGCAAATGCAAATACAGAAATTGAAGTTTTAAGCTTCGATTCTTCTTTAAATCCTATTGAAGCCAGTATTTCTTTTGAATGCCTTAACCAATTATGCAATATTGGGCAAACAAAGGTTTCTGGAAGCGAGGCAAAATTAAAAGCTTTATTCCCGCAATGTGTTAATGGAAAAGCTATTGCAAAAGCAGATGGTTATGTTATTGCTAATCAAATATTTTCAACTAATGAGCCTGGAAGTGTAAATTTAATTTTAGATAAATTATATGAGCTAGATCTTAACATTGTAGTAGGAGGAGTTCAAGTTTCTTCTACATCAAATAATAAACCTTTAGTTGTAGTGCACTTTGTCTCAGATAAATATTCTACAACTATTGCTTATCCCCAACAAAATAAGATTAAATTATCAGAAGGTTTGTATAATATATCTGTACAAGTATTTTCAGGAAGCTCTTTAGTTATTCCTGCAAGTTCTGAACAAAATTGTGTTCAAGTTCCTAAAAAAGGATTGTTAGGGTTTTTCGGAGGTACAACTGAAGAATGCTTTATAGCTGAACTTCCAAGTCAAACTTTAGATAATGCTTTAAGTGCAGGAGGAAAATCTGTCGAACTTATTTTAGAAGATGATCTAAAATTATCTAGAAATATGAAAATTAGCATACCTTCACTGCCACAACCATTAACTTTAGATCAATTACAACAGAATTATGAATTATTTGAAGTTCAAAAAATAGGAGTGAGTTTAGGATGAAAAAATTATTTTTATTTTTTATATTTGTAATATTTATTAGTTTAGTTTCTTCACAAATTTCTCAAACACCTATAATTGCAACTACTCCGCCAACTCCAATATTTAATGGACCTACTCAAAATACTTTTGGCAGTGGTAGTTTTGTTTCTTCTAATGTACAGCATGTTTCTCCAAGATATGGAATTTCTCCAGGAATTGTTGGAATTGATAATTATTTTGGATTAGATGCTAGACAATCTTATGAACTTTGTCAAGAGAGGCAGGATTTCCTAATACAAATTGCTCCAGGAGGCTGTTCACCAAATGTTGTTAGAAGTGATTTATTAGAAGAGCAAAATGTTCCAATTTTTTGCAAATTACAAGCTATACAAGTAAATCCAACTATTGAAACATCCACAATTAGAAATATAATTTTTACACCTAGCGAAGGCCATCCAAAAGGAGTTGTTGGAGTTAGTTATCAAAGACCAAAAGATGCATTTAATAAATATCGTTCAAGTCAGGGATTTGCAACTATTGATAACTTAGGATATTTAATCATTTTCTTACAAGGAGGAATGCCTGAAAGAGAAATGCCAGAATTTATTAATGGAACTTTAAATGCTAGAATACAATATGATGCTCTAAATGCTTTTGGATTTGGTTTACAAGAAGATGTTTTAAGAGTTTTATCTGAAGAAGAATGGCAGAGGGATTATGTTAAATACGGATTTTTCAGTGGAAAAGCATTTGTTCGTCTAGAAAGAATAGATGATAATAAAATAACTATAGGTATTTACTCAGATGTAAATAATAAAATTGACAGCTTTGTTGTTGAAAAAGGAAAAACTTCTAGCGAAAAATATCTTTCTGGATTTTATTGCAATGCAGGTTACTCTGTTAGTTATTTAGAGTCAAAAAAGCCAGAAATTAAGGCAAAAATTCTTTTAGACTCTAATTCTTATGATATTTATAAAGGTGAAAGATTTGCAGAGGGTTTATGCTCTGTTTTAGAGATTGAATCATCTGGATTAAATGCAGGAAAAATAAATCTTAGATGTGGTGGAAAATCTTTTAGTTTAAGTTTAGATAATAATCCTGTTATGTTAAATATTGACAATAGTGATGGAGAATATAAAATTGGTGATGAGTTATTTACACAAGCTAATAAAGAAACTAAAAAAGTTTATCTTGCTGGTATTGATGAATATACTTTAGATATAAAAAAAGGAAATTTCTTTGCACTTTTTGTTTTAACAGATGATTTAACAAATAATAAAAAAGAAATTATAAAAAAGCTAAATGAAATTAAAACAAACGGAAAATTAAATAATGGTGTTGATACATATGCTTTTGTTGATTTAGAAGAAAATAAAAATATTTTCGGAAAAAATATAAAATTTGTTGATTTAACTTCTTTAAACGATATAGAGATTTCAGATGCTGATTTTAATAAATATTTTGAAAATTCAATTAATTTATATAAAGAAGTTGAAGATGTTTATGATGCAGGAGAAAATTACAAGAATTTAATTGATAATGAAGATAAATTTATCGGTGAGCTGGCTTTAAAAAATGCTATTGAATTATCTTCAGCTGTTAATAAAGATAAAACTCGTTTAGAGCTTATTGAAAAATTAGTTTCTAATGATAAATATAATACTGAAGATTATTATTCTAATTTAAACAATGCCAAACTTGTAGATCGTGATAAAGCTAGCCTTAGTTTTGAGTCGCAAGGAATACAGCATTATATTGTACTAAAAGAAATTCACCCTATTACTGATGAAGAATTAAATATTAAATTAGAGTTTGACAATGTTTTAAAGAATATAAAAGGAAAAGATGAATATATTTTTAAAGATAATAATAGCAAATATATACAATTAATGGATTACGATCATTCAAAAATTAGTATTAAGTCTAACTGTCCTGATAGTCCTAGTGAAATTAATTTGGGAACTACTAGGAATGTTTGTGGTAAGGATTTAGAAGTTAAGGAAATTGTTTTTGAAGAGTCTGTTAAAATTAGGCTGAATCCAGTTAATAGAAGAATCGGCGGATTTACAAATTTTTCTTATGGTGTTGGTGTTGAAAAAAGAGCTATTCAACTAACTCCTGAAAAAGCTGCTGAAAGAATTAAAAAATTAAATGAGAGTATAGTTAAATGGGAGGATATTAATAAAAATCTTGAAAAAGCAGTTAAAGGCCTAAAAGCAGCATGCTTTGCAACTAGTGCTGCTTTACAAGTTAAAAATTTATTTTCAAATTTAGGAGGCAAAGCAATTTCAAGGCAATTAGTAATGCAGGAAAAATGGAATAAATACTGTCAAGAAAATGTTGGTAAATATAATTCTATAAATGATTGCTATTCTAAACATTCTAATGAAATTGATTCAGAAGTTAAACTCGTTAATAACATTTTAGATCAACAGCAAAAAGACCTTAAAGCTAATGATGATCAAAATTTAATCCAATCTAAAGGAAATTTATTCAATAAAAAAACAGTTGACTATCAAAGTGCTTTTGAAGATTATAAAAAAGAAGTTGCTAAAGATTTTGGAACTCAAAAAATTTTGGATAAAGATGGTAAAAATGAAATTGAAGTTAGCAATGCATTAGAAGGAGTTAATGATTATGAAACATTAAAGAGAATTGATTTACATTTGCGCATTAAATCTCAGTTTTCTAATAATGAAGCTCTTGAAAAAGCAGTTAATGAAAGACTTTATGATGACTTAAAAAATGCCAGAGATTTAAAGATCAATTCTCAAGTTTCTGAGGGCTTTTCTGAAAGATTGGGGGAAGGATTATCTTTTTCAGGAGAAACTGTACAATATTTCAGCAGTTATAGAGATGCTAAACCTGCAAGATATAATGGAGCTGTTGTAACTTCTGAAAATAATGAATTTAACCTCACAGTTGGAACTCATTATGAGCCTGTTAAAGTTGATAATGAAGAATATTTAGTTGTTTTGCAAGAAGCTACCAGTAATCAATTCTCTCTAAAAGATGTTTATAGTGTTAGTAATGGAGAAAAATTAAATACTGATAGTGGAGTTTACAAAACTATTCGTCAAAAAACTGCAGGGGAATTTATTAGATTTGACCCGAACAGTTATAAAAATTCTTATACTAATCCTTTAGCTAGATATTATGAAAGAGAACCTTATAAAGGAATGCCTGCTGTTGTTCCTTTTGATACTATAAATGGGTGGTATGCTGCCACAAAACAAACTCTTCCAGCTTTTGGAAATGTAAAATCTTTTGAAGATTCTGGAAGAGTTGCAAGTTTTTGGGTTTGTAATGTTGGGGTAAATGGAAGAGAAGAATTCAACTCAGGAATAGGAGATGACATTTGTGAACAGATTAATATGTTCACAGGCCAAACAAGAGAGAGATTCCCAGGATTAACTGATGAAGAGTCAAGCAGAGTTATAACACGTGCACAAAGAGCTTTAGAAGATGCTGCTTCTCAATATAAACAAGGAATTAGGAAAGTTAAAATTTCAGGTGTTTCAAAAGAAATTAATGTTGGAACTCCGCAAGCTAATATTCCAGAAGTACAATGCCAGAATTTTATGTCTCCAAGAGATTGTAATATATTATTTAATGTTTGCGATCCTGTTATATGTCCTTCATCTAGATGTAATTTAGGAGGAAAATTTTATGTTGATAATGTTGTTCAGTCAGGAATTATTGGAAGCACTTTAATGTGTTTGCCAAATATTAAAGAGGGAATTGCTATTCCTGTTTGTCTTACAGGAATTCATGCAGGTGTTGAAAGTTATGTCTCTATATTAAAAGCATCAAGAGATTGCCTACAGGAAAATATTGATACAGGAAGATATACTGGAATTTGTGATGAGATTACAGCTATATATCAATGCGAATTTTTCTGGAAGCAAGTTTCTCCTGCTGTAAATGTATTGCTTCCTAAATTATTAGAGGGATTAACTGGAAATAATCCTAGAGGAGGCGGAGAATATCTAAATGTGCAAGCTGCCTGGGAAAATATGCAGAATAGCATAAATTACTTTAAACAAGATTATGGAGAAAATGCTTTAAAAGCATTTAATGTAAGATCCAGCCAAGAAGCTGGGACACAAATTTGCAAAGGATTTGTTTCAACAAGATATCCTAATAAATTTAAAACTTTAATAGAACCAGATTCACCTAGCCAATTTAGTGCCTGGTTTGATGAAATTCCTTCTAGCGACGCTGTTAGTCCTAGTGTTTCACATTATAAAGTATTTTATCATATTTTTGCAGGAAATGATATTGGAATTCAATTTAGTGTTATTCTAAGAAATCCTGAAGGAAGCTCTTTTTTCCAAAGTTCTGGAGATGTGATTGTTGATACAGGATTTGCTCCTAGAGGAGGATATATTTCTGAAGCTAGAGATTTCACAGCTCCTAGCGGATTTAGAGAAGTTTGTATTAGAACTAATTTCCAAGAAAAATGCGGATTTAAACAAGTCTCAACTTCATTTGCTTTAAATTATGTTAGAGATAGATATATCGCTAATCAATTGCAAGAAACAAATATTGCAACAGAAAAAGAATGTATATCAGGAACTCCTGTTTATAAGGGAGGAAGTCCTTTAGCTTTAGTAAATCCAAATATTCAAAGTGGTGTTGAAGAAAGTTTAACTCCAACAATTTATGAAAGAGGAATTATTAGAATTTGCTCAACTCAAAATCCAGGAAGAGGAGTTGATGAGGCAAGATTTGTTAAAGTTGGAATTTGCGGAGCTAGTAATATTGGATGCTGGTTAGATAAAGATTCTATAACTAGATCTATAACTCCAGGAAATAATGCAACTATTGATCTTTTAAATAAACTAACTGATGAACGATTTGAAAAAGAAAAATTAGGAATTAACTTAGTTAACGACGGAGATATTGAAAAAGTTCATGATGAAATTAATCTATTAAAAGAAGCTCAACCAAAAAACATTAAAAATTCATATAATGTTATTATTTCTAAACTTGATAATTTTGAATCTAAAGATCTTAATGATAAACAAGAAGCAAAAGTTTTGTTTATGAGAGCTAAAACAAATGATATTGTTGCAAAAAAATTATTTGATTCCTTAAAAGAAACAAATAGAACTGTTTCAGAACCTATTCCAGGAACTACTCCAGAGCCTAAAGAAGACGAAGGTGATGAAGAATTAACTATTAAAGAAGAAATTTACACTATTTATAAAGACATAACTAACTTTAATGATGAAAATCAGATTAGGAAAGCTTTTAGTTCAGCTGAAATTGAAATTAATAAGAACTATGTTAATTCTAATAATGAACTTTGTGTGAAAGATACAACTTGTGTTAAAGGTCTAAAACCAGAAACTGTTTGGGTTGCTTTAGGATTGGGAATAGCTACAGATGGTAGTATGGTTATTACAGGCGGTACTGAAGACTCAGAGCATACTAAAAATGGAAAACATCCTCAAGGCCTTGCAATTGACATAAGAAAACATTCAAATAATGTTCCAAACAGTGCTGCTGAACAAATATATTCTGATTGGGCAAGCAAAAATACGCAAAATTTTATATCTCTATATGGTTTTCCTAAAGAAGCAATATCAATTAAAGATGAAACTGATCATTTTCATATTGAAATTGATAGAGGAAAAATAATTGAGTATTTAGGAGATATAATAATCTCTGCTTGTCTTTCTTCTTTAAGATTAATCCAACTTTCTCCAGATTCTGATTCAACAACCACGTTTTTAAGTCCTTCTAATTCTTTTGAATCACAACATAATGAAATTGCTTCTGAAATTGCAGAAGATCGAAATATAAATTCTAATTTAGTATTAGCAATTATTAAAAAAGAAAGTAGTTGGGATCCAAATGCCCATAATTCAGAAACTGGTGCTAGAGGACTTATGCAAGTTACTCCAATTGCTTTAAGAGATGTTAAACAACGAGGAAAAGATTTGTGTTCTGGGATTAATGATGGGGATTCTTTAAGTTCTTTGTTTAATGCTGAAACAAATTTAAGATATGGGACTTGTTATTTGAAAATTCTTGCTGAAAAAGAGAATATAAAAAATACTGAAATGATTGTAGTAGCATATAATTGGGGAGTTGGAAATGTTAAAAATAATTGTGATTTAACTAAAGAAATCAGTTCTTGTTCTAACTTGCCTTCTGAAACAAGCAATTATTTAGAAAAAGTCCTTGAATATTATAATGAATATTCTGGTTGTACTAGTTAATTTTAATTTCTTAGGATGATAAGGTACGCTTCAATTTTTCTTATCCTTTTTCTGAGAGATTCTTATGGAATATCTTGTAAGAAAACAGTAGAGTCTTTTAAAGGAGATGTCATACAACAAATTCGTAAGAATTTGTGTACAGAGATTCTTA
>ERZ1292623.4972-Hain-H51-01um-R1-4972-length-10721-cov-4_pt1 | contig 10721 bp, 10 predicted proteins | sample MGYA00564398_ERZ1292623 | MGnify/ENA primary metagenome ERZ1292623 (study PRJEB36523, sample SAMEA6512633) | groundwater metagenome | collected 2019-01-07 | study: AquaDiva: Metagenomics assemblies of 32 groundwater samples
ATCAGAAAAATATTTAGAAAAGTGTCCGAAGATTCCAGAGAAATCTGATTTTAATTCCTATTTTCAATTTTTTGAAGGTTTTAATATTAAACAAGCGACGGATTATGTTTGGAATAAAATAGGGGAACTAGATAAATTCATCCAAGACGCCGAACCATTTAAAGTGATAAAAGTAGATGAAACAAAAGGTAAACTTTTGATTTCAGAAATGGTTGTCCGTTTGTATGATATTGCGCGGATGTTAAACCCAATACTTCCAGAAACGAGCAACACAATAAAGCGTTTGGTAAAAACAAATAAAAAACCTGAACAACCTTTGTTTTTGAGAAGAGACTAAGAGGAAAATATTATGACCCCCAAATACATAGACATACACAGCCATGTGAATTTTAAGGCTTTTGATACGGATCGAGACGCGGTTATTCGTCGCGCTTTAGACAACGATACTTGGGTAATCAATGTCGGTACACAGATAGATACTTCCAAAAAAGCGATAGAGATGGCGAATGAACATGATGAAGGAGTTTACGCTATTATTGGGCTTCATCCGGTACATACGGGAACTTCTTTTCATGATGAAGAAGAATTAGGCATAGGTGGAAAAGAATTTACTTCGCGCGGGGAAAATTTTGAAAAAGATTTATATCGAGAACTTTTGAAAGATTCGAAAGTGATAGGCATTGGCGAATGCGGACTTGATTATTATCATTTAGACGTTGAGTCTATCGAAAAGCAAAAGAAAATGTTCATCGAGCAGATAGAACTCGCGAATGAATTTAATAAGCCTTTAATGCTTCATATTCGCAACAATCAAGATAAAGAAAAAAATAATGCATATTTGGATTCTTTGGAAATCTTAAAAAAATACGCGAAAGTTAAAGGTAACGTACATTTTTTTGCTGGGAGTTGGGCAGAAGCAAAAGCATTTTTGGATTTTGGTTTCGCTCTTTCTTTTACTGGAGTGATTACCTTCCCGCCCAAGGCGGGTCAGCCTGGGGCTGATACGCTTTTTGAAGTTATACGCAATACACCATTAAATATGATTATGTCGGAAACGGATGCTCCATACGTAGCACCAGTGCCACATAGAGGTAAACGCAATGAACCGTCTTATGTAAAAGAAGTCGTCAAAAAAATTGCTGAAATAAAAAATTTACCAGAAGAAGAAGTGGCCAAGGCTATCATTGCGAACGCCAAAAGGGTCTTCAAGATTGCTTTTTAAAATGATTTTTGCTAGTATGAAACCCATACAAGCTATGGAAATTAAAGATAAAAACGAAATATCGGGGGATGAAAAAGTTCGAATTTATGAAGTCGGCTACCTTTTAGTGCCTACGATTGACGACGTGGATGTGCCGGTTGTTTATGGCAATTTGAAAGAGCTCATAATATCTTTCGGTGGGGAAGTTATATCAGATGAAATGCCGAAGATGACGGGCTTGGCTTATTCTATGTCTAAAGTTCTGGCGAATGTACGTCACAAATTCAACACTGCTTATTTCGGCTGGACGAAATTCACGATGGATTCCACTAAAGTTTTAGAATTAAAAAAGCATCTTGATTTAGATACAAATTTTATTCGATTCTTGATAGTTAAAACAGTTAAAGAAAATACAATCGCCGCCAAAAGATTTATTCGCGGAGATTCTATTTATCGCAGGCCAATGATAAAGAGGAATGATAACGTACCCGCTGTTCCTATCAATAAAGAAGAGGTAGACAAAGAAATTGATGCATTAATCGCAGTTTAGTTGTAGAATTTAAGTATGTATCCCGTTAGAAGTTCGATAACGGGAAATTAAATGACAAAATTATTAATAGTAAAACTTCTAACGGGATGTATTTAAACAAAGCAATTTTAATAGGAAATCTAACTCGTGATCCAGAATTAAGGTCCACGACTGGTGGAACAAAAGTTTGTTCATTTTCTATTGCCACAAATCGTGTTTGGAAAGACAAAAATGGTCAGCGTCAAGAATCTGCTGATTATCACAATGTGGTAGTTTTCGGACGCCAAGCAGAAACTGTTGCTCAATATATGAAAAAGGGGAGCTCGATATTAGTTGAAGGCCGAATGCAGACGAGGAGTTGGGAAGACAAAAATAGTGGTGAGAAAAAATACCGTACCGAAGTTATTGCTGATCGCACGCAGTTTGGTCCAAAAGGGAGTAGCGGTGGAGGTGGGGCCTCAAGCACTCCATCCAAAACAACATCCAATCCTGAAGAAGTAGATACTATAGAATACCCAGAAGAAGATATTAATCCGGAAGACATACCGTTCTAAACAATTAAGAATTTTTAATTACGAATTACGAATTACGAATTTATGAAACAAGATTATTTTTCAGCCAATAATATAAAATTTATAGACTACAAGGATGTTGAGATTCTAAAGAAATTTTTGAATCCAAATGGCAAGATAATGAACCATAAGCGCACCGGTGTAACTTCAAAAAATCAACGTCAATTAGCTTCGGCTATCAAGCATGCTCGATTTTTGGGACTTTTGCCTTTCGTAGTTAAATAAAAAATAAAGTTTTTCGGGTGTTGAACACCCGGATTTTAATATGTCTCAACTGCAATACAACGAAATTCGCGAAAAGAAAATAATCATTCATGATGATGAACCATGTGAAGTGATAGAGTCTCACGTCGCTCGCACTCAGCAAAGAAAACCTCAAAACCAAGTAAAATTAAAAAGCTTAATCTCCGGCAAGGTTTTTCCGGCTACTTATCACGTCGCTGATAAAGCGGATGAAGCAGATATAAATAAAAAAGATATTACTTTTCTTTATCAAAATAAACCTGCCCGCCAATTGGCAGGCGGGGGTGAATATTGGTTTTGTGATCCGGAAGACAAAAGTAATAGATTTAAACTAGACGAAGCACTTATCGGTGATACTGGTAAATTTTTAAAACAAAATGGCAATGTTACAGCTATGGTTTGGGATAATGATGGTGAAGAAAAAATAATCAAAGTTACTTTGCCGATAAAAATGGAATTTAAAGTAAAAGAAGCTCCTCCCGCCGTTCGTGGAGACACTTCTAAGGGAGGAATAAAAGTCATCATTCTTGAAAACGGTGCAACATTAAATGTTCCGATGTTTATTAACGAAGGGGATACTATTCGTGTGAATACTGAGACTGGGGACTACGTGGAAAGGGTTTAAAAACAACCCCTCCTGACCTCCCCTTATCAGGGGAAGAAAAAATTCACGTCCCCCTGATAAGGGGGATTTAGGGGGTTGTATTTATGCTTCTTCTGCAAATTTCTTCTTAATTTCTTTGAGGATTTGCTCTCCTATTTTTTTATTTTCTTTTAGGAAAGTGCGAGTAGCATCATATCCTACACCCAGCTTTTCTTTTTCTTTTGTTTCTCCATGAGGGTTATAGAAATAAGAGTTACCAGTTTTTTCTATTATTTTATATTTTTCTCCGAGCGCCATTATTTCTCCTTCTTTGGATATTCCTTCGCCATAAATGATATCAAATTCTGTTTGCTTGAATGGAGCAGCGACTTTATTTTTGACTATTTTTACTCGCGTGCGACTACCGACGCTTTCTTCTCCCTTTTTTATTTGAGCAATTTTACGGATATCCAATCGAACAGAGGTATAAAATTTTAACGCTTTACCTCCTGGGGTAGTTTCTGGATTGCCGAACATTACGCCGATCTGCATACGGATTTGGTTGATAAAAACAACGACAGTTTTTGATTTGGCGACGATAGCTGTCAATTTACGGAGAGCTTGAGACATTAGGCGAGCTTGCTTGCCGACGTGGTATGCGCCCATATCACCTTCTATTTCATCTTTTGGAGTGAGAGCCGCGACAGAGTCTATGACGATGACGTCTATTTTACCTGTGCGGACCAAACTTTCCACTATTTCCAAAGCTTGTTCACCATTGTCGGGTTGAGAAATTAAAAGTTCATTTATATTTACTCCGAGTTTTTTCGTATAATCCGGATCCATCGCATGTTCAGCATCGATGTATGCGCAAACTCCGCCGGACTTTTGCGCTTCCGCGACGATGTGTAAAGAGAGTGTAGTTTTTCCAGAAGACTCTGGTCCAAATATTTCAATAATTCTTCCGCGCGGTATTCCGCCGACGCCGAGCGCCATGTCGAGGCCGATGGAGCCCGTCGATATGACATTAATGCCGACCTTTGGAGAGTCGCCAAATTTCATTATTGACCCTTCGCCAAATTTATTTTGAATGGATTTCAGTGTGTCTTCCAATACAGCCGTGCCCATTGTCTTGTTCTCTCTCTTTTCTTTTTTCTTAATCATGGTGATTTTTAATGAGCGTAGCGATTATATAAAATCATCACCCTGTTAAATGTCCTTCGGACAATTTTTGCTTTTGCAAAAATTATTTAACAGGGTCAAATAAAATATACTCACTTCATTCGTTATTTATTATTTGATAATTTTTCTCATTCACATAACCAAATTTGTCTTGCGCTCTAATATTAACCATATTATACCCCTTAAGCAAGACTATTGTCTCGTCGAAATTTCCCCTCTGGTCGATTGAGATTTCTCGTCCATTTAGGGTTAACTTTGTTGCATTTTTGGCATTGCCAGTTATTTTTTGAATTTTGTTTTCAATTTTTGTTCCATCCACCATATTTACATTTTTTATTTTTACTCCAAAGATTAAATCATGCGAACGGAAAAAAGCATAGACAATAATTAAGAGAAAAAAAATAACGAGACTGGTTATTTGTACTGTTTTCTTTATATTGTTTGTCATTAAATTACGTTTTCACCAGTATCAGTATGTTCAATCTTCTCCAGCACTTCTCTCGGCTTGGCTCCGTCTCCGGGGCCGATGACTCCACGTTCTTCGAGTTTATCCATTAGTCGCGCTGCTCGCGCGTAACCCAATTTTAATTTTCTTTGCAGGTAGGAAGTGGATGCGCGACCTGCTTCGATCACACACATACGAGCTTCCTCATATAATTCATCATCGTCTCCTGTATCGCGACCTTCCAGGGTGCTTTCAAAAATACTTTTACCCGCTTCGCCGGAGCTCCAGCGAGGCGAGTCGACAGAGATAGAGCCGGACGACAAAGCTATTTCTTCTGTCACTTCGTCTTTGTAACTATCGGCTAAATATTTCACCACTTTTTTCACTTCAGCTTCAGAAATAAATGCGCTTTGCAATCTTTCGGGTTGCGCTTCTCCAGAAGAGTAAAGCATGTCGCCAGCCCCCAAAAGTTTTTCCGCTCCACCGGCGTCGAGTATCGTGCGTGAATCTATTTGTGAAGATACTTTCAACGCTACACGGGCAGGGATGTTCGCCTTGATGAGTCCGGTGATGATGTTTACCTCAGGACGCTGAGTGGAAAGTATTAAATGTATACCGACAGCTCGAGACATCTGTGCGAGGCGAACAATGGCAGACTCGAGTTCTCTAGGATACGAGCTCATAATGTCGGCGAGTTCATCTATAATGATGACGATATATGGCAAACGGTCACCACCCCCAACCCCCTCCTTATTAAGGAGGGGAGTTTCTCCTCCTTTTTGAGGAGGAGTGCCCGAAGGGCGAGGTGGTTTCTGACTCCAAACATTGTTGTGATAAGACTCTATATCGCGCACTGATTCTGCTTCTAAAATGTCGTAACGGCGGTCCATTTCTTTCGCTGCCCATTTGAGCGCGAGAATTGTTTTCTTGGCATCAGTGATGACAGGGGTGAGCAAATGTGGAATGTTGTTATAGAGAGTGAGCTCGACGCGTTTTGGATCAATTAAAATAAATTTCAAATCATCCGGTCCGTTTCGGTATAAAAGGGAAGTAATCATCGAGTGAATAGTGACAGACTTTCCAGAGCCAGTCGTTCCAGCGACGAGCGCGTGAGGCATTTTCGCCAAGTTGCCAAAGACTGACTTGCCTGAAATATTACGCCCCAAAGCGATAGTGAGGGCTTTTGCAGAATTTTGGAATTTATCATCTCCGAGAAGGGTGGCGAGGCCGACGAGAGATTTTGTTTTGTTTGGTATTTCAATACCGACGAGGGCTTTCCCCGGTATTGGCGCTTCTATACGGATGGGGTGCGCAGCCAGAGCAAGAGCCAAGTCATTTGTGAGTCCGATAATGCGCGAGAGTTTTACTCCTTCGGCTGGTTTTAACGCATAGCGTGTAACTGTCGGGCCGATGGTTATCTCATCCATTTCCACTTCAATGCCGAAGTTTGCGAGCGTGCGCTTGATGATGTTTGCATTTGCTTTGATGTCGCCAGTGTTTGGTTTACCTTTGTCTTCTTCGAGTAGAGACAGTGGAGGAGGAACATAAGCTGAGAGTCCGGCGCGTCTGTTTTTGATCGGTATTTCTTCTTCATCTTCTTCCTTCTTTTTTACTATACCTAATGCGCTCTTAGCTGTATCTTCCTCCTCTTCCTCAGGTTCAGGAATGTATTTTTCCATTTCCGCTATTTCTTTCTCATTTAAAGAAATAGCTAAGTTTTTTTTCTTCATGATCATGTTCCAGATTTTTTGCAAGAATGGTATAGGATTTAATTTTGCGTCAAAAATTATTGAGATTGAAATTATTAAAATCGCGCAGAGGAAAACTATGCTCGCATAAACATCAAAGAGTGATACGAGGGGGGTGGACAATATTTCTCCGAGCAGTCCGCCCGAATGCCGATAGATTCCTTCCGCATCTTTACCGGAGACGATATCAATGATGCCGAGTCCAGAGAGCAAGAACATCGCTCCGCTTATGATGCGTATCCAGCCGACATCCGGCACTTCAGACTTTATAAATGAAACTCCGAGCAATACAAATATAAGGGGCAGAAGTAAATATCCTACGCCGAGCATTATCGTGATGTTGTCTTTGATCAAGATACCTCCATTTCCAGCTACGTCAAATTTAGACATTAATAAAAATAATGCGAGTACAAAGAATACTATTGCGAGTATTCCATACTTCGTTTGACTTTTTAACCCCATTTTATTTTCTTTAGAATTTTCTTTATCTTTTTTCTTTCTATCCTCGTTTTCTTTTTTTGCCATACACATATTTTAACATACGATAACTGCCCGAACTAGTTTAAAACTAGGCTTGACTTTTTATACGAAATGAGCTATAAAATAAATAGATTACAACGAATTTTTTTGTACTGGGTCCGGCAGTCACCGGAGTTCTTTGCAGAAAGGAGAGTTATGACGACCATAGTCAAGGACGAAGTCCTCAAGATTCGTCCCAGTATACGAATGTTTCCTGTTGGAGCAACCAATAGTAGTGGCACCTTGGAATCCAGCAGGGCATTCAGCACCATCACGGGCAAGGAATTGTTGCCCACTTCGCAGATGTCCACACTAGCAACTCAGGCGTACCTTGTGGAGGTAACAGCGGGGAATAATATATTTCCGTGGCTCGAAAGAGTGCAACCGAAAGAGTGGTGGAATGAGGGGCAGGCGGGAGGATTTTGCTTGTGGCACGCTCGTGGACTCGATATCCCTAGACTCAGATTGTGTTTCCCAATCCATCCAGAGATCATGATTGTGGTCAGCCGAGGGATTACCAGTCCGGAAGAGCATCTTTTTTCTGCCAGTGTTGTTCCCATCATGACGTACAAGATCGACCGCGAATTAAGGGAGCGTTTTTATTTGGCGCTCCTACAATAACAAACCGTTTTCTCAACGGAAAAACCGCCTTGAGGAAGCGGTTTTTCTTTTACCCCATAGGCAAGACCTATGGGGTTCACATTTAATATTGGACTTGCAATATAATCTTTGTCTGTGATATATTGGACGTAACATGTTGCCGGGTAATAAAAATCTAAAGGACTCACTAATTGACCACAACCTCTCAGTAAAGGACATCTCTTTTTCCATTTCCTATACCAAAACTCACAAACTCATTACAGCGCTTTATATGGTAACGGACATAATAGACAAAGACGAACCAATTAAAAATAAGTTAAGGACATTGGGGGCAGATATCATATCAGACATGCATGCAGTTCCAGCGGGCGCATTGAGCAAGATAGCTGAAACTGTGTCCTTTTTAAATATCGCTTCTGCGATGAATTTTATTTCCGAAATGAACTGCGCTATCTTAAAAAAAGAACTTCTAGAACTAAGGGGATCTATACAAGAACATCTAAATATGAAACCTGCTTGGCTAGAAGAATTTTTACTTCAATCCGAAACACCTGTGGATAACTCAAATCTGCAAAAAAATTCTGATCATGTCCTTAATAATTCTCGTGTCCAATCTATTGGACATAGATATTCTAATGGACACAAATTTACTCGAATCGGTGTCCAAAAGGGAGGTACTTTAATGAAAGCACTGAGAGAAGTCGAAGTGTCCGATAAAACTCGATTTATGTTTGGTAATAATGTAGATAAAAATAACCCTGCCCCGTACGAAGCCGGAGGCTTTCGTTCGAGGTTTGATATACTTAAGAAACAAAGACGAGACAATATACTCAACATTATAAAAAAAAATGAAGGCAATGCCACGATAAAGGACATAAGAGATAAGATAAACATTGGTGTTGAAAATGCCCTCGTCTGTAGTGAAAAAACCCTACAAAGAGAGCTCTTGTCTATGACTCGAGATGGTGTCCTTAACAAGACAGGCGAGAAGCGCTGGACGAAGTATTTCTTGAAATAGGCTTATTATGTTTTCTCTCCCCTTGATTAAGGGGGAGATTTAAGAGGGGGTTCTTAATTCACCTCACTCTAGCCCTCTCCTTTTGGTAAGGAGAGGGGGCATAAAATGGTTGCATTTGCCCCCAAACTATGCTAGTATCGACTTATGGATTTTGTCCATTTTTAGGAGTTATCCACATAATATATTGCCGTATTTTTTGCGGGTATATTATAATGCTATTGTGTGTACGGTTTACACAGATCGTGTTTGCTGTACTCGCAACAATTATTTTTATTCTTGCTTTATTCTTGTTTGCGATTTCGTCGAAAAAATCTCAAATAAAATCTAGCGAAAATAAATGGCCCGCCGACATTTTTAAAAATTTTGGCGAGGCAAGTAAGGTCATTGAAAACTAAATAAACTTTATGTTTAGGTTTTCAACTCCGACGTAAAAAATCGGAGTCCCGACAGAATCGTCGGGATTAAGCAAACATCTGTTCTTTGTTTATTTATTCGCCACATTATTATTGTTTTTTAAATTATTATTTATTGGTGAATAAAAAATAAAGATAGGAAAAAAAGATGCGCTTTTAGTTTTGTCGAAACTAATTAATGGCGTAAACCCGGAAGTGAGACTTTGCGACGCAAGGTTCTACTGTCGGGTAAAAAATTAGAAAAAATTTATGAGTAATTTATTAAAATCAAAATTCTTTCTCGGAGTTATGATTGTCGCAGTCTTGGTTGTTGGCGCTGTTGCTTTTAGCAACACAGCAGCTGCCGCTGATTGTACAATTACCAGCACCTTGAGAGTTGGTTCAAAAGGCGAACAAGTCAAATGTTTGCAGGCAGCTGTTGGCGTCACTGCAGACGGTAGCTTTGGCAAGATGACTAAAGCCGCTGTTCAAGCTTGGCAGTCAGCTAAAGGTTTAGTAGCCGATGGAATATTCGGTCCTAAGTCTCGAGCTTCTTTCACAGGTAGTTCAGTCTCAACAGGACTTCCAGCAGGTTGTACATCAACAGCTGGTTTTAGTTCTACGACTGGAACAAAATGTGATGCTGTAGTAGTAGTTACCGCTCCAGTTACGGGTTGCGAAGGCGGAGCTGTGTACAATAGTAATACTGGCGCTCCTTGCGTTGGCGCAGTAGTTCCTACAACTGGTTCTGTCACAGTCAGCTTGGCTTCTGACAACCCAGCCGCAGGTACTCTTCTTGTAGACAACACGACTGGTGTTATGCAAAACGCCGCTCCGATTGCCAAATTTGTTTTCTCAAACGGCACGGGCGCAGAAGTAAAAATCAACACAGTTAAACTTACCCGCAAAGGCATCGCGGCTGATGGGGACATCAACAACCTCTTCTTATATGAAGGAACAACCAAGTTGGCAGAACTTAGTTCTGTGGCTACGAAAGTTTTCTCTTTCAACAATTCAGCTGGGTTGTTTTCTATTCCAGCAAATAGTTCAAAAGCTATCTGGGTAGGTATCAATATGGCGGTCGCTACTTCTGGTCCTACTTCTATCGGCTTCTCGATCGATTCTGCGGCTGATGTCGTCCTTTCAAGTGGAACAACAGCTGGTGGCTCATTCCCAGTCAAGGGCAATGAGTTTCTAACTGCATTTATTACTGACCTCGGATACATTGACTTGACTTCAACGACCACATTCCCTGCTACTCTTGATCCTAAACCAGAAGCGCAGGAAGTATGGAGATTTACCGCTACGGCCAACAGTCAAAAGATGAAACTTAAGAGAATTGTAATGACTTTGGTCGGCACAACCTCTCCTGGGGACATCCAAGACCTTACGCTTTCAGTCGGCGGTGTTCAAGTGGGCGATGTTGCCCAGCTTGGTACAGACAATAAAGTTACATTTGACTGGTCTGCCACTCCTTACGAACTTCTTTCCGGACAGAACAAAGTTTTCGTCCTGATGGCTAAAGTTGTAAAGGGAACAGGCCGAGCATTCAAATTCACTATCCGTTCCACGGCTGATTTCGTGTCAACCGATACCAACTATAATGCGGATACAGTGCCTCTTCTTGCGGCTGCGGCTCTGACTGTAGTTGACCCTGATTCAACAGGCGATGGTACCAATATCAACAAT
>ERZ1292623.4977-Hain-H51-01um-R1-4977-length-10719-cov-4_pt1 | contig 10719 bp, 9 predicted proteins | sample MGYA00564398_ERZ1292623 | MGnify/ENA primary metagenome ERZ1292623 (study PRJEB36523, sample SAMEA6512633) | groundwater metagenome | collected 2019-01-07 | study: AquaDiva: Metagenomics assemblies of 32 groundwater samples
CCTCTCGCGTCGGTTCAAGACCAAGCTCGAGGACATGCCCGGCTTCGCGCACGTTCCGGTCGGGATCCTCGGGCCGTACGCCTGCCAGGACGTGTGCCTGACGCTCATGCACGCCGCGGAGATGGACCCGCTGATTGATTCAAGTGGGCAGCGCGCCGTCTACGAGACGGAGATCGCGCTCCTCCAGCACCTCGTCGACATGGAGGAGTTCGGGCTGCCCGTCGACCGCGAGTTCGTGGGCCGGCTCAAGGCGGAGTTCGCGGCGAAGGAAGCCGACCTCCGCGCGCGGCTCTTCGATGCGATCGGCGAGGTCATCGACCCGAACCGCGACGAGGAGCTGCGGCGGATCTTCTACGGCAAGCTCGGGTTGCCCGTCGGGCGCCGCACCGGGAAGCTGCGGGAACCGTCGACGGACAAGTACGCGCTGGCGGACCTGGCGAAGGCGTGCCCGGCGGCGCAGATCGAGATCGACCGCCGGCAGGCGGCGTACCTCCTCTCCCACTACACGGACGGCCTGCTCGAGTTCTGCGACGCGGCCGGCGTCTGCCACGGGTCCTTCAACCAGATCGCGGCCGTCTCCGGTCGCGTCGGTTGCTCCAACCCGAATCTCCACAACATCCCGGTTCGGACCGCGGAGGGGCGCCGCATCCGCGAGGCGTTCGTCGTGCGGGGGCGCGGCTGGATCCGCTGCATGTTCGACTACTCGCAGATCGAGCTTCGGGTGCTCGCGTGGTTCTCGCGCGACCCGGTGCTGGTAGATGCGTTCATGCGCGGGGTCGACATCCACCGGGTGACGGCGGCCGGCCTCTTCAAGGTCCCCATCGCTGATGTCACGAAGGAGCAGAGGTACAAGGGCAAGACCTGCAACTTCGCGCTCCGGTACGGGCAGCAGTCCAAGAAGATGGCGCTGACGACGGGCTACAGCGAGCCGGAGTGCGTGGAGATGATCCGCGAGTTCTGGAGCACGTACGCGGTCACGAAGAAGTTCATCGACGGGTTCGTTCGGCGCACGAAGCTGGAGGGCTGCAAGTTCCGGAACCCGTTCGGCCGCATCCGGCGCGTGCCCGACCTCGAGTCGAAGAGCAACTACGCGCGCGGCGAGGCGGAGCGGTCCGCCATCGCGTCGCTCATCAGCGGGACGGCCGCGGACCTCATGAAGATCGCGATGGTCCGGTGCTGCGACTACATGCGGGAGGTCGGCGGCGGCGGGATCGTCACGACGATCCACGACGATCTCCAGTTCGACTTTCGGCGTGAGGGCGGTGTCGCCGAGCGTGTGCTCGGCATCAAGCGGCGCATGGAGGACTTCCCGCAGTTCCAGCCGATCCCGATCGTCGTAGATCCGCAGTGGACGGAAACCAACTGGGTGGGGGCGAAGGAGCTGAAGCTATGACGTACGCGGAGCAAGTGGCGAAGTTGCGGCACCGGCTGGGCGGCGTGACGAAGATGAAGATCGGAGACCAGGACGTCGAGTTCGACGCGGCGGCAGAGCTGCCGGTGCGGGTCGACAACCCGGCGGCGCTGCAAGAGGAGGCGACGACGATCTCGGCGCAGCTCTATTACTTCCTGCGGCTCGAGGCCCTCGCGAAGCGCGTCGTCGAGCGGACGGAGGCGGAGTACCGCGTCTGGCGCGACGGCCTCGTCGCCGCGTTCTACGCGAGCGGCGCCGCCAAGGTGACGATCGCCGCTGCCGAGGCGCACTACCGGAGCAACCCCGCGTACCTGGGCTGGCAGGAGAAGAAGCGCCGCGCCGAGCAGGACCGGGAGACGGTTTCGGCCGTCGTCGAGTGCGTCCGGCTCAAGGCCGGAATGATCAGGGAAGTCGCGCGGCTCCTCATCGCCGAGGCGGGCGGGGACCTCCGGAATCTCGCGCCGCGGGCCTGAGCATGGACCGACCGACGGGGCGCCGTCGTAGGATCCCGTCGCCCGCACAGAGGCCAACCAGGAAACAGGGAATGCGTCCCGCCATCCATCGTGGCCGAGACGGGCGAGGAGACGACCGATGAACGGAATCCCGCAGGGTTGGCATCACGACCCGATCTCGAATCGCTGGTACGCGTGGGACGGCGCGGCGTGGCAGCCGCAGGTGGGTCCGCCCCCGGGCTACGGGCCGCCGCCCCCGCCGCCCGCCTTCGCGCCGCCCGTGGCGCCCCTGCCCGGCGGCGCGGCTCCGATCGGCTACGCGGTCAGCGACCCAGCGCGGATCAAGGCCGAGCAGGAGCGGCTCCAGAAGCGCGGCGGCGGCAACAACGAGCTGGGCGACTTCCCGTGGGTCGAGATGCCGTTCCCGGACCGGCCGCCGATCGGCTGCCAGGTCCGCGTGCTCATCCGGATCCTCCCGGCGCGCGCCGATCGCGGCGTAGCCGAGTACTGGCTCCGGACCTACCGGCACGAGATCCGCGACGGGAAGAAGCTCGTCGAGACACACCCGTGCCCCGGGACTGGCTGCGAGTTCTGCGGCTACGTCAAGACGCTCTTCAACTCCAGCGACGAGGGGACGATCGAGATCGCGAAGTCGCTCAAGCGCAAGGAGCGGCTCTACCTCCAATGCGCGATGCTCGAGAACGCGCAGGGGCACGTCATCGAGGTCGACGACGGGCGCGGCGGCAAGTCCCGCCGGTTCCGGCCGGCGCTCTTCGGGTACGGGCAGAAGCTCCAGCTCAAGTTCACGAACCTGACGATCCTCCGCGGGTGCTCGCTCGACCACCCGGATCAGGGGCTCAACATCCAGGTGCTCAAGACGAAGAGCGGCCCCGCGGACATGAACGTCGAGTACGACGCGATCGACGTCGGGCTGCCGGGTCCGATGCCGCCGGAGTTCCGCCCGCTGCTCGAGGACCTCTGCGACCTCCGGGTCCTGGCGAAGCAACCGGACGCGCAGGCGATCCACGCCGCCGTCGAGGCGGTCCGCGAGAAGCTCCGGCTCGCCACGGGGGCGGCGCAGGTCCCCGCCGGATATCCGGGCGCGGCCTACCCGCCGATCCCGGGCGCGTACGGGGGTGGCTTCCCGCCCTCTGGGTTCCCGCCGCCGTCCGGGGCCGCGTTCCCCTTCGGGGCGAACGCCGGGGCGCCGGGCTTCCCCCCGCCGCAGAACGGCCCGCCGCCGCCCTACAACGCCCCCCAGGGCGCGCACGGGCCGCCGGCCGCGCCTCCGCCCGGGTTCCCCCCGCCGATGGCGCCTCCGCCCGCACAGGCCGCCCAGGGCGGCTACCCGCCTGTGTTCGTGCCCCCGGGCGCGCCGGTCGGTCCGACGCGGGACGTGACGCCGCCCGCGCCCGCGGGCGGACAGTCCGTCGCCGACCTCGAGCGGCAGTTGCTCGGGAACGGGTAGCCGCGCGTGGCGGTCAAGCTACAGCCGAGTAGCGCCCCCGCGCCGGATACGTCGCAGCCGGCCGCGGGGGCGATTCCCCCCGACCCGATGATTGGGGACCTCGTGAGGCACATGGAGGCGAAGTGCGGCGCCGGGGCCGCGCTGACGCTCGACGACGACGAGGTGCTCTGCCACGTCACGGGGTGGATCGGCACGCGGTCCGTGGCGGTGGACGGGGCGATTGGGAAGCCGGGGATTCCGCTCGGTCGGATCACTGAGATCATGGGGGGCGAGGGGTGTGGGAAGAGTTCGCTCCTCGACCACGTCCTCGGGGAGTGCCAGCGGGTCGGCGGCGTCTCCGCGCTCGCCGACACCGAGGAGGCCCGCGACCTCGCGTACTCGCAGCGGATCGGCGTCGTCGTGCCGAAGCTCATCGTCTTGCCGGCGAGGACGATTGAGGAGGTCTTCACGAAGGTCGAGGAGTTCGTGACCGGGGCGAAGATGATCTTCGAGCGGCAGCGCGTGGCGTGGGAGGTCGCCTGCAAGGAGGCGAAGAAGAAGAAGGCTCCCGCGCCGCCGGAGCCGCAGACGCGGCCGATCGTCATCGGATGGGACTCGGTGGGCGGGACGCCGACGGCTGCCGAGATGAAGGACGGCGCGGGCGACGCGCACATGGCGACCGCCGCGAAGGTGATCAAGCAGAACCTCCGGCGGCTCGTGCAGTTCATCGCGGAGGAGCGGATCGGGCTCGTCGCCGTCAACCAGGTCTACAGCAAGCTGGGCGGCTACGGCGGCGAGGTTGCGTACGGGGGAGGCGGATTCCCCTATCACGCCACGCTTCGGTTGCAGCTCGCGCACCGGGGGCTCGTCTGGTGGACGAAGAAGGACCAGGAGGAGCACCGATCGCCGGTCGGGCAGATCTGCTCGGTCAAGACGATCAAGAACAAGATGGCGCCGCCGATGCGGTACCGGAAGTTCGTGATCGTCTACGGGGTCGGCGTCGACAACACCTGGAATTTCTTCGAGGACTTCCGCGACTCTGGTCTCATCGAGACGAAGGGTGGCTGGTCCAAGTTCAGCGAGACGCTCGCGGAGGCCGCGGGCGGGGTCCTGCCGGACAACAGTTTCCAGGGGTGGCCGGAGCTGCGTGAGATGTGTGCTGACCGGAAGGTCTACGAGGCGCTCGAGCGCGTCTATCGCGCGCAGGAGGCGAGCCGAACGTGACGGGCATCGAGCAGAGGGACCTGGCGCTGGCCGTCATGCGCGCGTTCGCGGAGCGCGTCGCCGGCGAGAAGTTCACCGTCGTGCTCAAGGCGGAGAAGGGACGGGACACGTCGCTCCACGGCGACGTCGTGCGCTTCTACGCGGGGATGAGTCCGCCGCGGATGGTCGCGGCGCTCTGCGCGGAGCTGCAGCGTCTCCGGCGGTCGCTCACCCACATCAGCGAGACGTGCATCGAGGACCCGGACGTGGCGCAGTTCGCGTCCCGCGTGCTCGACGGGACGGCGGAACCGCCTCCCGAGAAGCCAGCGGAGGTTCCGGCGTGAAGATCGCGGTCATCACCGACACGCACTTCGGCGCCGACAACCTCCGGTGGTCCGTCGGTGCGATGGCCGCCTGCCGGGAGTGGTGCGGCACCAACAAGATCAAGCACGCCTTCCATCTGGGGGACTTCTGGAAGCACCGGAGCCCGATCCCCGTGCCGGTCCTCGACGCGGTCGGGCGTGAGCTGTCGTGCTGGCGCGCGGTCGGAATCAACCTTCACGTCGTCGTTGGGAACCACGATCAGGCGGACCGGGAAGGTGGGGTCCACGGGCTTCGCGTGCTCGGGGAGCCGATCCAGGTCTACAGCGAGCCCCACATCGCCGACCTCGGCGGCTGGCGCGTTGCCGTCATGCCGTACCGCGCGCCGCACGCGCTGCCGGAGGCGCTCGGGCTCCTCGCCGGCAAGTCCGTCGGCGCGGCCGACTACCTCGTCGGGCACTTTGGGGTGCGGGGAGCGCTCATGAATGACCGCGTGCGGGACGCGGACGGCGTTGATGCCGGGGCACTGAAGGGCTGGAAGCGGGTGCTCCTCGGGCACTACCACAAGCCGCACAACGTGGGCCGGACGATCGTCTACGTGGGGAGCCCGATCCAGCACGACTTCGGTGAGGAGGGGCAGGTGAAGGGCTGGGCCTGCTTCGACCTCGCGGAGAACCGGATCGACTACGTGCCGTACGACGCCGCGCCGCGGCACCACACGATCGAGTGGGATGGGACTGGCGCGGCACCGTCGCTGCCGGCGGGCGTCCGGGAGCACGACCGGGTGCGGCTCCGGATCAGGGGGGACGGCGCCGCCATCGCGTCGCCCGGGGTCCGGGCGGCGGTCGCGGCGATGGGCGTCGCCGGGCACGCCGTCCAGGTCGAGGCGGAGCCGGTCATCGCGGACAAGAGCCGGATCGCGGTGACGGCGACGACGCCGCTGGCGGAGATGGTCCGTCGGTACGTCGAGGCGGCAGCGACGGCAGATCTCGATCGCGAGCGGCTGGTCGTGCTCGGCACGACGATGCTGGAGGGCTCGTGATGCTCGGGCCGTCGGAAGTCCTTGCAGCCATCCGCGTGTCGGAGCCGTACTTGTCGCTGCGACTCAACCGCGGGCGGAGGCTCGATGAGGTCGATGAGGTCGTCGTCTCACTGGTCGAGGAGATGCCGGCGGCGCAGAGCGCTCCGCACATCAAGCGGCTGGCGGAGATCCTGTCGGCCGCCGGCTACTCGGTTACGCGGTCGCGGACGCGGGTGTCGGTCATGCGCCCGGGCGACCGCGCAGTGCTCCCACGGATCCCGGACACCATCTGCCGGAGGAGGGACTGATGCGGATCGCGCGCGCCACGTTCCGCAACGTCCTCGCGTTCCGGGACGAGCAGACGGTCGACCTCACCGATCGCGGGCTCGTGCTTGTCCTCGGGGCAAACCACGTCGACGTGGGGCAATCCAGCAACGGCTGCTTGCACGGGAGTACTGTCATCCACGATCCGGTTGACGGGAGTGACCTGACGGTCGCTCAGCGGTGTCGCGACGGACGTGGTTTCCACGTTTGGGCGCGCGGTCCTCGTGGTCCAGTTGTGACCGCTGCGTGCCCCCCGAGGAAGTTCCCGCGAACGCAGATGCTCAGGATCACTTTCGCGGGAGGGCAGGAGGTAACGGTAACTCCGGCTCATCGGTTCTGGGACGGCCACGAGTGGGTGACCGCTTCTTCTGTTTTCGCACAGCTTCGAGAATCCGGGCGCGCCCAGCTTCCGTCCATTGTGGGCAGTGCCCTTTCAGCTCATGCGCGAGATGCTTACCGTTGGAGGCAAACAGCTCCAGATTCTCCGGGCGGTTGTCGGCGCGATCTCCGTTCTTGTGATGGACGACCTCCAACGGATCGAGGAACCGACCAAGAACTTGCTCCATCACGAGGCGGTGCTCGCGAACGTAGCCGGCCCGACTCGCGTGGGGGTGGTCGTTCAGCTTCAGGAGTACGTAGCCGTGCTTGTCGATCGTCCGACCCCCGCGCCAGAAGCCGTTCCGATGCATCGGCGCACCACGCGGACGGATGGTCCCACCCGCAGCTCGGATCATCCTTGCGACATAAATCCGATCAGAGGCGGCGAGTGCCTCGGCAACTTCCGGTAGGCTCATCCCAGATTCGTAGAGCTGCCGAGCACGTTGCCGACGCTCCTCTGTCCAGGGGGTCCACTTCCTTGGTGATCGCTGACCTCCGGCATGCCTCATTTCCGAAACGTAACTTGTTTTGGAAGATGGGGCAACCTGCTGTTGTAGTTGCTGTCGAAGAAGTCGATCCGGCGCCGTACTTCGACTTCCACGTCCCGGTTTTCAACAACTACTGGGCCGCGGGAATTTGGCATCACAATTCCGGGAAGAGCAGCATGTTCGACGTCGTCGCCTGGGCGCTCTACGGCGAGACAGCGCCGCGGAAGCGCGGGAACACCTTCCGGGGGCTCTTGGCCGACGAGGTCGTCTGCGAGGACGCCCGGGGGGACTGCTTCGTGGCGGTCGACGTCGAGGACGGCGGGGTGCAGTACCGGATCGAGCGCTGGCGCAAGGTCCCGAAGGGCGGGTACCGCGGGCAGCCGAGCGGGGTTGCGCTCCTCCGGTTGGACCCAGCGGTGCCGCCGTCCGGCGCGTGGGCCGACCTCTCGCGGTCCGACGCGAAGGACACGCAGGCGGACGTCGACGCGCTCCTCGGGATGGACGTCGAGACGTTCTTTGAGACGGTGCTCTTCGGCCAGGGGGACGCACGGAACTTCGCGGACGCGACCGATGGGCAGCGGAAGGAGATCCTGACCCGGATCCTGCGGCTCTCTGCCATTGACGCCGGGTTGAGTCGAGTTAGGGCGGAACTGGCCGGGCATGACCAGAAGGTCTCGGGTCTAGCCGGAAGGAAGCGGGAGATCGAGGCGAACCTCGCGACGCTGCGCTCGTTCGACTTCGCGGCGGAGATTGCGAAGTGGGAGGACGAGCGGCGGCTCGCCGCCGAGGACAAGGACCGGCAGGCGGCGGCCGGCGAGGTCACGATCGCGGAGCACCGGAAGGCCGTCGGGCAGGAGGCCGGCTACCGGACGCTCAAGGCGACCTACGAGGAGCGGATCGCGGGAGCGAAGGCGTCGCTCGGTGGCAGCGAGCCGCTCCGCGTTGAACTGCGCGCGCTCGACGACGAGATCGGCCGACTTCAAGGGGACGTCGCCCGGTCTCGCGGCGCGCAGGACGCGCTCCGGCGGCAGCGGGCGCAGTCGGAGGCCGCGCTCCGGGAGGGCGCGTGTCCCACGTGCCGTCAGCCGGTCACGGACGACGTTCGGCAGCATGTTCACGGGTCGCTGGACGAGCAGATCGCCGCGCTCGAGAACGCCGCCGGTCCGGCTGCGACCCGTGTCGCGGAGGCGCAGCGGCGCAGGGTTGATGTCGCCGCACAGATCGAGGCCGCCGCGAAGGCCGCACAGGTGTCCGTCGAGGGCGACAGCCGGAAGCTCGGGCTGGTCGACGCCTCGATCCGGGAGATCGACCGGATCAAGCGGGTCATCGCGGAGGCGGAGCGTGGGCTCGGGGTGATCCGCCGCGAGGCCGCGGACATCCGGGCGCGCGAGAACCCGTACGCAGCCCGACAGCGTGACGCCGAGGCGCGGGTCGCGGAGGCCGAGAAGGCGCTGCGGGTCATCGAGGTGGACGCCGCGTCGGCGGAGGCCGAGCGCGCGTACATCGCCTTCTGGGAGCACGGGTTCGGTGCGCGGGGGCTCCGGTCCTTCGTCTTCGACTCCGTCGTCCGCGAGCTGACGGACGAGGTGAACCGCTACCTGCGGGTGCTGACGGATGGGTCGATCTGGGTGACGTTCGACACGGAGCGAATGGGCGCGGACAAAAAGCCGCGGGAGGTCTTCGATGTGGTTGTCCGGAGGATGCTGCCTGACGGCGCCGTCAGGGAGCGGTCGTACGAGCGGTGGAGCGGCGGCGAGAAGCGCCGGATCGCGCTGGCGATCGATCTCGGGCTGGCCGGGCTCGTCGCGCGACGGGCGACGAAGGCGTGCGGCCTGCTCGTCCTCGACGAGGTCTTCGCGCACTGCGACGCGGAGGGGCACGACCGGGTGATCAAGCTGCTGCACGAGATGGCGCGCGGCAAGGAGTCGGTCTTCGTGGTAGACCACTCGCCCGCGTTCCAGGCGCGGTTCGAGAAGGTCGTGTGGGTCGAGAAGTGGCCGACCGGAAGCGTCGTGAGGGCCGCGTGAGATGTCGGAGCGCAAGACCGGCCCCGCGTGGGGCATCGAGGAGCGGCGGGAGGCAGTCGGCTTCATCCGGAAGGCGCTCACAGCCGCCGGCTCCAGCGGGCTCACGGCGCACGAGATCGCCGTGGCACTTGGATGCGACGACGGTCGGTCGGTTTGCGCGATCATCGAGGCGCTGCACCTCGTGGGCGACGTCGAGCCGCACCGCATCCGGGGGAAGTATGCGCGGAGGGTCTGGGCCGTGACGGGGGCCGTCGTCGACATGGAGCGGGCGCGGGAGCGACTGCGTGATTCACGCCGCAGCGAGCTGGCGAACTGCGTCCTCGCGTGGCTTCGCGGGCGCGTCGGGGCGTGGCACTCGACGCGGGACATCGCCGCGGGGGTCCTCCGTGACAAGACGCAGCGAGTGAGCGGGGCGCTGATGGGGCTCCGCGCCGCGCGACTCGTCGAGAGCCAAGTCGGGAGCACCGGCATCCTCGTCTGGCGGTCGCGTGGGCCGGGCTGATGGCAGACGCGCGGGACGGCATCGAGGCGGCGATCACGCGCGGCGAGCGCAACACGTACGGCTGTCTCCCATGCCCGAGGTGCGGGTCCAAGTACCGCTACCCCCGCGTGATCGGTTCGCAGGACTGCGACGAATGTGGGCACACCGAGCCGCAGGATGACGCGCTCCGCGCGTACGTTGCCCGCGAGGAGGAGTAGCTGTGGCCGGCGCCGGTAGTGGACTCAAGCTCTTCAACGGTCTGCCGGCGTACCTCGGCGGGAAGCGGCGGTTGCTCAAGGATATTTTCGCGCACGTCCCGCCCCCGCGGGAGGCGCCCGTCTTCGCCGACGCGTTCCTCGGTGGCGGGAGCGTCTCGCTCTTCGCCAAGCTGCGCGGGCATCAAGTCATCTGCAACGATGCGGCCGAACGCAGCCACATCGTCGGCAAGGCGATCATCGAGAACAGCAACCGCAAGCTCCGGTGGGAGGACGCGCTCCTGTTGTTCGAGAAGCCGACGACGCCGCGCGATTTCGTCCAGAAGCAGTTCGTGCCGAGCGTCTTCATGCGGCGGCAGGCTGAGTGGCTGGACCGCGCGCACGCGCGGCTCTTGGAGGTCGAGGTGCGGGAGGGGCAGTCACCCCGCTGGTGGCTCCTCCGGTACCTCGTGCTCAATTACATGATGCGGACGGCGCCGTTCGGCACGTTCAGCGCCAAGACCACGATGGAGGCGCTGAATACGGGTGATGTGGAGCTGGCGAACGTCGTCGTCGTGAAGGACCGCGAGTCGCTGAGGTCTGCTGTGTCGCCGCCATCAGCTATTCGGGAATTGGTGCGCCTCACGAATCGCTGCATCGTGGACAACGGGAGGCCGTGCGAGGCGCATCGCGGGGACGTCGTCGAGTTTCTCCGGTCGGTCAAGGCGGACCTTGTCTATTTCGACCCGCCGTACTCCGGGACGACGAGCTACGAGCAGGTGTATCACCCGCTCGACTGCGTTCTGGCAGGCGCGATGGTCCCGCTCGAGAAGTCCCGGTTCAGCAAGGACTCGAACCTCAAGTTCTTGGCGGAGGTCTTCGAGGCCGCTGTCCACATTCCGCTGTGGGTGATCAGCTACTGCAACGCGGACGTGGAGCTGGCGGAGCTGTGCGACGTCGTCGCGCGGCACC
>ERZ1292623.2592-Hain-H51-01um-R1-2592-length-15995-cov-3_pt1 | contig 10717 bp, 24 predicted proteins | sample MGYA00564398_ERZ1292623 | MGnify/ENA primary metagenome ERZ1292623 (study PRJEB36523, sample SAMEA6512633) | groundwater metagenome | collected 2019-01-07 | study: AquaDiva: Metagenomics assemblies of 32 groundwater samples
GGCCAGCGAAATCCGTTGTACGACGTCCCATCTGCATTCACGCACTTGACGACCAGTACCTTGTGGCCTTTGTGCGTCCACAGGTAGGATGGTGTGATCGCCGGCTCGGTCGCGACCACCGTCATCGCGTCGGTGATCGCGGCCTGCTTGTTAGGCTTGTCCTTCGCGACGTGGTTTCTTTGCGGCCTTCGCGACTTGCCGGTGGTGGCCTTCTTCGCCGGTTTGGGTCGAGTACTTGGTCGTGTCAAGCAACCACCTCTCTGGTGCCGCATGTAGGGCATCGAAACTCTCGCGTGAACGTGTGGTGTACGTGACCCGGCTTTGGCGGGCACACGTGTGAACCCATCTTCTCGGACGTGTGCTCAGCCTCGGGCCGGTTGCACATCCGGCCACGCGGCCCGGTTCGGCCGTCGTAGATGAACTGGCAACGGTCGCTCATGCCGCCACGTCCGCATTACTGCACGCCGTGTTCAGAAGATCAACAATCGCCTGCGCATCCGATTCGTATTCGCACCACGCAATCGTGTTGCCGTCGCGGGAGAGGATGCGCGCCGGGTAATCGTGGTTCGCCATGTACCGAACGGTGAACGGAGCAGCCGTCCTGAACTGAGCGCCAAGCGTCTCAACAGCCTCGAAGCGTCCCGTCAACTCCGCGCGAATCTTCTTCTCCGCGTTGGCTTCGCCCGTAGCGCGGCCGACGTCGTACCCCTGGTCCCATGCGTCGTCATTACCGACGAACGGCTCCATGAGGCGAGCAGTGATGATGTGGCGCAACTCGTCGCCGGTCACCAGCATCGCCTCCGGCCAGTCCTCTGGAGAAGTGCGATCAGGCAACTCACAAACATCGCGCTCGATCGCGCAGAGAAGTTCGTCGAGAGTCATGCCGCCCTCCCCCGAGCGAGGAACGTCTTCGCTCGCTCACGTTCGTTGCCCAATAGGTAGTACCGGACCTCGCTCTTCGTGACGTGTTCTACACGCACGTCGAAGTTTCCGTAGGAGGCGTAGTCCCGGAGTTCGCGCACCCGAGCTCCGATCTCCGTATCGGGTGGAAGACCTAGGCGCGTTCGCAATTCACCGCGTGTCAAGCCGGGAAAACTCTCCTCCGCTAGGACTTCAAGGATTCGAATGGCAATGCCCATCCGCTCAGCCACGTCCAGCCTCCCCGCGATCGAGCGCGTACTTCACGGCCGCGTAGAGAACCTGCTCAGACATGCGCTACCTCCGGGAACTCCCGCACGCGGAGATCGAACGGCCACTCGTCCCAGTCACCGCCCTTACTGTCAGCGGTGCGGACGGGCATGCCGAAATCGTCCCAATCATCCGATACGCGCAACTCGCCCTCGCGATCCTCTGGTCCCCAATCGGAAGGGTCGTCGTTGACGGCTGTGCGAATCTCGCGGCCGAGCTGCTTCACAAAACACGGAACGCCAGACTCACGACATTCCGCGACGATCGCGCGAATCCACTCAACGTTGCACGGTCGCGCACCATGGCCGCTCTCTCCGCCGACGATGACCCAGTGAATTCGATCGCTGACGCGCAAATACCTCGGCGAGATGTCCTTCGGAATCGTTCCTGTCAGCCCGATATTCACTGGACTGATCAGCGGCTCGATCGACAGAAAGCGAACCGCCGCCGGGATCTTGAGCAAGATCGGGATGTTTCGGTCGGCGTCCTTCTGCTCGGCGATCGAGGTTCCGATCCACACGTTAGGCAGTGGCCATGTCAGATATGCTTCCAAGTTCGCCCTGTGCAAATAGCCGACACCGCCTTCGGTCGCATCTTGTATTTCTTCGCGATGTCCTTCACCTTCATGCCGCTCGCGCGCTCGGCGCGCATTCTCACCACATCCGTTTCCGTGAGGCGCGTCTTGGGGTGAAGAGACCCCTTGGGTCTGTTCCTGTTCACGTTCAGCACCGTGAGAGCATGCCGGCGTTGCTGGCTCTGCGTCGCCAACTCTAAGTTCTCTGGACGGTTGTCGGCCTTCTCTCCGTTGCGGTGATTGATTGTTAGTCCGTTCGGGATCGATCCGTGGATGTGAGTCCAGACGATTCGGTGGGCCGATGCTGTCGTCTTTACGCCACTGATCGTCGTGGTCACTAGGAGATACCCGTCCCTCGTCATGAACTCTGCCCGAACCTTTTGACACGGACGAACTCCGAAGCCGTTTCGCTTCGGGTTCCCGCCACGCTTCATCAAACGCCAAACCCTTCCTTGCGAGTCGATCTCTAATTCTCCCGACTTCACGAGCAACAGCAGAACGTCTTCTCTCGTCATCTAGGTACTCCTTCATCCTCGCTGGCCGCTTCGTCAAAACTTGGAAAACGTGCTGGCGGCTCATTGCCATCACGGCAAACACTTGATCGATGTACTCGCACTGAAATGCCTCGTGAAAGAGATCCGACATCGAATCGACGACGATCCGGCGAGGTTTCTTCCACTTCAGAGGTTCGATGAGCTTGTCCGGCGCGAGCCTCGGATCGAAGCCCTGCTCGTAGGGATGGTCTTTCACGCCTCGCCACCGTTCCGCGAACGTCTCGGCGTAGCAGTGCTTGCAACCCTGCGCAATCTTGGTGCATCCGCGCGTAGGATTCCATGTGGCGTCGGTCCATTCGATCTTTGAGGTGCCGCTCACACGCGACCTCGCTTCCGCGCTCGATACGCGCGCCCAAAACTTGCATCACGTCTGCCGCGGTCATATGCGCGTCGACACTCACGACAACGCCGACTACCGTTCTTCGAGATCAGCATATTCCCCTGTGTGAATTCGTGACCTCGTACGCAATGCGATATCTGGCCACTCCACCACGCACCGAAGACAGCACAAGTGAAGAGGATGCCGAACACGTCGATCGAGAGTTGACGACGTTCGTTCACGCTACGGCCTCCGCAAGATCCGCGGACGGCAGAGCGTGAATCTCTGCCTCTTTCGGCTGGTCGCAGACGACGCAATGCGGGCCGATCGTCAACGCTCCGAACGGGATGTGACGTTCGGTACACTCGAGGTAGGCGTGAGGCTCGATCATGTCGTCGACCGTCATGCGATCTCCTGGAGTTGAATCGTCTTGAACGGCAACGTCGCCGCGTCGTCTATGGCCATTCGACGAGTCCAGCGCTTCGACGTACCGTCCCACTTGAAGCCGGCGGCCTTGGCCACCTCGTTGTGGTCGAACGGCTGCAAGGACTGGAACAGGGCCTTCGGCCGCATCGCGTGAGCGAACATCTCCTGCAGGTCGCAGCCGTAGAGGGCCATACGATCGAAGAGCGCGGCGATGAGCTGGCAGTCGCTCAACGCGCGGTGCGCGGAGGACACGCCGATCCCATGTTCGAGTGCCAGGTGAATCAGACCGCTGACGTCACGGGACGCAGCCGGCCAGGTGAAGTCGAAAGCCGAACAGAGCCACGGCAACTCCAGCCACTTCCCGCGAAAGAACGATCTGTCGAATTCGGCGTTGTGCGCCACGATCACATCAGCGAGCGATCGCAGGGTCGTCAATGTCGACTGGAGTGGAGCCGGCGAGTCGTCCAACTCGCGGACCTCGCGCAACGCGGACACCGGTATCCGGTTCACTTTCTCGGCCGGGTTCTCGTCGTTCGCCACGAGGACGGAGAACTGCACCAGGGTCGTGCGATTCGTGACCGAGTAGAGAACGGCGCCGATCTCAATCACGCGATCGACGGCTGGATTCAACCCAGTCGTCTCTACGTCGATAATCAGGCAGCGCCGGATCATCCAGCCACCTCACGAAGACGCAGCTGGTGCGCCGAGTTGTCGTACACCTCGATCGCCTGCTCGAGCTGGTGGAGTTGCTCACGCAGGAGATCCCGCGCTGCATCGAATCCGGCGTTTGTCTCTTGACGCTTCTTCTCGAGGTCGGCGAGTTGACGTGTGACCATCGCGCGCTCGGTTTCTGCGCGCTTACGTCCGCGCTGGCTTGTGATCGGTTCCATCTGTCCTCACTTCCTCACTTCGCCGAAAGCGACAAACCGTCCGCCTCGAACGCGCGAACGCCTGGCACGTTGAAGCTGCCCTTCATCGCAGTTACCAACTGCTGCGCTGTCTTGGCGTCGAGTGCAAGCAGGTTGACGATCTCGGGATGCACAAGCGGCTGATCTTGCGGGATGCCGGCGATGTGCTTGATGATCGCGGCGACATCCACGCGCCCCCGATCGAACGTCCAGCGTTTAGTGCTTGCTGCGCCGGCGACCTTCGGTGGAGCGAACCGCAGGGCGAGCGGAACGTACGGCAGCGGAGCGACCTCGTTCAGCGCCGCATCTGCGCCAGCGATATCACCCTGCTCTTCGAGATCGATAGCCTCCGCGATCTGCCGATCCTCGTTGAGCTTCCGTTGTTGAGCCTCCAGCCGCTCTTGCTCTTGGCGCTGCAGCCGAGCGCACTCGACCTGATAGCCGAGCATCTTCTTCTTCATGATCTGCTCGGCTTCCTCGGTCGGTGCGAGCTGCGACTTTTCCTCCTCGCACAACCCGGCGTGCATAGCCTTCGCGCGCCGCTTGTGTGGATCGAAGAATTCCGAAATGCGCTTCTGGAGAGCCTTGATGCCGCGGCCGAAGTTGACCGCGAGGCGATAGGACTCCTCGCTGTCGACCAGGAAAGTCGATGCTGCCAGCACGATGGCGCTCGCTTCCGCAGAGATAGCCGTCGTGTCTGGACGATCTGTTACTACATCGATCGCGCTTGTCATGTCGTGAGTACCTTTCTCCGTTGCCAGACTCGCAACGCAGCCAGAAAATCAGCCTGGTCGTTTCGATGGTCCTTGTACGGAATCAGTTGGTAGGTGCCGTCTTCGGAGAGACGCAGTGCGTAACGATCTCGAATCACCTCTCCAGTCTCCTCTTGCCACATCTCGGTGTAAGCCCATGTCTGCGGTCCTGCCGCCCACCCTGGCTCGCCAGTCTTGAAATCAACGCAGGCGCGACGACGGTTGACGGTCCCGAAGAGATCAGCCGTGCCGGCGAAGTCGTACGCTGGCGAGAACATCCGGACCTCGGTAGCCAACTCGTCGCCCCGTCGCGCAATCTCGAAGCCGCTCTCTGTCAAGAAGCGGATTCCGGCAGCGACATACCCGGCGATGTACGGGCTGAGGCTCTTCGCGTCGAGGTCGCCGAGGATCCAGTAGTGGAGCGCCTTGTGCACCTTGCTTCCGCGCTCGAGGGCGAACTCGTTGGCCCACGGCCACACGAGATCACCGAACGCGGCCTTGATCACTTGCGTTACCGACGGCACGACACGACCTGACGCGGAGTAGGTGTGGGTCTCCTCATCAAACGAGAGCACCGAGCGTGGAATCGCAACTGGAGCGGCGGCGGTCATGACCTAACCCAACTCCTCGATGTCGGTAAGCACGAGCGCCTCGCCGTCCTGCCTGCCATTGACGATGACATCCGAGCCGCTCTGCACGGCGGACTTCGCGACGATGAACAACCTCTGGTCCGAGCACTGCAGAATCACGCCGCCCGTGATCGTCACCTTGAATGGCTCCCCCTTCTTGCCAACGACGACGTCGATGACCTTGTAGACCTTCGATGTGTCGATTGGCAGAGCGGCTGAGGTAGAACTGGCTCCGTTCGTCGAGTTGGTGGATTGCTGCGCCGGCTTCTGCTCTGGCGTCGTCGGGAACGATTCGGACTTGCGCTTCGGCTCCTCGCCGTTGTCCTTGCCGTTCGTGCCGATGTACTCGGCCCACGTGCTGTTTCCGTCGGCGATGGACTTGTAGACCGTCCGCAGGTCCGCGAGTTCCTTCGGCGAGCACTGCGCGATCGGATGGCCGAGCGCATGCTCGATCATGTCCGGCGTCACGTTCAACTCGGAGAACGCGAGGATCAGTCGCTTCCGTGTCGTCTCAGGATCACTCGCGGCGCCCTCGCGAATTGTCTCTTTCGACCGATGAAGAGCGTCCTCGATCAGGTCCTTCGGCAGTACCTGGAGAATGCAGTTGCGCACGAGGATCGCGCCGCGGCGATTGGTGAGCTCGCGCAGGTCGCGCTCGTCGGGCTTCTGCCAGCCGCCCTTCTTGCGGTAGATCAGCTTCGCGAACTCGTCTTCGGCTGAGACCTTGGTGTTCGTCTCGAGGTCCCATGCCCAGCCGCGAATTTGTCGAGAGGTCTCATCGTCTCGGATGACATCCAAGCCGTGACGGATGTTGCCCCAGACGCGCGCGGCCTCTCGCGCCAAGTTGACCGATGGCCCCTCGACCGTTTCCCCACCTCGCGGGAACGCGTAGGCAGCGTCCTCTGCGAACGAGAGTCGCTTACAGGCCCGCATCAACTTCTCGAACGCCTGGTCTTCGTTCCGAGGGAATCGCCGCGCGATGATGATCGCGCTCTGGATCTCAAACTGGGCGGCGGCAGCAGCCGATGTCTGCGCCAACTCGAATGACTGTTCAGTGCGAGTGGACAGCCCGGTTTCCTCTGTCACGACTGACATCCCTAACCTCTTCTCTTTCTCTCGGCACGCCGACGAATCTGCTCGAGTCGTTGAATCGGGACCGCCGACTTCGCTCGGCGCTCTCTGGTGAATGGGAGGATCTGAGCCGTCCGCTGATTCCGCGCGCGATGACGAAGACACGCGCCATCAATCCACGCGATGCCGACGCAGCCAAGGACCAAGGCGCAGAACGCGATGGCTCCGGTCAGAAGATGGCTAGAACCGAACATGAATGGTTCCCTCCGAATCCGAACGTCGACCGCGCGGGGTCGTGTCGCGAGGATGCTGCTTGCACACCGGGCAGCCGCACACGTACCCCTCGCGGGTCACGTGCTCGACGCATCCGACCTCGGTCCGGCGCCCGTCGTGCTTGCCGGTTTCACACGCGCTGCACAGCCGCAGCGGCTTCGGCGGAATTGATCGCACGTAGTCGTGCTCATAGGCAACGTGACCGCGTGCGTGGATCACCGTGTTGATGCGAAGACCGCAGTTCGGATGCTGGCAGCCTCTCATCGCTGCCTCCGAATCCATCTCACAAGCAAGCGTGCTGCGACCTCCCACAGGTTCACACCGTAGGTGGCCTGAAACGATGCAACCCCCAACGAGTGCTGAAGCGCGTGATGCCGCGTGCAAAGGGGAGCACTGAGGTAGTCGCTGGCCTTCACCGATGTCCCATGCCCGACTAGGTGAGCAGCCTCAGTGATGCCGCCGCAATGAATGCCGTCATCGGGCCAGATGGCGCAGACTTCTGAACGGACGAAGTCGAGGTACGCGCGATCACGATCCGGTCGATCCTTCGGCAGCGAGAGCGTGGAGGCGTCGACGCGCTCGCCCTTCGGGACGTATCTCGGTTTCGGGAACGCGAGGGCAGACTCGTCCGCTCGGAACTCGTCGCTTTCGACCTGGCGGGAGTAGCGGTAGCCTCGCCGCACCGTCATCGCTCGCCTCCGAAGAGATGGGCGCCCGCCACTGGCGAAAGCGGACGCCCGGTTCCATCCAAGGAGATCTCCGGCTCAGCGCTGCCGGAGTCAGTGCGCGCCAGTTGAGGAATCATCTGAGGTGAAGCGCCGGAGGTCCTGCCGGCGCGGCGAGAAGAATCAAGATCAGTGCACCTCAGACATGCTGCTGGGCGCCATGGACAGCCGCTCGCGTGGGCGCGCTCGTTGGCCACATCCCATGTCTCGCGGTGTCTGGCGCACAGGTAGACGCGCGCGTAGACGTAGACGTCCCGCTGGCTCTCGTGGCCAGATCTGCACGCTGGACAGCGCGTGGCGACGGCTTCGGCGAGAACGTTACTCACGCTCAGCCCCCCTTGCACATGCGTGGCAGTCGGAGCGTTCCTCGGTGTCGAGCCTATGGTCGGAACAACACGAACATCGCGACTTGGAGAGGGTGCACTTCCAGCACGTGAGCGTCAGCTTGCGTGCGCCGGCTGCGAGGTTTCCGAGCGTGGTTGCGATCTGCTTGCGAATCTGCTGTCGCTCGTCGTCACTCGTGTCGCACCAGTCGACGTAGCCATCTCGGAGCAAGTGGTAGAGCGTCGGGCGCGTCGAGAGCCTGTCGCCCACGACGATCCACTCCGCTTCAACGATGGCCGCCATGACTACGGAGACCGCGCCCTGGACACTGTTTCGGTACTGCGCGCATTCATCCCGCAGGGAGGAGATCTCCTCCTGCTGCGCTGCGATGGTCTGCTGGTTGAGCGTCTCAGCGAGAGCGAGGGATGCGGGGTGTCGGAGGAGCTCTGACCTCATGTCAGCCTCATTTGCGTCATCTCGCGACGCGCATCAGCGAACGCAGACACATAGGTCCAGTAGATGGAGTCGTACTGAGGTGGATTCACGTCCTCGGCTTGGACATTCGCGACGTACGAGAGCGCTTTCACTGCCGCCACGTTGGCCGCGTTGTCCAACTCCCAAGTTACGCCGCGATTCGTCGCGTCCTGTCCGAGCGCATCCGCGCGAGCCATGCGTGCGATGACGACCTCGGTCTGGTGCAACTCCTCAAGCGAGAGCACTCGCCACGAGCGCACGCGGCCGCTGTGCAGCGGGACGACGATCGCCGTCATTGCCCCACCGCCTTTCGAAGTGCGAGATACCGCGGCAGACGATTCGATCGCTTCGGGCCGATGCGCTCACGCGTGGAGGACTCCTCCATCTCCAGGAGCGCCGCATGGACGGATTGCCGCTGGCGCAGCATCACCGCCACGTGCTCGTCGATTTCGACCTCGATCCGCGATAGCTCTTTCGGTGTGACCGCACCGTCCTCGAAAGCTTTTGCGACGGCGGCGAGAAAGTCCGAGAACTCCTTCATCGCGGCAGAGACGTCGACCAGCGAGGATGCCTTCTCGGACACTGCGACGCGCACCGGCGGGGCGTACCCGAGGTCCGACGCAATGCAGAGGAATGGCGCGTCGGCATCCGGAGAAACAGCCTCTCGTGCGGCGAGGACCATCTCGATCACTCGCTGAGTTGGTGAAGCCTCGCCCTCTCCACCCATGGACCGCGGGAGCCGACACCACGTGTCGCTCAGCTCCACGCTCTTCCCGAGTCGACTGGCGACCGCCTTGCGGACTCCCTTGAGGGCGATCTGATTCGCCTGCCATGGGTTTGTCATTGCGATTTCTCTCTCGCCGCGTACTTCCTACGCGGCCTTGCTGGCGCGAAATTGATTCCTGGGAATCGGAGCCGAGCTCCACACCGACTCCCAGTCAGAGTCCCGGTAAACGGTTGCGGCGCCACCGAGCGCCACGACCACGAAGGCGTTGAACATCGCCTCCTCGAAGTCTGCGTAGCTGAGGCGTCGCGCGCCGAAGGGCGAGATGACCAGCACCGAATGCGGCGACGACTCGTTAGGCATCAGCCACCTCCAACCGGTACGCAACCATCGCTCCGCCGCCGATGAAGGCGACGCCGTTCGCGGCCAGTTCGTCGCGGATGGCGTCGCAATCCTCGACACCATCCCACTCGCGCTCGAGCGCTCCGAGAGGGCCAGACCAGATCTCGACCGGGATCGGCTCGTCGATGTCGAGCACGCGCACGGGAGTCGTCCTCGCGATCGCTCGCATCACTTTGTACCCCCGTCCGTGCGTCGAACTGCCGGCGGAAAGATGTCGAGGTTGAACGTGCCCCACGGAGTGGGGAGACCGAACCAGAGCGCCCAGAGCGCGAAGACAGTCGCGATGAACGACAAACATCCGCCGCAACCGCAGGCAGTAGTGGTCTTCGTCTTCTCAGCCACGGGCTTCCTTCCACAGTCCCCATGTCTGGTCGGCGAGTCCGACGCGCCGGAGGGACTCCAACGCTGTCTCAACGCTGCGCAGCGACACGGCTGGGACTCTGTGTCGCAGGATGGCCGCGAGAATCTCAGCGCTGGCGCCGGACGAACGGAGGAACCCACGCACATCTCGCAGCACCTGAAGCACCGCGCGCTCCATCAGCGGCATATGGGCCGCTGGGTCTGGCCGGAAGCAGATGAACTGAGGGGAGGTGGACATCTACGCCGCCGCCCTTCCCACCCTACGGGGAGCGCTGAAGTCGAACAGTTCCGTGATGTCGACGGTCTTCCCTGTCAGACGGCGACAGGCCCACAGGATCGCCGTCATACGGGGTCGCGTGGGCTCCTTCTCGCCGAGCTTGATGTAGCTGATTTGTCGGAGGGAGACGCCGCTGTCATAGGAAAGGTCGGTGTCACTCACTCCCTCTCGTTCCATGAAGCGGTGCAACTTGGTGCGTTCCATGTGAAACAATGTACGTCTTGCAAGGGATAAATGGCAAGCACTTTCTTGCCCTTAAAGTGAACAGCAATGCTACATGTTGATTTCGCTCGACTTGCGGGCGCGCGATGGGTGCACAATGGTGCGCGCATGGAGAATTTGGGCGAGCGCGTTCGGCTGGAGAGGGTGCGAAAGAGATGGTCCCAAGAGGAACTGGCGTCCAAGGCTGGCGTGTCGAAACGCACGATCGTGAATCTGGAGGGCGGCGCGGACCCAAACATGGAAACGTTCCGTCGCTTGGTCGCGGCGCTTAATCTAGACGTAGTACCTGAAGCAACTCCAGCCAACGCCCCAACGCAGATCGACGCAACCTTCCGACTCGGCTCGGCCTTCGAGGTCGTTGACCCGAATCCGCGTGTAGTCAGATTCCCTGTCCGCGCGTACGTCGCGGCCGGCCACGGAGGATGGGACGACGATGTCGGTGATGAATGGGTAGATGTTCCCGAAATCCTGGTGGGGACCAACGACTTCGTCGTACGCGCGAAGGGCGAGAGCAT
>ERZ1292623.4978-Hain-H51-01um-R1-4978-length-10716-cov-7_pt1 | contig 10716 bp, 8 predicted proteins | sample MGYA00564398_ERZ1292623 | MGnify/ENA primary metagenome ERZ1292623 (study PRJEB36523, sample SAMEA6512633) | groundwater metagenome | collected 2019-01-07 | study: AquaDiva: Metagenomics assemblies of 32 groundwater samples
TAATTTTTTTAATTAAAGATATTTGCTTGAATTAGAGTTATTTCCTCTTTTTTGCTTTTCAGTCCATTCATCTATATATTTTGTGGGGCAATCAGCTTGATTTTTATTCGGATATCTTAAAATATGAACCGAATAGCGTAAGGATAAACAACAATGTGGGAAATATTTATTATAACAAAAAAGATTTGGAAAACGCCGAAAAGTATTATAGAATCGCCGTCTCTCAAGACGATATATTCGCCGAACCGCATTTTAATTTAGGCACCATTTTGCAATCCAGGGGAGATATTTATGGAGCCGTTAAATTATACGAAAAAGCGATAGAAATTAATCCAAACTTTTATTATCCGTATCAAAACTTGGCGGTTATCTACGCCCAACAAGGCAATCTGACCAAAGCCGTTGAGAACATCGAGAAGCTTAAGTTGCTTATTCCCAACAATCCGCGTGTTTACTATAATTCAGCGTTGGTTTATCTCGCGCTTGATAACAAAACAAAAGCGCTAGAGGATCTCCGAAAAGGCCTTGAGTTTGCCAATTCAGATTTGGAGACCGGCCGGTTAATGGAAGAACTTGCCCGTGAACTCTCAAAATAAACATGTCTAGCGATAAAAAAGTAATTTTAATGTCAGTGATGATTATTGCGCTAAGCGCGGGTCTTTATTTTGGGGGCGCCAATTTATTAAAGAAAATGGTTGGTTTTAATATCCAGTCCCCCCAAGAACCGATAATATCTGAAACTAACGATTCTTCACTTTTGTATCTTAAACTTTCGGAAGGATTTAAGATAGATCTTTTTGCGAAAAATTTGGAAGATCCAAGGGTTATAACCTTTGACCCGGGCGGGAGGATGCTTGTCAGCGAAACCAAAGCCGGAAGAGTTGTTGTTTTGGAAAATGGTAAAAACGGTATTGTCGAGACAAGCAGGGTCATCCTAAGTGGATTGAATAAGCCTCATGGTTTGGCATTTTATTCCGCGGGAAATGTCGTGTATTTATATGTCGCGGAAACACAGCAAGTGGTTCGCTATATATACGATGTTAAAAATGGAATCGTAATATCCGCTAAAGGAGAAAATATCACTAATCTTCCGGCTGACGGCAGGCACTTTACAAGGACGATATCCTTTGGACCCAACTTTAGAACAATCCCATTATTGCCCGGGAAAAGAGGCAATGACACTCTTGTCGATGCCAAGTTGTATATAAGCGTCGGTTCGTCTTGCGACGTTTGTGTCGAAGACGCGACGTGGAAAAGGGCGGCCATACTGGAGTCAGACCCGACCGGCACATTTACGGCTGAATTTGCCGGAGGGTTGAGAAATTCCGTATTTTTTACTTTTCATCCGAAAACAAAAGAAATATGGGCGACGGAAATGGGAAGAGATAATTTAGGAGACAATCTGCCCCCGGATGAAATAAATATTATTAAAGTTGCCGGCGCGGAAGATAAGTTTGGCGCCAAAAGATACGGTTGGCCTTTCTGTTACGGCAATCAGGTCAGAGATAAAACTTTTAATCCTGAAAAATTTCAAAGAATAGATATTTCTTCAGATTGTGGTAAAACCGAGTCGCCGGTAATTCAGATTCCGGCCCATTCGGCCCCTTTAGGTTTGGCGTTTATTCCGTCCGGCGATGGCTGGCTCAAGGAATGGGCGGGGGATCTTTTAGTGGCATTTCACGGGTCGTGGAATAGAAGTAAACCTGTAGGATATAAAATTGTCAGATATGACCTAGACGTCAATGGCAATGTCTTATCGCAAGAGCCGATTGATTTTATATCGGGCTGGCTGGATAATTCCGGAAAAACATTTGGCCGGCCGGTTGACCTAAAATTCGGGCCTGACGGCGCGCTTTATATATCTGATGATTCAGCCGGAGTGATATATAGGGTAACTCCAAAATAAGACGGGATTGAGACTTTTATAAATTTAGGTATAATCCACTAATGACGCAACCGCTCTCAAAAGAATCAGGTTTGGCTAAATTTATCAGATTTGGAATTTATTTGACCGCGCTGGCGCCGCTTATCATTTGGAAAGATTTTCTTTCTCCTTTTCATTTCGGGAAAATAATAATTTTTAGGAGTTTAGTTGAGGTTTTGGGGGTGGCCTATATTGTTTTAATTCTTAAGGATCGTTCTTATTTGCCCAGAATTAATAAGGTTTTTTGGGCATTTTTGTTGTTCGCGCTGGCTTTTTCTTTAACCACCCTGACCAGTGTTTTAAAGTATCCAAGTTTCTGGGGGACTCTGGAAAGAATGGGCGGTCTTTGGACTTTTTGGCATTATTTTATATTTTTTATAATTTTAATCTCGGTCTTTACCAAAAAAGAATATTGGCAAAAGTTGTTTAATTTAACTATTCTGGCGGGAGTGTTATCGGCGTTTTATGGTTTTGGCCAGAAAACAAACATTGATTTTTTTGTCGGTTCGGGAGGACGCAATAGAATCTTCGGCACTATTGGCAACCCGGCTCTATTTGCCGGCTATGAATTATTTTCAGTCTTTTTGGCGCTGATGATGTATTTAGACCCCAGACACAACCAAAAACTCAAGATATTTTACTTGAGCGCTTTTGTGATTACCTCCGTTGCCGTTCTAATGACGGCGGTAAGGGGCTCCGTTTTAGGTTATGTCATCGGGCTTACGGTTTTCGTATTCTTGTGGATGAGGTATAAAAAATCGAATATCGGAAAATTGATATTTAAGGTTTTAATCGGTTTAATTGTTTTGTTTGTGATTTTCGCGTCTCTATTCAGTCGCTCTTCTTTTGTTAAAAACTCGGGGTATTTAAGCAGGATTACTGATTTATCGCTTACTTCGCCCACCGTTCAAACCCGTTTTTGGGCGTGGCAGGCGGGACTAAAGGGTTGGCGGGAAAGTCCTAAAACTGTTTTTTTGGGCTGGGGACCGGAGAATTTCAATATCCCCTTTTCCAAAAATTTTAATCCCAAATTTTTTGTGGGTTCTGGTTCGGAAACTCTTTTTGATCGGGCTCACAATATGTTTGTTGAGATTCTCGTAACCATGGGGGTTATCGGGTTTTTGGCTTATATCAATGTTTTTGCCGCGTTGTTTTCTTCTTTGCGTAAATTTTTGAAGAACAATGATTTTGCTGTTTACGGCATTGGCCTTATACCGGCGATTATCGCGTATATGATTCACAACTCTTTTATATTTGATACTTCGTCCAACTTTATAGTTTTCTTCACGATCGTCGGATTTATCTCGTATCTTAATTCTGATATCAGAAAAGAAACGCATATCCCCAAATCAACCGCTGTCGGCAGGCCCCTCATCAATTTAACGGCAATGGTTCTGGCTGTTTTAGCGGCGATATTAATATACAAAACAAATATTTTGCCGACAAAGGCGAATTATGCCACCACCAGAGCTATTGTTCGCGGTTGGGCCGGTGATTTTAATGGAGCTTTGTCTAAATTTAAAGAGTCTTTATCTTATGACGCGCCCGGTAAATATGAATATAGGCACCGACTGGCTCAATATTTGGTTGGTGAAGGCGGTCCAAGCGTGAAAGAAAAAGCCGTCCGAGACGCTTATGAATACGCGCTTACTGAAATTGATAAAAATATTAAAGAGAATCCGGTTGACAATCTGCCTTATCTTTACGGTTCTCGGTTAAATATTATGCTCGGCAAAGACGATCCCAAATCTCCTTATAATGACAGGGCTTTGAACTATTCAATGAAAGCTCTTGAATTTTCTCCCACTTTTATCAGAACCCACTATGAAATAGCCCAAGCTTATCTTAGTAAAAAAGATTATTTCAAAGCCATTGAGTTTTTTCAAAAAGCCGTGGACCTGAATCCGGCGACGGGATTATCTCATTGGTATCTGGGAGCGGCTAAGATTGAAAGCGGCGATATGAGCGGTCTTGAAAATCTAGAGAAATCATTGGCGGTGGAAGCGGCTTATGGTCCCAACGAGCAGGATTATATCAGGTTGATTAATATTTATCTTAAAAATAAAGATTTTGCCAGAATTGCCGAATCTTACGAAAAAATTATCAAATTAAACCCTAAAAATCCGCAATACTTCGCGTCGCTGGCGACCGCATACGCCAATCTTGGGAGAATTGATGAAGCCGTGGCCATGGCCCGCAAAGCGGTCCAAGTCGATCCATCTTTTGAATCCGACGCGAGGATTTTCATTAGAAGTTTAGGACGGGAATTTTAAATTGCTACCAGCTTTTGGATAATAGGCAAGTTTTGTGAGGTGCGGCGAAGGAATATGACTATCGAATTATCCTTATAAACGAGGGGCCAGTTTTTGTCTTGAGAGATGAATGATAAAAAAGTTTGAGCCCAAGGGGTGATGTCGTGATAATCAAAGAAGACGTAGTTGATTTTGTATTGGTCGGAATATTTTTGCCACAACTCTGGCGATTCCTGCATGGGAATGTATATCTTTTGGAAAAAGTCCGTCGAATAAGCCTCGGGTCGGCCGTCAACGAAGACTCTGAATTCGGGATAGAGTTTCCAGATGAGATAACTGCCGACGTCGAAATTATTAAATACCGGTCCGGCGAGTTTGTTATTTTTAACGAAGTTAACTCCATTTTCGGCGCCGGCTGAAATTTCTAATCCAAATTGATTTCCGGAACCAGCCCAGCGATAAAAATCGTTACTAACAACAGTATTTAGTAAAAATAAGAAAACTACAATAAGCGCAGTATATATTCCAATTAAAATTTTTCGATTTATTAAAATTGGCGATAACCATGCTTGAAGATTGAGAGCCAGAATAGGAATGTAGACAATCGTATACGGACCAAGATTTCTAATCATATCAAAGCCCAATATTGTGAAGGCCAGACCAGCACCAATTTCAAAAATATAACCCTTGAGGCCGTATTTTTTCAAGGCGGGAATAAAACTTAACCAAAATAAAAGAGTAGCCAAAACGAAAATGTTGATTTGAGTAAGGAGAATGCCGTAGTTTTTTAGAAAAAGAATGGATTGATTTTCAACAATGCTGTAACCATAATTATTGAGAATGGTGAGTGGCGCGATTGCTCCGTAGATACCGTTGGGATTTAGTAAGGTGATCAATAGGGTAAGAACAAAAATAGCTTTTAAATTTTGATATTGTTTCGGATTTAGTGTTTCGGATTTAGGATTTCTTTTGTTTTCAAAAAATCTATCGATTAAAAACAACAAAAGCAGGGTCGGACCGAGGATAAAATAGATGTGCATATTCGTCCAAGCTAGCTGCACTAGAGGAGCTGTGTAAAGCCAAGTATATTTTTGGGAATATTTTGCTTGAAAAATGGCAAACAAAAAATAGGCCAGAAAGAGGTAGCTGAATATTTCCGGTCGGACATCGGTGCGATCAAGTATAATCAATAATCCCGTGAGACCGGCGACGGCAAATAACAGCGGTTCAACTTTTTTCGAAACTGCTTGCCACAAAAGCCAAAAAGTTACAAGCAATATTCCCGCCTTAAACACAATCAGCCCCTTCAGGCCGATATAAATATTTAAAAGATAAAAAATCACTTCGCTTAACCAATGGTGGTTAATGAAAGGAATGTTTGGTTCGGTATAAGAAAAAAGATTTATCTTCGGAACGTGTCCGGTTTGCCAGATAATTTCTCCTGTCTTGAGGTGTCGGCCAATGTCTTGATTAATGGAGTCGAGACTATGGGTGAAGATTGCACCAGCTAGGATAAAGAAAACTGCGAGGCTAAGTAATTTTAAAGTTCTAAGAGGGTTCATTCTAATTGATCTAATTAACCTAATTGCTCTAATTTCTAAATAAATTACAAATACCAAAACTACTTAACCTTTATATAAATGGCATTAAAAATAAGGTTTAATTCTCTTGCTTCTTGCCATAAAAATCCAGCTTCTTCTTTGATATCTGGTTTAGCAGCAACAATCATTCTTATAAAATGTTTAGACTCTCTAGATTCTTTTTTGCAGATTCCTATCTTATGCCTAAAATCACCTTTACTTTCTGCGTCATCGGCTTCAGAATAGTTTGCTCCTATACTGGTTCCGGCTTTTACCAGCTGAGTTATTAATGGATTTAGAACGATTTCGCGGGGAAGTTTATTACAAAATTTAATAATATTTTCTCCAAACTTTGCCGTTCTTTCTTCTAAATCATATATTTTATTTTTGGAATTTTTGTCCATTAGTTAGAGCAATTAGAAATTAGGTCAATTAGAATAATTTATAGTAACTTTTCTATTTGACGGATAGTGGCGTCGATATTGAAGGCAAAGAGGACGCGTTGGTGAGCCTGGATGCCCATTTCTCTCGCTCGGGAATCGTTGTCAAGAAGGGTAATGACGCGTTTGGCAATCTGTTCTGAATTACGGGGTTCGACAATATAGCCACTGACGTCATCTTCGATGATTTCGGGTATGGCCCCCACTCGAGTGGCGATAACGGGCAATTTAGCCGCCATGGCTTCTAAAACGACCCAGGGAAAGCCCTCCTTGACCGAAGGTAGGACAAATAGATCAAAAGCGTTGAGATATCGGACAATGCGTTCTTTTTGCCCGATAAGCACTATTTTTTCAGTAAGACCCTTATTTTTAATAAGTTTTTCAATGACAGGGCGGCCCAGGCCATCACCAACAATACACCAGACAACATCTTCGCGGGTAATCTTCTCCGCGGCTTCAATAAGATATTCCAATCCCTTGGCCGGATAAAAATTAGCGACGGTTCCAATTATTTTCCCGCCAGAGGCGGGTCCGCCTCTGGCGGATTTATTTAGACCTAGTTGCGTACGCGCTTTGTCTCTTGGCAGAAAATCAATTTTGTATGGGTCAAGGCCATTGTGAATCAAGATAATGCCTTGACGGGGTTTGATGCCCATTTCTTTGGCTTGAATGAGGTCGGGAGTATTATTGACGATGATGATATCTTTCCAGGGCGCGCTAATTTTCTCAAGCATTCGCCAGAGCATTTTTTTCCAGGCTGGCCAGGGATCGTTGAAGGTCCAGCCCCCAATTCGGTAAATAACCTTTGGCCGTGGTCGACAATATTTAGCGGCTAATGAACCAATAAAACCAGCCTTCGAGCTTAGAAGAAAAAGCGTGTCTGGTCTTAGTTTATGGATAAGTTTTTTGATTTGACCGATTGCCTGGATATCAGAGATTGGACTAAAATTGCGTTTCAGGGCCGACAGCGTAAAAACAGGAATTCCCAAATTGACCAAAGCACGAGTGAACGAACCGTTGCCATTAATTCCAACGGCCACATCAATGGCGTAGGCATCTTTTTCCATCTGACCAATAAGTTGAATAATAAATTGCTGGGCGCCGCCAAGTTCCGATTGAGTTACAATGAAAAGAACCCGTTTTTTAAGCGTTGTTGGCTTATCACCGAAGGCATTGTCGTGGACATCCATTTATGGTAAAATATATAGCAAAATGGCTAAAAAATCAATACTTATATTTGCCACGACTTATCTTCCCTTAGTGGGCGGGGCGGAATTAGCTCTAAAAAATATCACTGATCGATTGGAAAATATTAATTTTGATATGGTTACGGGTCATTATGGGGGTACCTCCGAAGAGCGAATAGGGAATGTTAACGTTTTTCGAGTAGGGCGGAATGCGATGAACAGCTTCTTTTTGCCTAAGGCCCTCTTTCCGTTCGCCAGTTTTTTGAAAGGTCGCGTTCTCCTTCAAAAAAATAGGTACGACTTGGTCTACGTTCTACAGGCCTCTCAAGCGGGCGGGGCGGTCTGGCTTCTAAAAAAACTCGGGTATATTAGTCAGCCTGTGATTATTAATATTCAGGAGGGTAAGAATCTGGATGGCCAGTCATGGCTTACCAGATTTTTTCGCAGATTAATACTTCAAAGCGCTAACCACTTTGTGGTTATCAGTCAGTATTTAAAAAGGTATCTTATTAATCAAGGTATCTCTGAAAACAAGATTAGCGTGATACCAAACGGAGTAGGCCTAAACAATTACCAATTACCAGTTTCCAGTTACCAATTGAAAGAGAAACTAAGTATTAGTCCTCAAGATAAAGTTATTATTACTGTTTCTCGATTAGTCGAGAAAAACGGTGTTGCCGACCTGATTGACGCGGTTCACGTCCTTAATGCCGGTTCAGAATTTAAAAACTATAAACTTATTGTCGTGGGCGGTGGTCCGTTAGAAAAAAGTTTAAGGTCTAAAATTAAAAATCTAAAATTAGAACAAAATGTTACCATGGTTGGCGAGGTGGCCCCCAAAGAGCTTCCGTCATGGTTAGTTCGAGCCGATATTTTTGTCCGGCCATCGCTTTCAGAAGGTCTCGGCACGGCGTTTCTGGAAGCTATGGCGGCCGGACTGGCGATTATCGGGACACCGGTTGGCGGAATTCCAGATTTTCTTAAAGACAGAGAGACCGGCTTGTTCTGTCAGCCGAAAAATCCCAAAGATATTGCCGACAAGATCATGGAAATTGTAAAAAATCAAGATTTAAGACAAAAATTGGTTAAAAATGGCCGTAAGTTGGTTGAAGAAAAATATGATTGGGACATAATTGCCAAAAAATTTGAAAATGTCTATTTATCAATGTAAAAAATTGAGCGTTGTTATTCCGGTATATAACGAAGAGCGGACCCTGCGAGCGATTATTGAAGAGGTCGAAGGAGTTATTATGCCTTTTGAAAAGGAAATTATTCTCGTTGACGACCATTCAACCGACAGATCCAAAGATATTATAAAAGAGTACGCCGTAAAGCATAAAGTTATTATTCAATCAAAGAACTATGGTAAAGGAGCGGCTTTACGAAAAGGGTTTCAGGCCGCCACCGGGGATATTATACTTGTTCAGGATGCCGACTTGGAATATAACCCCAAAGAGTATCCGTTGCTTTTACAATCGATTCTTGATGGTGATGCCGACGTAGTATATGGCTCCCGGTTTATTACGGCTTTTCCGCGGAGAGTTCTCTACTTTTCTCATTATATGGCCAATCAGTTGGTTACCTTTTTATCAAACATATTCACTGGTCTTAATTTGTCAGACATGGAAACTGGTTATAAGGTTTTCACGAAAGAAGCTCTTGATAAAATTTTACCCTGTCTGACGGCAAATCGATTTGGAATTGAACCGGAACTGACCGCTCAAATAGCCAAACACAAATTTCGAGTGTACGAAGTCGGGATTTCATATAAAGGCCGCACTTACGCCGAAGGTAAAAAAATAAATTGGAAAGACGGACTGGCCGCGGTTTGGCATATTATCAGATTTAATTTTTTCTAAAAATTAAATCTGATAATCCTAAATCCTAAGCGCTAAATCTTAAATAAATCACAATGACCCAAATAATAAATCCCAAACAAAAAATATAAAATGAAATTGTTTGAAATTTATAATTTTAGATTTAGATATTATTTAGGGTTTAGAATTTTGAGTTTAGGATTTATTAAAATTTTATGAGTGAAACGAATAACATATTAATTGCGACGGGTATTTTTTCTCCCGATATTGGCGGACCGGCTTCGTATGCCCAAACTTTAGCCGGTTGGTTGGCCGGGAAAGAAAAGGTGACCGTGGTAACTTATTCCTCGGTTTGGAATTTGCCAGCTGACGGGGCGTTGCCATTTCGGGTGGTGAGAATTTGGGCGAAATGGCCGAAAGGCGTTAAACATTTAATATATGCGATCAGAATGCTGTTGGAAGCGAGAAATAGCAGGGTTATATTTGCCCTAAACGCGGTCAGCGCGGGAATACCGGCTCGTTTTGCCGCTCGAGTATTTAAAAGGAAATTTATTGTTAAAATTGTTGGTGATTCGGCGTGGGAATGGGCGATTGGCCAAAGTAGGACCTCCCTGTTATTGAATGATTTTCAAAAAGTAAAACGTTCGGGTCGAGCGCGGATATTGCACGGATTACAGCTTAAGGTTTGCAAAAGCGCTCACACGATTATTGTTCCGTCAGAGTATTTGGGAGGTATTGTTCACGGCTGGAGTATCCCTCGAGAAAAAATAAAAATTGTTTACAATGGCTCCGATTTTAAAGCTTCCCCACTATCTAAAGACGAAGCTAAAAAAAGGCTGGGTATTGCGGGGAATGTTTTATTTACTTGGGGCCGGCTCGTGCCTTGGAAAGGTTTTCGAATGTTGGTTAAAATTATGCCCAAGCTGACCGAGATAAACCAGTTTTTTAAATTAGTGATTGTCGGTTCGGGACCAGATAGGCCTATTCTTGAAGCGATGATTAAAAATATGAAGTTGGAGCGAAAAGTAATTTTGGCCGGCCGAAAAAATTTAAAAGAAGTGGCCGAATATCTAGTCGCGGCCGATATGGCGATTTTAAATAGCGGGTATGAAGGTTTTTCCCACCAGATTCTGGAGGCCATGCTCACGGGCGTGCCGTTGATTACCACAAATGCCGGCGGAAATAAAGAGATAATTCATCAAGGTGAAAACGGAATTATGGTGAAATATAATGACGAGTTTAATTTAATTGAAGTGATTCGAGCCGTTTGGAATAATCCGGAATTGCAGGAACATTTTATTGCCGAAGGTAAAAAGACCGCCTCTCATTTCAGTGTCGAAAAAATGCTTAATGAAACGGTCGCTTTATTAGATTAATTAGAAATTTATTATGAACTTGCTTATGATTTCAGGCGATCGGTCTTTGGCCGAAGACAAGCGCGGCGCCTTTTATAATACGCTCGAAGAATTCCATAAACACTGGGATCGGGTAGATATTATTGTTCCGAGAATTAAGA
>ERZ1292623.4979-Hain-H51-01um-R1-4979-length-10715-cov-82_pt1 | contig 10715 bp, 6 predicted proteins | sample MGYA00564398_ERZ1292623 | MGnify/ENA primary metagenome ERZ1292623 (study PRJEB36523, sample SAMEA6512633) | groundwater metagenome | collected 2019-01-07 | study: AquaDiva: Metagenomics assemblies of 32 groundwater samples
GTTATGATCGGCGCGTCGGCTTATATAAATTATTTAAGAAAGAAAAACTATCGTTTGAAAGCGCAGGCTAATTTGCCGATTTAACCATGATTTTTTTCAAATCCATTGACTGGAAATTAAACGCGGCGATTTTCGCGATAACGGCCGCCGGTTTTTTGAGTTTATTAAGCAGCGCGCCGGTTTTATTTTACAAGCAGTTGTTTTGGGGTGTTGCCGGCTTTATCTTGGTTTTTTTAATCGCTCGTTTTGATTGGCGGTTTTTCGTCAATTACAAAAGCGTTATTTTCGGCTTTTACGTCGCGGCGATTTTTCTTTTAGTCGCCGCTTATTTTTTCGCTCCGGAGATTCGCGGGACAAAAGGCTGGTTGGTGATCGGCCCCTTTCATTTTCAGGCGGCTGAATTCGCCAAATTGACCGCGATAATTTTTTTCGCTTATTTTTTCAGCCGCAAACACGCTTATATCAGCAAGGTTTCCACTTTGGCCGTTTCATTTGTTTATTTCGCTCCACCCGCTTTTTTGGTGGCGCTTCAACCGGATTTCGGATCGGTTTTGGTGTTGTTTTTCATCTGGTTCGGTTTTCTTTTGATCTCGGGCATCCGTTGGCGGCACCTGGTTTTTTCACTGATTATTTTTTCTTTTTTGGCGGCGGGGATGTGGCAGGTTGTTTTGAAAGATTATCAGAAAGAAAGAATTTTCGGCGTTTTTTTTCCGGAAATGGATCCTCTTGGAATCAATTACAACGTGATTCAATCAAAAATCGCCATTGGTTCCGCCGGTTTTTTTGGCAAGGGCTTTGGCCAGGGATCCCAGGTTCAGCTCGGGTTTTTGCCCGAGGCCCAGACCGATTTTATTTTCGCCGCTTTTACGGAAGAATGGGGAATGATCGCCGGAATTTTTTTGCTGGCCGCTTTCGCGGTAATGGTTTTTAGAATAATTAAAATCGGTTTGGCGGCCGACAATAATTTCAGTCGTTTTGTTTGTTTGGGAACGGTGGTTCTTCTCATTGTTCAATTTGTTTTAAATATCGGCTCCAATTTGGGATTAACGCCGGTTATCGGCGTCACCTTCCCGTTTTTAAGCTACGGCGGATCAAGTTTGTTGACCAATTTTATTTTGATCGGTATAATTCAATCTGTTTTTATCCGGCGTTGATTTTATGAAAAAAGACATTGCGTGGCTGATCGGCGTTTTTTTATTTTCGGCGATTTTTTCCGGAGTTTTGTTTTTAAAAGCCAATCAAAAAATTTTTCTCGACGAATCGGTCGAAAAAGTTTTTGAGATAGCGCCGAAAACCGGTTTTAACGAAATCGCCGAAAAATTAGCTGAAAAAAAAATAATTTCATCAGCCGCGATTTTTAAAATTTACGGCGTGGTTGCCGGCAAAGCTCGCTGGTTAAAACCCGGCCGGTATGTTTTTCAGGACGAAGTTTCGGCGGCGGAAGTTTTGGAGATTTTAACCGTTGGCCCGAAAGACGTTGCGGCGACGATTGTCCCTGGCGCGACGCTTTTGGAAATCGACGAACAATTAAACTCTTTGGGGATTATAAAAGCCGGCGATATCGTTAATTTCGACGTTGCTGGATTAAAAGAGGAGCATCTTTGGTTAGGGCTTATCGGTTCTTTGGAGGGTTTTCTTTTGCCGGACACGTATTTTTTTTCAATGGACAGCGACCCCAAAGACGTTGTTAATAAAATGTTGATAAATTTTGAGAAAAAAGCCTTGACTCTTTTTGACAACAATGTTAATTTAGAAAAGTTAGCGTTGGCTTCGATATTAGAAAAAGAAATCCCCGATTATGAGGAAAGGCGTTTAGTTGCCGGAATTTTGGAAAAACGGCTGGCTTCAGGCGTTCCCCTCCAGGTTGACGCGTCCGTAATTTACGCCAAATGCGGAAAATTTTTAAATTGCCCGTTATCAAAAAAAGATTACATGATTGATTCGCCGCATAACAGTTATTTATATAAAGGCTGGCCGCCGTCCCCCATTTCCAATCCTTCGGTATCGGCGATCAAAGCCGCGCTTCAGCCGGAAAAATCTTCTTATTGGTATTATTTATCCGATCCAAAAACCAAAAAAACAATTTTTGCCGACACATTAGATGAGCATAATCAAAACAAAGCCGTCTATTTAAAATAAAAAATCAAGTTAAACTCTCTTTCGGGGGAAAGGGAAATTTTTTTATTCGTTTTAATTTATGACAGGAAAAAAATCGACGAAAATTTTTTCTTCGCATCACGGCGCTTTTATAAAACAGCCGTTTTTAGCCGAAGCTCAAATGGCTTCTTGGCAGTGGTTTATTAAGCGCGGGCTCAAAGAGCTTTTCGCGGAAATTTCGCCCATTAAAGATCATTCAGGCAAAGAATTGGAGCTTTACTTTTCCGATTATTTTTTTGACGAACCGAAATACGACGAAGAAACCGCGCATTTTAAAGGGGTTACCTACGAAGCGCCCTTAAGAGCGAAAATAAAATTAATTAATCACCGCGTTAAAGGCGTTAAAGAGCAGGAAATTTATTTGGGCGATTTTCCGATGATGACCGAACGGGGCACTTTTATTATTAACGGCGTTGAACGAACGGTGGTTTCTCAGATTATCCGCTCTTCGGGTTTATATTTTTCTTCCGAGTTTTTTCGCGGGAAAAATCTTTTCGGCGCCAAGATAATTCCCAATCGCGGCGCCTGGCTGGAATTCACGACGGAAATTGACGGTTCTCTTGGGGTTAAAATTGATCGTCATCGCAAGGCGCCGGTAACCGATCTTCTGCGCGTTTTCGGCTTAAAAGACAGCGAAGAGATTTTAAAAACGTTTTCAGGGATTGACGTCGGCGAAACGAAATTTATTGAAACAACCATCAAGAAGAGCGCCGCCAAAACGGCTCCGGAATCATACATTGAAATTTATAAAAGATTGCGGCCCGGCGATTTGGCGACTCCGGAAAACGCCAAAAGCTTGATCGACGCGATGTTTAATCGTCAGGATCGTTACAGTCTTTCGTCAGTCGGTCGTTTTAAAATAAATCAGCGGCTGGAGATAAAAAACAAAGAAACGCAGCTTCTTGACTTAGAAGACCTGATTTTGATCGTTGAAGAATTAATCAGATTAAACAACAATTCGGCGGCCGAACCGGACGATATTGACCATCTGGGAAACCGGCGCGTGCGTTCCGTCGGCGAACTTCTTCAGAGCCGGCTTTATGTCGGTTTTGCCAGGCTTCGCCGCAACATTCAGGACCGGATGTCAACATTGGACATTAATGATATTGCTCCGATTCAATTGGTTAACGCCAGACCGTTGGTGGCGGTTATCAGGGAATTTTTCGCTTCTTCCCAGCTTTCCCAATTTATGGACCAAGTGAACGCCTTGGCGGAACTTGAACACAAACGGCGTTTGTCTTCGATGGGGCCCGGCGGATTGACGCGGGAACGGGCGGGTTTTGAAGTGCGCGACGTTCATTCTTCCCATTACGGCCGGATTTGTCCGATTCAAACGCCGGAAGGCCAAAACATCGGCTTAATCAATCATTTGGCCAATTTCAGCCGAATTAACGAGCTGGGTTTTTTGGAAACCCCTTATTTAAAAGTGAAAAGCGGAAAAATGACCCCGGATATTGTTTGGTTAAACGCCATTGAAGAAGAAAGGTATAAAATCGCTCAAGGCAACACAAAAATGGACAATCACGGAATGATTGTCGAAGAAATAACCGAGGTTCGTTTTAAGGGAGAGCCGACCATCTGTCCGAAAGAAGAAGTTGATTTTATGGATGTCGGACCCGATCAAACTATCAGCGTCGCCGCTTCTTTAATTCCTTTTTTGGAACACGACGACGCCAACCGGGCGTTGATGGGCTCAAACATGCAGCGGCAAGCCGTGCCCTGCATCAGGCCGCAGGCGCCCATTGTCGGAACAGGCGCGGAAGAAAAAGCCGCTGTTGATTCGGGTCGTTTGGCGATTGCCGGAATAGACGGCGAAATTACCGACGTTAACGCCGACAAAATCGTTATTAAAGGAAGCAAGAGCGGCGAGAAAAAAGAATACCGCCTTCATAAATTTCGGAGATCAAATCATTACACCGCTATTTCTCAGCGGCCGATTATTGAAAAAGGACAAAAGGTTAAAAAGGGAGACGTTTTGGCGGATTGTTCTTCCAGCGACAACGGTCTTCTGGCTCTCGGTCAAAATCTCGTGGCGGCTTTTATTCCGTGGGAAGGCGCTAATTTTGAAGACGCCATTATTCTTTCGGAGCGCGTGGCCAAAGAAGACATTTTCAGCTCCATTCATATTGAAGATTTTTCCTGCGAAGTGCGCGATACCAAGCTTGGCCCGGAAATTACCACCCCTGACATCCCGAACGTTTCGGAGGAGAAATTAAAAAATCTTGACGAAGAAGGCATTATTCGCATCGGCGCCGAAGTGACGGCCGGCGACATTTTAGTCGGTAAAATTTCGCCCAAGGGCGAGGTGGAGCCGACTTCCGAAGAAAAATTATTGCGGGCGGTTTTCGGCGAAAAAATCGCGGACGTTAAAGACACTTCTTTGGTTTTGTCTCACGGCAAAGCCGGTCGCGTAATTGGAATCAAAATTTTTTCGCGCGAACGCGGCGACAAATTGGAACCGGGCGTCATTAAAAAAATTCAAATTGAAATCGCTCAATTGCGGAAAGTTCGAGCGGGTGACAAATTGGCCGGTCGGCACGGTAATAAAGGGGTTATTTCGCAAGTCAGGCCGGCTGAAGACATGCCGTACTTGGAAGACGGAACGCCGGTAGACATTATTCTTAATCCGCTTGGCGTCGCTTCCAGAATGAATCTTGGCCAGATTCTGGAAACTCATTTGGGGATTGCCGCCTTGAGGTTGGGTTATCGGGCGGTTACGCCGGTTTTTGTCGGCGCCAGCGAAGTTCAAATTAAAGAAGAGCTTAAAAAAGCCGGATTAAGAGAAGACGGCAAGGCCATTCTTTTTGACGGCCGAACAGGGATGCCGTTTCCCAAGCCCGTAACCGTCGGTTGTATTTATATGATGAAATTAAACCATTTGGTGGAGGATAAAATTCACATGCGTTCCATCGGGCCGTATTCGTTGATTACCCAGCAGCCGTTGGGCGGCAAAGCTCAATTCGGCGGTCAGCGCTTTGGCGAAATGGAAGTTTGGGCGTTGGAAGGTTACGGCGCGGCTTATACTCTTTTGGAGGCGCTGACCATTAAATCCGACGATGTTTTGGGGAGAGCGGGGGCATTTGAATCGATTATCAGGGGAGAAAAAATAAAAGCGCCCAGCGCTCCGGCCGCCTTCAATGTTTTGGTGAACGAGTTAAGGGCGCTGGCTTTGGGGGTGGAAGCCGTAGGCGACGACGGCGATTTTTTCGGCGATTACAACAAGAAAAAAACAAAATTAAGAATAAAATAAATTTATGGCTTTTAAGGCGTTAAAACTGAAAATCGCTTCGCCGGAGGAAATTTTGTCTTGGTCATATGGCGAAGTGATTAAGCCGGAAACAATCAATTATCGCAATCAACGGCCGGAAAAAGACGGATTGTTTTCCGAGCGGATTTTCGGGCCGAGCAAAGATTATGAATGTTATTGCGGCAAATACCGCCGGATTCGTTATAAGGGGGTGATTTGCGACAAATGCGGAGTGGAGGTGACGCGATCAACGGTTCGGCGCGAGCGAATGGGTCATATTAAATTGGCGGCGCCGGTCGCCCATGTTTGGTTTTTAAGAACACTTCCTTCAAAAATCAGTTTGATTTTAAACGTTGCGCCGCAGAAGCTTGAAAAAGTCATTTATTACGCTTCTTATATCGTGATAAAAGTCTCGACGGAGGCCAAAAAGCAAGCGCTGGAAGACCTGGGAAGAGAATTCAAGTCGCGGAAAAAAATCAAAGAAAACAATTCGGACGAATTGGAAATGGCTCTTGATCGGACAAAAAACATTTTGTTGTCGTTAAAAGTCGGACAAATTTTAAGCGAAGCCGAATATATCGAGCTTTCGCGGAAATTCGCCCATGTTTTTGAAGCCGGCAAGGGAGCGGAGGCCGTGCGTAAAATTTTGGAAAACGTTAATCTTGAAAAAGAAGCGAAAGAAATAGAAGAGCAACTAAAGGAATTAAAGGGCGTCGGCCAGGAGCAGCGCTTGCTTTATCGTTTGAAACTGATCAGGTCATTTATCAAAAACAATATGCGGCCGGAATGGATGATTTTAACCGTTTTACCGATTTTGCCGCCCGAGCTTCGGCCGATGGTGGCTTTGGACGGCGGCCGTTACGCCACTTCCGACCTCAACGATCTTTACCGGCGCGTTATCAATCGCAATAACCGGTTAAAAAAATTACTTGAATTGAAGGCGCCGGAAGTGATTATTACAAATGAAAAAAGAATGCTTCAGGAAGCGGTGGACGCTTTGGTTGACAATACGGCGCGTTTCGGCGCCCAGCCTCAGCTTTCTTCTCAGCGCCGGCCGTTAAAATCTCTGGCCGACATGCTCAAGGGCAAACAGGGGCGGTTCCGGCAAAATCTTCTCGGTAAGCGCGTTGATTATTCCGGCCGTTCGGTGATAGTGGTCGGGCCGGAATTGAAACTGAACGAATGCGGTTTGCCGAAAAAAATGGCTCTTGAGCTTTTCAAGCCGTTTGTTATTCATGAAATCATTAAAAACGGAATGGCTTACAATATCCGCAACGCCGGACGGTTGATTGAGGCGGCGACGCCGGAAATCTGGGCTATTTTGGAAAAAGTGATTGCCGGCAAAAAAGTGCTTTTAAACCGCGCCCCCACCCTTCATCGATTGGGCATTCAGGCGTTCAAACCGCTTCTTATTGAAGATTTAGCCATCAGAATCCCGCCGATGGTTTGTTCCGCTTTTAACGCCGATTTCGACGGCGATCAGATGGCCGTGCATCTTTTATTGACCGAAGAGGCGCAAAAAGAAGCCGAAGAATTGATGCTCGCCACCAAAAATCTTTTGAAGCCGTCCACCGGCGAGCCGATCGTCAGTCCTTCGCAAGACATTGTTTTGGGATGCTATTATTTAACCCGGGCGATTAACGAAGCCGCGGGGAAAAAGACAGTTTTCGTCGACGCCGAAGAAGCGATTTTGGCTTATAGCGCCGATTATTTGAAAATCAACGAGTTTATAAAAGTCAGAATAAAAGGCAAAATCGTTGAAACCACTCTTGGCCGTTTGTTTTTTAACAAAGTTTTGCCCGATGATTTTGATTTCGTCAACGAAATTTTAAACAAAAAACGTCTTCAAAAAATCGTTTCTTCTTTGATTGAAAAATACGGCATTGACGGCACCTGGCCGATTTTAGACGAAATTAAAAGATTGGGTTTTTCTTTCGCGACCGTTTCCGGCATCAGCTGGGGAATGGACGATTTGACGACGCCGGCCGACAAAAAAACGATTTTTAAGGAAGTTGAAAAGAACGTTGAGACGGTTCATTCTCAATATGAGGAGGGATTGCTTACCGACGCCGAAAGACGGATAAAAACAATCGCTCTTTGGGAAAAAGCCAAAGAAGAGTTGGCCAAAAAGGTTCCTCTTTCTCTTGATCCCGGCAGTTCGGTATATTCAATCATTGATTCCGGCGCCAGAGGTTCATGGTCTCAGCCAATTCAGATGGCGGGGATGAAAGGGTTGGTTCAAAATCCTCAAGGGGAAACAATCGAGCTCCCGATCAAATCTTCATATAAAGAAGGGTTGAGCGTTTTGGAGTTTTTCATCAACACCCACGGCGCCCGGAAAGGATTGATTGACACCGCTTTAAAAACCGCGTCAGCCGGCTATCTTACGAGGCGGCTTGTTGACGTGGCGCAAGATTTGGTGATTACCGAAAAAGATTGCCGGACCGCCGAAGGCGTAGAAATGTTTAAGGTTGACGGTGATGAATTCGGATTCCGTTTTTCCCAAAGATTGTTCGGACGCACCGCGGTTCACGATATTAAAGACGGCAAGAAAACATTGATAAAAGCCAACGAGATAATCAGCCGCGACGTCGCTCAGTCGATAGAAGACGCCAACATCGAAATCGTCAAGGTTCGCTCTCCGATTACCTGTAAAAATTCTTACGGCATCTGTTCAAGATGTTACGGTTTTGATTTCGGCCGGAATGAGCCGGTTAAAATAGGGGAAGCCGTTGGTGTTGTGGCGGCTCAGTCAATCGGCGAGCCCGGCACTCAGCTTACTTTAAGAACTTTTCACACCGGCGGCGTGGCCGGCGTTGACATTACCCATGGCTTACCCAGGGTCCAGGAGCTTTTCGAAGCCAGAATTCCAAAAGGCAAGGCGCCGCTGGCGGAGACTGACGGCGTTATTGAAGATATTGAAGAAAAGGGAACGAATAAGGCGATTAAATTGAAAATTTTAAAGAACAAAAAACCGAAGATTGTGGAATTTATCGTGCCTCGAACCACGATGATTTTTGTCAAACCCAAAGAAAAAATTCAAAAAGGCGACCAGCTTTGCGAAGGAAGCCTTGATCTTCAAGAATTATTTTCTTTGAAAGGCAAAGAAGCGGTTGAGCGCTACATCGTCAACGAAGTTCAAAAGATTTATGTTTCCGAAGGGACGACGATCAGCGATAAGCACATAGAAGTGATTATCCGGCAAATGTTCGGCCGGGTGATTATCAAAGAAACAGGGGACACGGATTTTGTCGTCGGCGAGGTGGTTGAAAAATCCAAGTTTCTTGAAATGAACCATGAAATAAAAGAAAAAGGAAAAGAACCGGCCAAGATGAAACAGATTTTAAGCGGCATCACCAAAGCGGCGCTGTCGTCGGAAAGTTTTCTTTCCGCCGCGTCTTTTCAAGAAACCGCCAGAGTATTGGTTAAGGCGGCTTCGGAGGGAAGAATTGACAATCTTCGCGGACTTAAAGAAAACGTGATTATCGGACGCTTAATTCCGGCCGGCACCGGTTACCGAAAAGATTTTTTACCCGACGATATTGAAGAAAAAGAAAAAGAAGCGGAAAAATCCGAAGAAAATTAAAACTATTTACTAATCGGAAACAATAGATTACCATAATGGACATGAAAGAAGACGCGAAAATTTACGAAATAGGATTTTTGGCGAAAGAAGAAAACGATCGGGAGGAAATCGTAAAAATCTTGACTAATTACGGCGCCAAAATCGTTGACGCCGGCAAAATGTCGCGAATAAAGCTGGCTTACCCGATTAAAAAAGAAAACTTCGCTTATTTCGGTTATCTGTTTTTTTCCATTGATTCGCCGGCGGAAAAATCTTTGGCAAACCGGAAAGGAGACGATAGTATTGTTAAAAAAGCCGGCAATGATTTGAAAACCAGCCAAAAGATATTGAGATTTTTAATAACCGTCGTTTATCCGGAAAAATTGGACAAAAAATCCGAAAAAGAGCCGCTTCAAAAAGTTTTACCTGATGCTGTCGTTGCCAGGCCGGCAAGCGAGAATTTTTTACTGGGAGAACAAAGAACAATCACCGAATTAAGCAACGAGGCCCTGGAGAAAAAACTGGAAGAAATTTTAAAATAATACAATTATGAATCTAAACAAGGTTTTTATCTTGGGGAGGTTGACGGCTGATCCGCAACTGCGGACAACGCCGAACGGCCAGTCGGTCGGCAATTTCAGCGTTGCGACCAATCGCGTTTGGAACAATAAAAGCGGCGTCAAGCAGGAAGAAACGGAATTTCACAATGTGGTGGTTTGGGGCAGGCAGGCGGAAATCGCCAACCAGTTTCTCGTCAAAGGCAGCATGGTTTTGATAGAGGGGCGGCTGCGCACCAGAACCTGGCAGGATCAGCAGGGCCAAAATCGCCGGACCACCGAAATAATTTCCGAAAGAATGCAGTTAGGGCCGAGATCAACGGCGCCCGGCGGAGCAAAATTCAACTCCAAAGAAGTTCGGCCGGCGGCTCCGGAAGATTTGGCCGGCGATTTGCCGGAAATCGACATCAGCGAGGAAGAAATAAAGCCGGAAGATCTGCCGTTTTAAAATTTATTAAAAAATATGCAATGTTTTTTTTGTTCGCAAAATTCAAAAAGAATAGATTATAAAGAAGTTGAACTGCTTCATCGTTTTGTTTCGTCGCAGGGGAAAATCATCGATCCGCGCCATACCGGCGTTTGCGCCAAACACCAGCGGATGCTGGCTCAGGCTGTCAAAAGAGCGAGGATAATGGCGCTTTTGCCGTTCGTGAATAAATAATGGACATTTATCTTTTTAATATCGTCAACGGACTGGCTCGCAAGCGCTGGCTTGTCGATTATTCCGGTGTTTTTTTGGCGGAATACCTCGGTTATTTTTTGATTTTGGGCGTTGTTTTTCTTTTGATCGCGGAAAAAGATTGGCGCCGGAGAATTTATTTTTTTTCGCTGTCCGCGATTTCAGTAATTCTGGCCAGAGGTATTATCGTTGAAATAATCAGATTTTTTTACGACCGGCCGCGGCCGTTTGAAGCCCTTGGCATTGAGCCGCTTATTTTAAACAACGGAGCGCCTTCTTCTCCTTCGGGGCACGCCGCTTTCTTTTTCGCTTTGGCTTTGGCGGTTTTTTTTACGAACAAAAAATGGGGTTATTGGTTTTTCGCCGGCGCTTTGCTGATCGGCATCGCCAGAATTTTCATCGGAATTCATTGGCCATTGGATATTCTGGCCGGCGCGGCTGTCGGACTGATCAGCGCCTTTTTGATTAAAAAAATTCTTTCTTCTCCGGAAATTACTTCTTTGGAAACCG
>ERZ1292623.4980-Hain-H51-01um-R1-4980-length-10715-cov-4_pt1 | contig 10715 bp, 8 predicted proteins | sample MGYA00564398_ERZ1292623 | MGnify/ENA primary metagenome ERZ1292623 (study PRJEB36523, sample SAMEA6512633) | groundwater metagenome | collected 2019-01-07 | study: AquaDiva: Metagenomics assemblies of 32 groundwater samples
CATTTCATATTGTCTTCTTGATGAAAACGCCGAACACTTTTCAAAAACGGCCTTTTTTCATAGCCGTCGAAATCAAGTATTATTTGAGGCTTATCAAAAATTACCGCATCTAGCCCCAATGTAGTAATAACTGAAATCAAAAGTTCAGAATGATAAATGGAGTCAATCAGGTGCTGAGTGGCTTCAATATCCAATTCGGTTGCCCTTGCTTTTCCCCCAAAAATCTTTCCGGGCTGTTCAATTATAAAACTCTCACTATTTTCAAACCTGCTTAAATCAGTTGTATCTTGCGGATGTTTTCTGACTAAAAAACAAATGTCTGGCGGAATTTTTCCGTCCTTTTGAGCATTTCTTAAAATCTCGCAATACTGCCAATCAATGTCGGTCAAATCGTTGCCGGCCGGCGCGAATAAAATTAATCTTCTATCCAAGGATACACAAATTTTTTTAAAAAATTCTTCTTTTGGAGACGGCTTCAAAACAAAGTAAGGGTCAAATTGAGGGAAGCCGACCACTTCGATTTTATTTTCTTTGACACCATGAAATTTAACCAATTCTTTTTTGTTATATTCGTTATTGACCAAAATCTCTGAAGGAGCCACTCTCAACAAGTTCTTATTGGTCGGACAGTCCCAGGAACGGACCATGCCAATGCATTTGACATTGTGTTTTCTGGCCGACATCAAAAGACTGGCGTCAGCCGGACTGAATATGTCAGTGGCGAAAACAGCATCCGGTTTGTGTTTCTTGAAAAATCCATCAAATAAACTTGTGCTCATGGTAATACGGTCGAAAAAACGGAAGATGTCGTGAAAAATATTGAACGGGGCGAAAAAATAGATGACCAAAGAGTTCAAAAGCCAGGCAACCGGGTTTCTTTCCAATCTTTTCCTGTTTCTGTATTTGACGAAATAGGTCGGCAAAAGAGAGATCGCCAATTTCTGCATGAACTTCGAGGATAACTTTCTCAATCTGTTGTCGTCAACCGGTTCGACGAACACATTTGCCGCGCCAAAACTTTCCCTGTAAAAATCTTCTTTATAGTCCGGGACCAAAAGAACGATTCTAAGCCCGGCCGCCCGCAGTTTCTTGAAAGCGTCAGTGATTAAGATGCTCCTTGATACGAAACTCTGGAAAATAGGGATAAAAATAGTCCTCATTGTCGCTTGATGTTCACGATAAAGGCTTTCCCGCGCCAGTTCACGTTCTGCCATTCAACCAGCTTTATCTTTTGATTCTCTTTGAGCCACTCTGAGACCGCTCTCTGCTCGCCCTTATCGGGGTGGCCCTTGAAAGCGAACCAGTCGTCAAATATCAAAAGCGTCCCGGCCTGGACCAAACCGGTCAGAAAGCTCAAGACTGTTTTGGCCGATTCATAGAGGTCGCAATCGATGAAAACGACGGCCGCCTTCTTCAAACTGATACGGTCTTTGGTTTCAGCGTTCAAAGTGTCATTGAACCAGCCCGGCACGGTAACCGTCCTTGAAAGATCAACCCCCTGGACGGCAATGTTCTCCTTGAAGCTCTTTTCGGTCGAATAGTACTGACCTTTCTTGAACTCCGGCGATTCCGATGTTTCGGGCAGGCCCTGAAAAGAATCAAAGGCGAAAAAACGCATATCTTCCAAACGACCTTTGGCCTTGAACAAGTGTTTCCAAATATTGTAAGCCCTGGCAAAGGACCGGCCCTTCCAGACGCCGAATTCAAGGTAATCACCTTCTATCCCATGATGGTCGATGAACTCGAAAGCGTATTTGAAGATGACCTCGTCAGGATGAGGCGAAAGAAGATACGACCAAAACAATTTGTACCTTAATTTCGGTTTTAGAAAAAATCGCAAAATCTTGCCCATCAGATGATTTTCTTTATCTTTTCGATTATGTAATCCTGCTCTTTTTTGGTGAGAGACGGATATAAAGGCAAGGTGATCGTCGAGAAGCCGAGCTTTTCGGCAACCGGGAAATCGCCCGGCTTGAAACCGAAAGACTTCCGGTAATACGGTTCCAGGTGGATCGGATTGAAGTGGACAGAAGTTTGAACACCGACATCTTCAAGTTTTCTTCTAAGCTCGTTGCGCTTCCCCTGATTGACCCAGATCACAAACATGTTATAGGCGTGTTTCGAGTTCGGAACTTCTTTTGGGAAAGAAACGCCATCGATTTTTTTTAAGTTATCGGCATAATATTTCCAAAGTCTTCTTCTAACCTTCCACTGTCTCTCGACTCTCTTTAACTGTCCCAAAAGCAAAGCGGCCTGGAAACTCGCCAAAGAATACTTATAACCAAGGAACTCCATATGCCTTGTATAAGCGCCTGTTTTCCTGTCTCCGGTCCTGACCACTCCTCCCTCGCAAAGCAATCTTATTTTCTCGCCCAAACCGCTGTTTGTGGCCACTGCCCCGCCCTCTCCCGAAGTGATATTTTTGGCCACATGAAAACTGAAACAGGCGGAAAAGCTTTTTTGTCCCGGTCTGATTCCGTCTCTTTTTGATTCAATGGCATGACAAGCATCCTCGACTATCAAAAGTTTATATTTGTCCGCGATTCTTTTAAGCCTTTTCATATCAGCCATCTGGCCGTAAATATGAATCGGGATTATGGCTTTGGTCTTTTTGGTTATCGCTTTCTCAACCCTTGAAACATCCATCAATCCGGTATCCGGCTCGACGTCGACAAACACCGGTTTTGCCCCGACATACAAAATGGCGTTGCTTGTGGCCACATAAGAAAGCGGCGTGGTGATGACCTCATCCCCTGGTCCGACTCCGGCGGCCAACAAAGAAACATGCAAGGCCGCGGTCCCGCTTGAATTCACGACTGTTTCTTTAACGCCAAGATATTTTGAAAAATCATTCTCAAATCTCTTGGAAAAATTGCTATAGGTAAGCCACCCGGACTTGATGGCCTTGACCACTTCCTTGATGTCGTCTCCGGTTATGAAAGGATTAAGAAATTGGATTTTCATTTTTTGTTCAAGGCTGCCAAATACATCTTCTCCATTACTTTTTGAGCGGCATGGTCCCAAGTATGCAGACTGGCTTCATAAAAAGAGTTTTTGACCATCTCCCGGTGTTTTTTGGCATCGCCGATTATCTTCACAATGGCCCCGGCCGCGGCTTCGGCGCCGTTCTCCGGCACAAGTTCGCCGTTATAACCGTTTTTGACGACATACTCCGAGCCGAATCCGTAAGTGCTGAGAATCGGCGCACCGCAGGCCTGGGCCTCGTAAAAGACCATCGGGAAACCTTCAAAAGCGCCGTCCCTGGTCTGAGCCACCAATGCGAATATACTGCATTGATTGTAGAGCCGGGCCAGCTCTTGGTCGCTTACCCGGCCCAAAAATTCAACCCTGTCTTCGATGGCATGTTCTTTTGCTATCTTTCTCACCTCACTCACGAAACCGGGGGCTGATTTGGTCTCACCAGTGATCTTATAGTGCAAATCTGGAAATCTGTCTTTGACCAAAGCCAAGGCCAAGGTCGTTATATCCGCCCCTTTTCTCGGTTTGACCCCGCCGACCGTAAGCAAGAACGGCTCGCGAGGGAGGTTCTGATCGTAAAAATCATCGGGGTCGGCGCCGTTGGGGATGATCTCGCATTTTCCGACAGGGAATACCTCTTCCACCCATTGAACGTTCCGAGGCGCGCCGGTCGTCGAAACCGCGGTCAAATGATACATCATCTTCATGAGGTTTCTTTTCAAAAGATCTTTTGGGGTGTTGCCCTTCGGCGGGATGGCATAAGTTCCGTGAAAGGTCAGGAAGAACTTCGCGCCGATCAGTTTGGCGGCCAAAGCGGCTCCCGGCGCAAACGGCTCCATCATGCAATGGATCGCATCGCATCCGCGCAGATACCGCAAAGTGTTGAAGAAAGTATTGAGCTGTATGCCCAAACTAAAACTGTTGTCCTTTGTCGGCAAAACCTTATGAATTGGCACGCCGTCGTACTCGTTACTGGCGTCCTTACGGGTCAAAACCGCCTTGACATCGGCGATTCTGGTCATTGATTTTATAATACCCTTTGAGTACCTGTCCCATCCGCCGTGAGACGATAGAGATGAGGTCACATATCCGATTTTTAATTTTTTATTCTCCATCGCGTCTTATTTCAAGTAATCCAGGGCTAAAAAAGTGGCTATTACAGAAAGGCAATCCGAGACTCGGCCCTTTTTAACCTGATCGACCCAATCCTCAAACGGTTTTTTGAGTATTTCCAGGTCTTCTTCATTGTCAGTTCTTGGATTTTTTATCTTCCGGCAGTCTACAGCCAAAAAACAATGCGACCAGACTGGAATGCTCCGAGTCGATCTCATAAACCTTCCGATCTGCCTGATCTTCCTGGAGCCGTAGCCGGTCTCCTCTTCAAGTTCCCTTCTAGCGGTTTCAAGAGGAGATTCGCCTTTATCTATCACTCCAGCCGGAATTTCCGTCAGTATCTCGTCAGCCGCCTGTTTGAATCCCCGGGTAAGGATTATCTCGTTTTCTTTGGTCAGGGCGACGATGCCGACCGAGTCAGGTTCGCCCACGAACAAATACTCGTGACTGCTTCCGTCACGGGGATCGACGAAAAACTGTCTCTTTGCAAACTTGCCGAACTTACTGAGAACGACTTCGGCCGGACCTGATTTTCTCCATTTTTTGACTTTAGCGTCTCTGTTCATAAGGAATTTTGCTTATACCACTCGATGGTTCTTCTAAGCCCTTCTTCGAAGCTGGTCCTTGGTTCCCAGCCGGTGGCGAGCTTTATCTTGGATATGTCCGGCAGTCTGCGTTTTACGCTTCCGGCGGGCGAAGGATTAATTTGCAGTTCTTTGGGTTTCCACTCCATGGCCATGAAAATGCACTCGACAAGATTGTTTACCTTTCTCTCTTCATGCGAGCCGATGTGATAGATCTGGCCGTCGGTCTTATCCGATTCCATGACCAGACGCATCGCCTCGACCGCATCATCGATATAACAGTAGGAACGCTTGTCGTAATAACCGTAAACCGGGAACGGGTCTGTTTTCTTTAAAACCCTGTCTATCAACTGGGGGATGACATGGTGGTGCCCCGCCCTCGGCCCGTAAAAATTATGAGGCCGGACCACAACCGTCCTCAAACCATAGTGCTTGCCATAATGAAGGAAGACCTGTTCGCCGACAAGCTTTGAGCCGGCGTAAGACCATCTTGGGTTGGTGATGTCGGGGATAACGGCCGGTACGGTCTCGGTCGTAGGGATAGGGAGATCATTGAATGCTTCTCTGGCCCCGGCGTAGATCTCGTTCGAAGAAGTGAAAAGTATCTTCCCTTTTGGGTTTTTTGTCCGAAACCATTCGATCGCGTTGAAGGTCGAAAGGATGTTGATGCGCAAAACCTCATGCGGGATCTTGTAAAAAAGTTCGGTCCCGTTCACCGCGGCCAGATGATAGACATGATCATAGCCGTAACCGAGTTTGGACCACTGGCTTGAATCAGTCAAATCAGCTTCAATGAACCTGGTGCCCGGTCTTTTTATCAGCCTTTGGAACTCTTTATCTTTGTCGCTTCGGAAAAAATTATCGACTATTGTGACTTCCTGGCCCAAATCCAAAAGTCGGCCGGCCAGATGAAAACCGATGAAACCGGCTCCGCCGGTGATCAAGTTTTTCATTTTTTTCCCAGCCATAACCACAAGTTTTTCGTCCCTTCGACCTCGTGCCTCAAGACTTCAAGTCCGGCCTGCTGGGCCAAGTCGTAAGCTCTCGCCGGGTCCAGAGAAACGCCGTAAGACCAGTGCCATTTTTGGATGCCCGGCCCGGTTCTAAGCTGAACTTAAGCTAAACCGCCGGGTTTCAAAGTTCTTTTGATATCTCTGAAATAGTCCTGGACAATGTCGACTTCGGGTATGTGCTGCAAGACTAGATAAGAAAAGATCAGGTCAAAATAACCGTTCCCATAAGGGATCGACTTGCCGTCGTTAACGACAAAAGAAACATTGTCCAGGCTGTAGAGCCGGCGCTTGGCGTAGTCGACAAGTTCACCGGAAATGTCCAAGCCGTGAACTTCTTTGAAGTCTTTGGCAAAAAACTCGGTCATTCTTCCGGCCCCGCAGCCGATCTCCAATACTTTTTTATCTCTGAGCCCTCCGAGTTTTTCTCTTAAAACCCCATCTTCGAGAATGTATCTCATGTAGTCCTCCTGGCCGGTCTGTCTGAACTCAAATTCGTCAACCGCTTCGCGACTTCTGGTTTTCGTATTCATGAAATAACGGGCGTTCTTCCTGGCCAGATCATCCCAGGTTTTTTTAACATCCGGCAAAGAACGGCCGGGGGAAAATAAATTTAAAGTAAAATTAGCTAAGGGTTTAATTTTATTTTTAACGGATCGGACCGGCTTAGCTAAGTTGACTTTACGCCAAAAGTCGCCAAGATAACCTCTATTTAAGCCTTTGGGTCTTTTGTAGTTCCAAAATGAGTACCATTCCGGCAATTCGTATTTTGACTCCATTTCTTTGTGTGTAAGATTTGACCTGAAAGCGGCCTCGAGCAAAGACACATTTTTATCCCTATGAACGGCGCTGAAAGCCATAAGGTCTTTTGGCAGGCAGTGGCCGCCAAATGACTTGCCGTACCTTAGATAGTCCGACTTCTCAAAAACAAAGTCTAGAACCTTCTCAAGCCTTGGAATATCTTGAGACTCGCCAGGTTTAGCGATGATGTCCCCGGTTTCGTTGACAAAAGCTATCCTCACGGCATTCCAGATGTTCGAAAGGTATTTTATATACGAAGCGTCTTCCGGCCCACCCCTGAAAACCTTATAAGCCTTCTTTTCCCAATCAACTAAAAAATCAGGCTCCCTTGTCCCGTTCTCTCTTTTACCGACCACAAAATAATAAGGATTCAGGGATTCTTCCACTCCCTTCTTTTCATGCAAGACCACGGGGACATAAAAATCGAAGTCAAGACCTTTCAAGTGCTGGGGCAGGACCGTGGAACGAAGAATAACCCTGCCTTTTGAGTTTTTTACCGAATCCAAGGCCTGCTTGATCAAAGAGATGTCCTGATTGCCCTTTTCATCCACCCGGTCGCCAACGCAAACCAAATACCAGGTGTTTTCGCTCTCCTCGGACAAAGGACTGTCCAAAGGCCTTATCTTTTCATAAATTTTTTCGTATTCAGGGTACCTTGCTTGAGGAGCGACGACATCAAAGTAAAAAACGGGGTATCCCATCAAAGACAAAGCCAGGGCATTTGCCTGCCCCACCCAGCCGTAGCCGATTATTACTGCCTTTTCTTTGGGTTTTTGACTCACTAGTATTCCGTTGCATCTTTGCCGGTTATTAATTCCACTAGTTTGATACCGGGCAAAGACTTTAACTGACTGACCAAATTCCCCGGTCCTTCACTCTGATCCTTAAAACGCACCGAAAAGTAGTACTCTTGTTCGCCGCCGGATAAACCCTTGATCTGCAAAAGTTTATTTGAAACCAAGTTATCATTGAATGTCTTTTTATATGAATCCGGCAAAAAACCACCAGACGTAATAAAGGTCAAAAGAAACCCTTCTTTGATGAATGAGCCGAAGTTGTATTTATTGAGAACAAGGATTATTGCCGAAAGCATAATTGTGCCGATGAAACCGATGATATAGTTGTTGGTGCCGATGGCCATGCCGATGGCCAAAACAAAAAACAGGTAAGCGATGTCTTTGGTGTCCTTTAAAATAGTCCTGAACCTGATCAGGGCAAAAATGCCCAAAACGCCCAAGGCCCTGACCAAATTGTTGCTTAAAATCATCATCGCGATTGACGACAAAATTCCAAGCATGACCATGGCCATGACAAAAGACTGGGAGTAAGAGATGCCCCGATGGGTCTTCTGATAAACCCAAACAATCGCCAAGGCCAAAACAAAAGTCAAAAGAATGTTGATTACGACTACCAGCGAACTCAATTCAGTCAGAGAATTATTGTAAAGATTGAGAAAGTTATCCATAGAATCGCGGTTTTATCTTGCTATCGGATTTAATCGGTGAATGGCTTCGACCGAACGGCCATATTTGGAAATCGCGTCTTTCTTCAAATCGTATTTTTTGACGATCTGGCCAAGCCAATGAGGCATTAAGTAAGAAAACTTGACCTCCATAATAACAATCCCCCTATTTACCGGGGTCATGAAACCATTATACCCCAAATCGCCTTTCCTGCAAGTCTCCAGGTCATAGTCAAAGTTTATCCTTAAATTTTCGGATTGATTGAGAAACGGCTTTCTCAAATAACGGACAAACACCTTAGGCTTTGCCGAAAATCTTATGAAGTTTTCCAAAAATTTGTTCTTATCGCTTAACTCGTTTTCATCCCAGTTCTTCTTCAAAAGAAAAGATATCCCCTCTTCGCTGAACCGTTCCCATTCGTCTCTCGTGATCTTTACCCTGTTTTTGGTTATCTTGCTGTCGTGTTTCCGCTTGACCTCAAGCCAGACATGCTGCGACTTATCCAAAAACGGCTCGTAAATTCTGGCCCTGATTTTTTTTCTATCCAAAAAACCGCCGGCTTTTTCCTGATAATCAAACAGGTCAAAGGAATCAAAGTACAGACTGGAGACAAAATAGCTTCCGTCCGAACCGTAAGCATGTCTGTCCGGTTTCATGCCGAATTTTTTTATTTCCTCTTCAACAAACCTGGCTGTTGCCGGTTCCAGTTCGTATTTGAACTCAAATTTATAATTTTCGTTATTCATTTAAACCTTCTTTCACCAAATTAAGTATAAAAGCCGGTAAAATTTTGGCGAAATCCGGCCTTGAGGTATTTATATTTTCGCCCTGGCCGTAACCGCCTTTAACCGTACTGTCTTTGATCTGAAGCATGGAAAATTCATCTAGTTCAAGCTCTTTGCCGTTCCCCCAGATTATAGATTTCAAAACCACGGGCTTGCCGCCGTCGATAAACTCCTGTTTTTTCCGGTATAAAGCAAGGCCGATATTGTTGCCGATGATGGTGTTGCTTTCAAGAACCGGATTAGAATTGTCCTTGACCGCTACCCCGAAATCGCAGTTAACCAAAACATTATTTTTTACAACGGCTCTGGAATTTTCTCCGATGCTGACGCATTTGTCGCCAAAACCAATGACTTTATTGCCTGAAATCTCCACATTTTCCGTTCCAGAGAGATCGATTCCGTCTCCGTTACTGCCTTCCGGAAAATCATTCATGAAAAAGCTGTTTGCAATCTTTGAATTTTTAACATAGTCAAAGTCTATTCCGTCAGAACTTGTATTCCTGACAATGGAGTTGAAGATATTGACCGAGCCGCGGATGGCATGCAAAGCATCGTCGGAACGGCCATTTTCAAAAACCGAATTCATTATTTCAGAGTTTGTGTTGCGCAAAGAAAATTGCGAAATAAAGGGTGCTCCGTTGACGGTTTCTCCGGAACCTCCGTTTATCCTGATGAAATCGAACTGATTTTTCTCTTGGCCGGTGTTAATCACACCGAAGGCGCCCCATGGCTCCCCACTGGGACTCAAAGGACCGAAAAATATCGGCAGTTCGGCTGTGCCGATGGCTTTTACCGAACTATAAGAGATCAGAGACGCTTTTGGAGCAAAGAACATCCTGGTACCAGGCTCAATTGTCAATCTCAGGCCTTGAGGTATGATGACCGTCCGGTTAAACGCATAATCCCCTCTTCTTAAAAATACGGTCTTGGCGTCTGTTTTCTCAAACTGGGGGTTTGCTCCCAAAAAATCATCAATGTTTAAAAATACTTTATCGAAGTACTTGAAACTGCCTTCAAAAGCAGTTTTCCTTGGTGTTTGTACAGTATCAACTGCAACCGGAAACGAGCTCAAGCGGACAAGTCCCTTGGCTGTTTCAAAATTAGCAACAATGATTTCCCTGTAGTTCTTGACTTTTTGATCGAAAAGAAAATCATTGTCTACCTTAGCTTGGTCTTTGTAAAAATCAGCCTTATATTTTTCGTAAAGGCCATCGTAATAAGCCAAGTCATCTTCAAGGTTTTCCGGATTGGAGATATACTCTTCAAGCACCTTATTGAACTCATCAAAGAACTTCTTGTTCTTTAAAATCCGCTTGACCAAAGTGGGACTGTCTTGATAATAATTTTCATCCATTGGATAAAGATTCACGTCCCAAGGCAAATACTCGAACTTGCCGTCTTCCTGCCTGAACAGAAGAACCGAATTGCCGTTGTCGCCCTGATGGTTTGAACCGGCCAAAACATTTATTGTCTGCCATCGGTAAAATTTATCCAAATCAAACAAAGCCCCTATTTTTTGGGCGAACTCGGCGGCACTTGCCCCATCAACTAAAGTCATTAAGGCCTTTAGCTCTTCAAACGGCCCTTCCTCGATTTCGGCGGTATAGCTTTTCCAGTCGCTTAATCTATCTAAAGAAAAGATATTGTCGCCTTGCTTGAACCTTATATCTTTATTGGAAAAGACGTTATTGGCGTCCACGAAATCTTTTCTGGCCAAAAGTTCTTTTGACCATGGCTCGACTGCCAGATAGACTCCATAATCGCGTCCGTTTATGTCCACTTTTACGAACTCGAACTGGGGGGAGAATAAACCGAACTTCCCGGCCCGATAAGAGTTCAACGGCTCTACAAAATAGCCGCGGTCATCAGGCAGAAAAAGGTTCAAAGCTCTTCTGCCTTCAAAAAGATTGTCTCTTGGGAACCGGATCCGATAGGCCTTCTTCTCCGCATCCCAGTTGTTCTGGATCAAGCCCCGATATC
>ERZ1292623.4981-Hain-H51-01um-R1-4981-length-10714-cov-6_pt1 | contig 10714 bp, 8 predicted proteins | sample MGYA00564398_ERZ1292623 | MGnify/ENA primary metagenome ERZ1292623 (study PRJEB36523, sample SAMEA6512633) | groundwater metagenome | collected 2019-01-07 | study: AquaDiva: Metagenomics assemblies of 32 groundwater samples
CTTTTGAATATTTCTTTGACCCCTCCTTTAGTTCGGGGACCGATATAGAAGGGGATAATCACAAAAAAATCCTTAGCCATAATATTGGCTAATTGGGTCAGTTCTTTTACAAACTTTGAATATTCAACGGCCTGAATTCTCATCAATTCGTTCTGTTGGTTTTCGATCAACTCATCAATCATAGCTAGATAGCTATTAATGTTTAGTTTTCGTGACATCACCATAATTTCCAAAGAAAAATCCAAAGCATTCAGGAAATCCCGAAAGCCCTGCAAAATCGCCGTTTGTTCATCCTGGGACTTTAGTTCAAAGTTAATTGAACCGATTCGAATCACCTGGCGCAAAGAGCCGTCTTTTAAAATCAAAACCTCGTCTCTGACTTCTTGAATTTCAACAAATTGTTTAGTTGATACCTCGGCCATTAAAAGTTTTGATTGTCTTCTTTTTTGAAAAAGTATTTTTTTGGGCCAAGGGCATATCCCAACGCCTTCATTAGATATTCTATTAAACTCATCTCTTCTATTCTAAGAAAGGCCAGGGAGCCAAAAATGGCGATTACAATAATTGAAACAAAAATTAGAAAGGGTCCGGTCAAGAATCTGAAAAGTATTAAAAGCAGACCCACGCCCATAGCCACCCAGATGAATTGTTTCCAGGTCAAGGGCCCGACTATTTTGGTTTCTGTTTCAATGAATTGAGGCACCTGGAATTTCATAGTATATTTCTTAAATCAATAATGCTTTCGTCTTCAGTTGGGGGCTGGATAGATGGTTGCGGACTCGGTTTACTTTTTACTTCTTGTTCTTTTGTTGCACCAGCAAATTTTTCAGTATGCATTTTTTTCAAGTCATCCAGAATCGGTGCAAAAAGTTCAATAACAATTAGTCCGGCAATGGTTTTAGCTTTTTGTTCATCAATACCCAATCTGTCTTTTATTGCATTAACCACGTTGCCAAGATAGAGATCGGCAAATAATAGATCTTTGACAACTCTAGCCAATTCTTCACCCCTTTTTTCATCTAAACTATTATCGGTAATAACCCTTTTAATAAATTTAGCTGTCTCAAAATCACCAAGAAAGAGATCTTTTATATTTGGCGGCAAGTTGTTTAACTTTTCAAAAAACCCTTTATATTTAAAAGTTCCAGTTGTTCTATCACTGGAATCAACGTAATAAGGACTATAAAGATGGTATTCTTCAAAGCTTAATTCAGACATGATGGTTAAAATCCAATGCGCCGCCCGCCCGTTCCCGTTCCTCTGCCTCCTCCTGGCGGCGTTCCTCCACCGGCAGGCGGAGCAAAACCAATTGGCCTCGGGCCGACTCCGCCGCCCGGCATAATACTGTCAATCACTGCTTGTTTATCTGGATTTCTTGGTCCTACCGCATTTCTTAAATTTTGTTGTCTTTGCGGATCGGCGGCAAATACTTGTCTCAACCCTTCTCTAAATGCCGGATCTCTGTAAGTTTGTAAATCCTGATTAGCAAAGAAATCATAATTACCTCTATTAAATTCTTCTTCACTTCTGGCTCTGATTTTCGCTACCACGGCATTGAAATCGGTTGATCCAGGAGTATTGTTGATAGGAATAGTTGTCAGATTTCTTCCTCTTTGTTTTTCCTCGTTAATGTATTCAGCCCACATTGCCGTATCCACACGTTTCTTTTTTCCTTCGCCCAAAAGACCCCTTGCTTCATTTAAGCTCCGCTGACTCATAACTTCATAAGCTGCAACCAAATCATCAGTATTTTCAAACATTAATCCCGGCTCTTCTTTTTTAAGATAGTTAACGGCTTCTTGTCGAGCATTTAAAAATTCTGATCCAAGACTTGAAAAGGCCCCTCGGCCGACCGCCAAATCTCTAACTGCCTGGGCTCTGCCGACAAATCCATTAAACCTTCCTTCAACTAAAGCTTTCATGTATTCTTGGCCGATCAAAGTTCTTGAATCAAGGTTTTTAATATGGGTCTTGGCCAGGTCTTCATTAACTAAGCCGTTTTTGGCCATTAAAATCGCTGCTGCCGCTCCTTGAGACGTTTTTAAGTTTCTGGCAAGACCAGCAAGGTCGTCTTGAATCCGGCGGCCTTCATTTAGATCTCGCCTTAGTTTTTCTTGTTCTTCTTCAATGCTTTTCTTGAACTCTCTTTGGGCTTCTAATCCCGGCGCTACTCCAAAAGGCCTCCCTAAAATTCCGGCGATTGCTTCCTCTCTTTTTCTCCTGGTTTCGGCCCCGCCAATTCGTCTTTCAGTCCCAGGAACTTTTACCCCGGTTTCTTGGATTCCTTTCCAAATTCTTCCGATTCCGCCTGGAACCTGCCCGACATAAGGAATTGCACCAATCCAACTGTAGCCATAAACTCCCGCGCCGGAGGCAAATTTATGAGCCCAGTAAAGACCGCCAAACAAAAAGACAAGATTTATCAAAAGTAAAATGGTACTGGCAATAGTCAGAGGCCAGAAGCCGGCTAATTGTTTGTCAAATTGGGCTTGGTTGATGATTACTTGAATTCGTGAATTCCAAAATAAAACAAAATAAATAACCGCAAAGTAAAATAATGGGATAAGGGCCCATTGAATCGTGTTATGCCACCATTTTTTCCAGACCCTCTCCTTTAATGGCGGGAAGGCATAAGATATCCAGGCCAGCGGAGAAATCATGGCCAAGCCCATTAAAATCGGCAGTCTTATAAGCAATATAAGCCCTATCCAACCCAAAGCCAGAAGGATCAAAAGATATAGAATTGCCTTAAATATGGTGAATACAAGTTGAGCCCCGGCCGTAGAAGCTTCGGATTCTGTCTCTTTGGCAAATTCTCTGGTCTGGATTTCATTTAGATACAAAGGCGCTCCAATCTTTGTTCCAACTGTATGCGGTTCGCCCATTGCTTTTAAAAATACATTGGCCGGGATCCACAATAAATCTATGGTCCATTGGAAGATGACAAAACTGAAATTTATTAATAAGGCGGCAATAATAATTTTGGTGAGCAGTTGTTTATAGGTGTATTGAGTGGGGTAATTAAAGATGGTCGCAAAGGCGGTGATTATTAAAAGGAGGATGAAGAATAAATTTGAAAAATCCCGAAATATTCCCCAGCCTTCTTGGATGGCATCAATTTTTAAAAGCCAGTTTTGGATAGGAACTACAAAATTTATTAGATTTCCAAAGCCAACGATTAACCCTCCAAAAACAAAGTTGACCACCGTGTCAAGTAAAGCGATTACACCTTCAGAGATTTCATTACCGACAAGAGCCGGGGCAAATTTATAAACCAGGTAGGGTATGCCTACCCATTTACCGAGAAAAATTAGAGTCGGAATTAATAATGCTGGCATAGTTTGTAATACTGGCTAAACATTTTTAAGTGATTAAGGCTGGACCGGCGCAAACCAGCGCGACAAGTCATTTTCCGGGCCAACTAAATTCCAGCTCGGAATCGCTTGGTTGTTGCTATCAATCAAAACATCATAAACCAATCTGCTTGGCCTATGGAAAAGGATGTCGCAAGCAATTGGGCCAGAAGCGAATGGGCAATTATTGCCGCTTGGCTTACTTAAAAGTCCCCAGCCAGCGCCTTGATTTATCCAGGCCACAGTATTAAGCAGGTTTGAAAGTTCTTGAGGAGTCATTGGAGTGCCGTAGTTTCCTCGCTCGGCTTGGACATCGGCTAATAAAGAAGGTGGTTCTTGAGGAGGAGGAGGAGGCGGCGGCGGCACTGGTGGTTCCGGATTGCCTAGTCCGCCGGCATCTATCCACCTCCCGTCTGGCCCTATGTGTTCTGGGGTTAGCAAGTTATTGCCTTCAGATAGTTTGAGCTTTTGATAACATGCCCGCATGCATCTTGTGAACGGATCCCTGTTGTCACCTTTATCATATCTCCATTTGCAGTAACTTTTGCCGACATCGTTATCATCGCGGGCGTTAAGTGAATTTATATCTTCTTCCGGCGGAAACATATTATAAGCTTCGCGATAAAAAGATTTTGATGCCGGATTCGGATTGTTATATATGAACATTGCCGTAGGGATGGTTGACATATTATCTCTGGCCGAACAAAACTCCGCCTTATATGAGTTTTCAACTTCTCGTGGGTCTGTGCCGGGAACTGGGTCTATGCTGGTGGGTGTGTTCGGATCTGGAGATATGCCCTGGTCAATCAATTTTCCTACAAGAAATTCAGTAAGAGCCGCTACCGCAAGTGAAGCCGCGTCCGCGGTAGTATAAAATTTCATGTTTGCGTCAAAAACACTTGCTACCTGTGCTCCTAATGTCGAGCCCGGAGTTTTTATCCGGCCGAGTATGGCGCAACCGCTTGCTCCTTGTCCTCGGACCAGGCATTCCCTGATTCCGGTAAATCCTTTTCCGCCGCCGCCGGATTCATTAACCGCGGCTGATTCTTCAATTCGGCGCTGTTTTCCAAGCTCATTTATTAGGATGTTGGCTACTCCTTCGGTTCTATTTTGAGCGCTTAAAAGTCTCGCAAAAGTATCCCAGCCTCCGCCCAGGACAAAGTTTTGTCTATAAGTAGCCACTCGTCTTTCTACTTCAGGGTCGCATTGTACAGTTGTTATAACATCTTGAAGACTGCCATATCTTCTTTGTATTGCTTGCACTCCGGCATTATCTGTTCCCAGCGGTCTAGGCTGGAGCGACTTAAAGGCAGTGCTGTTTCTAATATAGTCACATAACAAAGGAGGAATATTGCCTCGGCCGTTAGCGGCAAAATAAAGTATGCCTCTCCAGACCTCTTCTCCTCGGTATTGGGCCCTTAGCTGGAAATCGCGCCAGTCCTGGACAAAAAGTGCCCCTCTTATCCCGCCGGTTTTAACTTTGTTTAATATCCTGTTTGATATAGCCGTGAAAGCGCCGTGGGCAGCGGCTTTGGCGGCGATATCTAAACCAAATTTAACCGCGGCGAATACATCGGTGGCATGGACAGGATGAACCAAAAGATTCCAGAGAACCGAAGCTATTAAAAAGAAGATAATTATAGTTTTTCTAAAAACCATCAGTAAGTGAGCTAATTAAACTCCACAGTTCTCCATTAGGAGGAGTGAGGTTATTTTTCTTGATTTTTTGAATTACGGTAACAAGAAGCGGTTGGACGTTTTGATATACTGATATTAGGTTGTTCATTCCGAGAACTCCTCTGAGAGGATCTTCGGCTGTTTGACCAAGAGTTTGGTGGCTGATCGCCAGATTTTGGAGATTTGATATGACTTGTTTATGAATATCCAACCAGGATGGCGGAACAGATAAGGCGTTAAGTTTAGCAATAGCTTTTTTATAGTAGTTAGTTTTTAAATTAAAGTAATTGGTGCTGTTATTAATCAGCTCGGCATTATCAGAATGAAAGTTTATAAATTTTTCGGTAGCCAGTCGCGGTTCGTTGATTATTTCTCCCCAGATGTCCTGGATTATTAGACCTACATCGTTAAGATATTTTTCCTGCGCTGCCTTCGAATCGGATGAAAAAACTGTTCCAGCGACAGGAATGTTGTTGGGATCTAGAATCTTGGTCCCGTCAGCTAATATTTCAACGCCGATATCGGCTAATGCTTTGGTATAAATATTTGGATCAGTATCAGCGCTGAGGTCTCCAGTATAAAAAGCACCAGCCATTAAAGTGCTTATTTTATCTGTGATATTTATCGATTGAAGATTGCTGTCTCTCGGCACAAGATCATTTGGCCCTGGTTTTGTGGGGTCATGACCGGAAGCCACCTCTTCGCCGTCTAAAAATCCATCGCCGTCAGTGTCGGGATTTATCACGTCAGTTCCATAAAGCGGTTCTTCATTGTCGCACAAACCGTCTTTATCAATATCGCTGCAAGGAATTGTATTCTCGGTTCCATTTAGATTTCCCTGTCTTTCTGACTTCTCACCTCCCTTTAACACCCCGCTTATATTTGCCCCGAGGCCAGTAGTATTTCCAACACTCAAGAAAATACTGGTAGCGATTAGCCCGGCAAACAAAAACATTACGGCCAGCAAGATTTTTATATTTGTGGGAATTTTGTTCATAGATTGTTTAATTAAAGTTTAAAAATTTAATTTTCAGAGCCGGTTTTAAATAAGCCAAAACTACCAGGAAAGATATGATTAATACTGGATTATCGCCTAATTTATTATACCACGTTTGTATTTGATTGGGCACAATACCTCTTGTTAATATCTGATACCCGGTTGAATCAGTGGAGTCTATTACATTTCCTAGAGGATTTATTATGTAAGAATGGCCGAAATTTGAACTTATGGCTAGATATTTATTGTTTTCGGCGGCTCTGAATTTAGCCATTGAAAGGAGTTGTTTTTCTATTTTTGGGTTGCCATCAAATACCGCCAAATTGTTGAGATTAACCATGAAATCAAACTGACCGTTTTCTCTGGAAAGATTCGGAGATATTATATCCGAACAGGTTAATATTTTTACTTTGCTATCATGATAGTTTTGAGTATTGCTTTCTCGTCCTTTTACGAAAACGGCTCCGGATGAGATGAATTTATTTTTAGTCAGATGCTCAAAGATTGAGAACGGCAACTTTGCTATGTAAGGAAGAGATTCTCCGCCCGGTGTCAGTAATTTCTTGTCATAAAAGCCCACAACGCCCTCTTTAGAATCAATCAGAATAGCTTTTGATTTCAATCCATCTTGTTCGAGGATTCTATTGCTGTCTATGATTAAAATGTTTTTTTGAGATAAATTGTTAAAATATTTTTGGACGGAAGTAAAATCCAAGAAACCGGATAGAGTTTTTGAGAAATCGGTGCTTTCCGGGAAAATGATTACCTTAGATTTATTAGCCGCTTCTTTGAGTAATTTATTTTTTTCACTGAAGTCCATTAATAGTTCCTCCGGTTCATACAGACTTTTGATAGGATTTTTTGTTTGAATAATAGAAATGGTTAGTTTATTACCAACCTCAAATTTATTTGTAGATTGGACAAAGTTAATAAGAGTTAAAATTGCAATGACCGAGAACATTTCCAAAACCAATACTTTTTTTGTTTTTTTGTTTCGTAACCACACCGATAGAAAAAGAACGGTTCCAAAAAAGATAATTAGGAAATCCACGCCATAGATGCCCCAATATGCGGCCGATTGTTTTACGAAACTTAAATCTGCAAATAAATAGGCGGGATTACCGAGAGTCCAGTGGGCCCCCAATAGACTTTCTGGACCAGCCCACAATAATCCCAAAAACAGAGCCCTTAAATACTCAACAATAGTAAAAGTCCCGGCGTAAAGTAGAGGCAAGAAAGGAGGGCGGCTATTTTTAAGAGTAAAAGATCCATAACTGAAAATCCCCCAAAATATTGACATGCCCACTACCGTAATAATGTAAGGCAGCAATATTATTAAGAAGGCCAAGATCCTATTTTCAATTTCGAACGAAACTAACGAGCGGACAGACCAGAACCACCAAAATATCCAGCTAAAATAAAAAAGGCCGACAATAAAGCCAGGCCAGAATCCACGAGGTTTTATATTCAGCGTTTTTTTATATAATCCGACAATTCTACCCATTGTTTTAACGACAGATTTTCTGCCCTGATGTTGAGTGGAATTCCCGTCTTCTCAAATATTTGAAGCAATTCTTCTTTTATGATACCAGATTTTTTGGATAAGTTACTCACAAGCAATTTTCTTTTTTGGGAAAATCCGGCTCGGACGATTTTGAAAAACTTTTCAGGGTCGTCAATCGGCAGTTTTTCTTTCGGCATCAATTTTATTATCGCCGAATCCACTTTAGGGACTGGTCGGAAATTTTCTTTGGAGATATAGCCGATTATTTTTGGCTCGGAAAAAAACTGAACCGAAAGAGCCAGCAAATTCATTTGCGGGGGTTTTGCCATAATTCTTTGAGCCACCTCCTTTTGGATTGTTAAAACTATGAGTTTTGGCCGTGGCCAATCATCAAAAACGGTCCTTAAAAATTTTGAAGTGATATAATAAGGGATATTACCGATTATTTTATAATTGGAAATCCTAAATCCTAAATCCGAAATCCTAAATTTAAGAATATCACCTTCAATAATTTTTACACTCGTGTTTCGGAATTTTTCTTTGAGCGATTCAATTAGCCGCCTGTCTTTTTCAATGGCAATAATTAGTCCGGCTTTTTCAGCTAGCTTTTCGGTTAAATTTCCGGTTCCTGGCCCGACTTCCAAGACCTTATCTTTTTTTGTAATCTCCGCGGCGGCGACAATCTTATCCAGTATTCGTGGATTCACCAAAAAGTTTTGGCCGAGTGATTTTTTAGGTGTAATTGATAATCTTGTCATCTTTGAAAAATCTGGAATCAGAATTAAATTCAATCACCTCTTTTGGGATTTCTTCTAAAAAGCGCGACGATAGGCCGCCTGATGTGGTCCCAAAAATGGTCCGAGACCTGGCAAAAGTTATAAAGACCCTTCTCTTAGCTCTGGTTATTCCGACATAGCAAAGCCGTCTTTCTTCTTCCAGTTCAATGGGATTGTCTAAACTTTTTGAGTGAGGCAAAAGACCTTCTTCCATTCCAACCAGGAAAACAACCGGAAATTCAAGCCCTTTAGCTGAATGTAGGGTCATTAACTGAATTTTGTTTTCGTCAATTTCAATCTTACTTGCCCCGTTAGAGGTCTTAGCTCTAATCGGGTCTGTTTCCTGAATCAAAGCTACTTCTTCCAAAAACTTGGTCATTGTCCCGATACCGCTTTGCGGTATCGAGGATCTCCCGATTTTATCGAGGATCCTCAATTCAGTAGCCGAGCTTTGCTCGGACTGAATCGGGACTCGATTGGCTTTGCCAATCGGGACCTCCTTGTCATATTTCCTGGCAACGGTGAATAGCTCCTTTATGTTTTCCCAACGCATATACCCCTCTTCAGTAGCCACATCCAAGTAGTCCTTATATCCGATTTCATTAACAATGAATTTTATCAGCTTGGTCAGTTCATACTCCTTTATTTTTTGGCTGATTTTTTCTAATGTTTTTCCAAAGGCATAAAGAGCGAACTTGGGTTTAGCTTGAATATTTTCAATATCCTTAGCTTTAAGCAAGGTGTCAAAAAGATTAAAATTGTTTTTCCGCGCGAAATCGGTCAAACGGACAAAAGCCGCTTTGCCGACTCCCCGAGTCGGTACATTGTAAATTCTTTGCAAGCTCACAAAGTCATTCGGATTGGCCAGAATTCTCAAATAAGCAATAATATCTTTTATCTCTTTCCTTTCATAAAACTTCAAAGCACCGATTATTTTGTAAGGAAAACCTTGGGTTAAAAATTCTTCTTCAAGGGGCCGGGATTGGGCGTGAGTCCGGTAAAGAATTACCAAATCATTGAGTTTATATCCTTTCTTGGTCAGTTCTTTCATCTTTTCAATAACGAACTGGGCTTCTTCTTTTTCATCTTCAAGTTGGCTGATTGAGATTTTTTCGCCTTCAGTGTTTTCGGTCCAAAGTTCTTTTTCGTGACGATAAACATTGTTTTTAATCAATCCCTGGCCGGCGGCTAATATCGCTTTAGTGGAACGATAGTTCTGTTCAAGCCGGATGATTTTGGCCTCCGGAAAATCTTTTTCAAAATTGAGCATGTTGCGGAAATCGGCATTTCTAAATTGATATATGCTCTGATCAGTATCACCGATAACGAATAAATTTTTGTTTTGTCCAGCCAATAATTTTGTGAGAGTGTATTGACCTGTGTCAACATCTTGATACTCATCAACCAAAATATACTTAAACTGATTTTGATACTTTTCAAGGATTTGAGGATTTTCTTCAAAAAGTTTTACAGTCAGTATAATCAAATCATCAAAATCCACCGCATTAGCTTTTTGAAGTTCTTTTTGATAAGCGCTGTAGATTTGGCTAACTACTTTTTCATAGTAGTTTCTGGGTTCTTTTCTGTCTTCTGGGTAGACTAATTCTGATTTCAATTTTGAGATTTTATTCAAGATTGAATAGGGATTGAAGTTACGAGAACTGAAACCCAGATCTTCCATTACTTTTTTAGCCAAGCTCAACTGGTCTTCTTTATCATAAATCGTAAAGTTTTTCGTGAAACCTAAAACTCTAGCTTCATTTCTTAAAATCTTGGCGCAGATTGAGTGAAAAGTTCCGATTAGCGGCTGAGCATATCTATTTTTTATCCCAATAAACTTCTCAATTCTTTCTTTCATTTCCTGGGCCGCTTTATTGGTGAAGGTAACGGCGAGGATATTTTCCGGCTTTATTCCAGAGCTAATCATGTAGGCGACCTTTCGGGTTAGGGTTGCCGTTTTCCCGCTGCCTGGCCCGGCAATTATTAAAACTGGCCCTTCTCGCGCCTTGACTGCTTCAATCTGATTTTTATTAAGGTCTTTAAATATTTTTTCCATTTTTTTACTTAACCCCGCATTCTCGGCAAACAGTATTTAATCTTTGAGAGGTGGTTATTAAAATTATCAGCAGAAGGGCCACCGCTGATAAAGCAACAACGTCTTTATAGTTAACTAGAAATAAAATAGTATTGACTCCTAAAAAACCGAAAATGGCGCTGACACACAAAGCGCAGCTGGCTGTCCCAAAAATAGAAGCGAAAATTCCGGAGGAGGTTCCGATGACGCCTGAAGCTATACCAGTCCTTGGAGCTACTTGCCTCCAGAGTTTGTTAAATTGATTAATGTAAAATTGCATTACTAAAAAAAGCGAATTCAGTCCGGAGATTACAGCAAGAAACAGCCAATCTT
>ERZ1292623.4982-Hain-H51-01um-R1-4982-length-10713-cov-4_pt1 | contig 10713 bp, 7 predicted proteins | sample MGYA00564398_ERZ1292623 | MGnify/ENA primary metagenome ERZ1292623 (study PRJEB36523, sample SAMEA6512633) | groundwater metagenome | collected 2019-01-07 | study: AquaDiva: Metagenomics assemblies of 32 groundwater samples
TGTTCCGGAACCTGTTCCGCCAGTTGGCTCATTACTCTTTTGCAACGTCAAAATGCTTGTTGCAAGAGTTGATGGGCTCTGTGCTGTGATTGTTAAATCACGATCAGCGTCTTTATAGCCGGATTTCTTGGCTACTATTTTGTAAATGCCTGCTTCTAAAACAAAAGAAGTAGAACTTACAACAGTCTTCTTACCTGCAACAGTGCCATCACTGTTGAATGCGGTAATACTGTCGACAGTTAAGCTTTGTCCGTTGTCATCAACAGTCAAGACTGGGACGACGCTAGTTTGAACTGCCAACGTTGATGTTGCACCAGCTAAAATAGAAAGTACAAACACCACTCCCAATATTAATGCGCTAGTTCGTTTCATTTTTATTCACCTTGTGATTTTATTTTGTTATATAATGGATCGGAAAGTTTTCCTACCATTCTTGTATCGCTATCATATGCGACTATTACAGCTCCAGGACCGAATGTGTCTACTGCGTAGAATCCAAATCCTTGATTCCACATATCTGTAAAGCCTGAATATCCAAAGCTCAATGCTGTTTTATCCAATTCAGATTTCTCTGCATCAGATATATTTGTCATAAAAGCTTGGTATTTTGTTGCGTTGTCTGACTGTATAGTTGGCGCTCCGCCACGCAAATTAGCAAGTCTGTCTAAAGCTTGATCTGCTTTTGACCAGTTGCCAGAATCTACTGCGCTTAAAACATAATTGTCAGTATAATCAGACAATTCCAATGCTTCTGCTGCTACAGCTTCGCCGTATGCTTTAACTAAAGCATCAACTTGATCATATTGGCCAGCTTTTGTTTTGCCTAATATGTCGTCTGCTACAGATACTGCTTCTTGCAATGCTATTGCATAGCCTTCATCATAGCCGTCGTCGAAAAATGCTGTTTTGTTTTCAGAAACAACGTGTTCTCCATATGAGACTAATCTTTCAATCAATCCTGAATTTGCATAATCTTCTGAATTTAATCCTTCTGCAGCTAATACATTGCCAACCATATCTACTGCTTTTTGGTAGCCTTCAGCATCGCCTTCATTGTGTTCTAGTTTCAAAGCTACATCAAACAATTGGTCTATTGTTAAACCATTTAGATTTTCAGTTGTTACTGCAGCAATTTCATCGTTATTGAAATTACTTGTTATATATTCTCGCGTTATATTTTTGCGAGCTTCAACAGAATCATTCCATCCTGCTTGATACAAACCAGAATCTACAATCGTTTTATTGGCAAATGTCCATTCATCTTGGTGCCATTTGATTGTTGCATTCTTGCCTGCTAAATCGCCAGCAAGATCGCTTATAATAGTATTTCTGTTGTTTATTGTATCGTTTTGTTGGTCAACTTTATCTTCCAATCCAGCTATTTGAGAATCTTTAGACGTCACAAGTGCTACGCCAGCAACTGCGCCAATTAAACCCATAGCAGCTGTAACTACAACTCCAGCTTGCCAATTGTCTTTGCTCTTTTCAGTTGCTCTTATTTTTTCTTGTGCTTTTTCTGTAGATCTTTTGGCAGTAGTAAGATTGTATTGTGTATGCAATAATTCTCTTCCAACTGAACCTTGAGCTTCTAAAAATTTAGCTGCTTGATTAAGAGCTTCATCTTTTGAGGTAACTTTTAATTTTCCTTCTTCAGTTTTTACTAATACTTTATCTCCTTCAGATTTCCAAACAAATTCTTTTGGCTCAGCATCTCCATTATCTGCAATGGCATCAAAAGAAACGTGAACTTTGCCATCTGCAATCTTTGTTACAGTTAGATTAGATTCCTCTTCGTCAAATCTGAAATTCTGTGTCTTTGTTGTCTTTGTCATATTAGTACCTCAATAGTTACGACTTTTAAGTAATGATACTTTTATAAGGGTTGTTCTATTGCAAATAATTTTGCGAATTCGCATCATAGCACTGCAATATTGTTTTGCAAACTTCTGGACTTGCTTCTAACTCAAATCCTATCTTTTGATAGCTTTCGCGTACCTTATCAAATACATGACCTTGCCCATTTGTATTGAATTCCAAACCAGTTGGGTTTGTATCATACTTGATTTCAAACTCTTTTCTGGCACGTTCTATCCTGTTTAGTATACCCTTTGCAGTATCTGGAGTAACAATAAGCTGTACTTTTTTGGCCAAAAGGAAATCTTGGGCATTTTTGTAATTGAAAATCTTGCCTTTTTCAGGATTAAAGTGTGCCATTGATAAGTGTAATAAAGCTTCCATAGACTTAGCTGCTGATTTATAAGTTGCATTTTGAGATTGTGCAGTTTCTGCCATTTCTTCCAGTTTTTCTTTCAAAAATGTCTGGATATAAACCGGACCGAATAAATTGCCTCCGCGCTCAAATAAATCCAAATATAATTCGGAGTCTAGCAAATTTGAAAGGTATTTCTTAGTTCTCTCATAATTTCTATCGTAATAGCTTTCTGAAACTACTGGAGAAGTTAGATTACGTTCTGCAGTTTTAATAATATTCTCAGCATCAGGAGAAATTTGCTCTGCAAATACTAATGCATCAAGACCTGTGAATTGCATAGTATATTCATTATCAGAATCTGTCGCAATACCTTCTGCAATTTCCCGCATAATTTCTTGCGTCTCGCCAGAAACTAAATTTTCCAAACATTGCTTAAAACTATTATAATTATTTGTAGCGAAAATATAAGAATCACCTTGTTTTGAAACTCCTTCTTGCACTGAGTCGTCAAACCATATCAGTTTAGGTTTAGTAACTGTCATTATTCCTCAGAATCTAATGCTCGTTTTTTTCGGACACTTAAGTTAGATTTATCCGATTCGCCATTAATATACGCCATTAAGTTTTTCTCGTGGTTTTCTAAGAACATTGGATAATCTTTTCCGACATGAATTAGTCTTTTGTTATCAACATCGAATACGTATCCATCTACATCTGGCTGATATCTAAGTAATCCGCCATCTTGTTCTTGTACAGTTACTAATCCGAAATAGTCATGTATAGTATATGAGGGAGTTCCAGAGAATTCCTGTCCTTCTTGAACCGATTCTTCTTCTGTTTCAGTTTGCAGGTCTTGTGTAGTTCCACCAGCAACCGCAAGTTTATACTCATGTAATCTATTCTCTAACAAAGTTACAGTATCGTATGCCTTTGCTAATTCTGCTCTGTCAGCATTTACAACGGTTGTTAAATCATCAACCTTCTTTGTATAAGATGCATTCTCTTCCTTTAGAGCTTTAATTTCATCTTGATATTGCTTATCTTTCTCTTCATCTGTCAAAGGTGAAATTGGCACTTTTGCATTCTCTATGGCTGCTTTCAAATCAGTATTTGTTAATTGCAATAATTCATTTTCTGTTTCATATTTTTTTATTTTTAATTGCGACTGTTCATCTGCTAATCCATATTCTTTTACTACCTGCTCTAATCTTTCTTCATTTTTTACTGCTATGTGAAATGCTTTTGATAATTCGTCAAATTCTTTCTTTAATTCAGTGTACTGTTCTTGAGAAACATAATTTTCTGGTATTTTTGGTTCTTCTGTTTGTACGGATTGTAATAACTGATCTAAAGAATCTGATCCTTGATTTGATGCTTGTATTATATCATATTCTTTTCTTATTTTATCTGTTTGTTCTAAATAAGTTTTAGTTGTACCTGAAAGGCTATTTTCATCTGCTTTAACAGCTTTCCATTGTTTCTCTGCAGCTATCGCCAATTCTTTCGATATCGCATAACCCTGCTCCTTCGCTATTTTATCAAATAGTTCCCGAGGAATAGATTCTAAAGAAGTTTCTTCAACAAGTATAGGTTGGGTTTCTTCGACTTGTATTGGTTTTACAACCTTTTTTAGTTTAGAAACAATTTTACCCATATTTGGTTTTGTATTTGGTTGTTCATCCATAGCAGTTCTCGCGTAAATTATATGCTTTTAAACATTACGTATGAAAATAAAATAAAAAAAGAAATAAAAGAAGGTAAATTTACCTTCTCTTTCTTGGAACTTCGTCATCGTAGACGTCAACTTTTCTTCTTCCAATACCGCTGCGCGACATCATAGCAAAGCCTGCTACGATTGCAATACCTACTACTATGAGCAGGAATGCGGTTGTGTCAGAATTGGAAAAGTCCAATCCATTGACTAGGTTGTTTAGATTTGGCGTGCTTGACTCTACATTTATTGTAAAGTCTTTTGTTGCAACAACTTTGCCATCAGACTCAACTGTCAATGTGGCAGTATGAGTTCCGAGAGATGCTCCAGACTTTGGCGTGATGTATATATTCACTGGAACTTGCGCATCACTGTCCAAACTTATATCGCCTGGCTCAATTGTTACAGTTGCCCAATCTTGTACGCCTGTTGCAGACAAAACGAAGTCAGCCGCACTTGCTCCGTTATTTGTTATTTCAACAACAAACTTTACAGTTTGTCCTGCTGCAACTGCCGCAAATGTACTTGCGGTACTTATTTCTACTTCATCTGCCACAACAGATTCATCGCAAGATACTTGCATATCTATAATCTTGCTTTCAGAACCGCTTGTGCCATCAAAGGTTAGTTTTATATCTAATGGATAAAACTCTTCAGAGGTAGATTTAGCCAAATCGAATACAGCTCTTATCATATGGTCTGCATCGCTGCCAGATTCTTCAACATTGAATACTTCTGATGTGAAGTCTATGCCTAAATTGGTATTCTTTATTGTTAAAACGGCATCATCTTCATCAGATTTTCCAATATTTACTACATTGACAGATACTTCAACCGGACCACCACACACTGGTATTTCTGGATTGAAAGTTACGCTCTCAATCAAAAGGTCGTGGCTGTTTCGCTCAACATTTATTTCTGCAAATTGCAAATCATAAATGTTGTTTCCATCGTCATCTTCTCCAGTTGCTTCAAATACAACGTAATGTACGCCGTCTTCAGCATCTACTGGCACTTTTAATTCGACTTCTTTTGCTAAGGTATCTTTGCCATCTACATCAAATTTCTCAGTATCTATTCTGTCAGAAATTCTGTCTCCGTTAGAATCTTGTATCCATACTCTTACTTTGATATCTTTCATATCAGTTGTAATTTCGTTGGATACATCAAAAGTTACTTTTAGGTCGTCACCTGGTAATGTTTCAGAATCGTCGCCTGTTTGGTCTTCGACTTCAATGCTTTCGCCAAGCAAAGCGCCGCTGTCCTCAGGTTCGCCGACAATAACAATTGTCTTTTTTGTGGCTTCTACACTACTAGTGTCTTTTATAGTTACTTTAACTTCATGTATACCTACATCAATACTTTCTGGAGTGAATGAAATCAATCCATTCGCATTTATGCTAAAAGTATCCCAGTCTAATGCGTCTGCAGAAAAGGTTAGAGCAGTTAGGTCAACATCTGCGCCAACAACTTGGTGGCTGAAAGCTTGTCCTTGAATTGCATTCAAGCTTGCAGGCAACGTTAAAGTTGGTGCATCGTTAATTGGCCTTACCGTTACAGTTATTATATCATTTTGTGTTCCAGGGTCTGTATCGTCTGCTGTAAATGTAATTTGTTCATTACCATTCCAGTTTGCTGCTGGTGTGAATGTAACGATATTATTTGCATCTATATTTACCGTTATCTTATCGTTTCCAGAATATGTGTAAGATACGGCACCATTTACGTTAGTTGCGTAATTGTCCAAATCTAATCCTGTATATGTGGTATCTTCGTCAAATGATATGTTTACTGTTGACATATCGAAATCAACTGCGGCAGCTGTAAAAGGTAATAGAAGAGCTACCAGAACCACTGTTGTTATTTTGCTTATGTGCGACTTATTCATACAAGCACCTCAGAAAAGCTCAAGAAGTAAGCTATAAAAGGATTGGCGTATTGCAAAGAAATCGCACTACTGAAGCACTATTTAATATTAATCATCCTATTAGGGTATCTAGTGTTTTTTGCAATTTACTAGTTCTTCCACGTTTATGTTTGGTGTTTATTAGAAAATCTTTTGCTACTAATTTAATTCCGCTATGTACATCAAAATGCCTGCATTTTTTTCCTTTTCCTAAAACATACATAAAAGCAGCTAACTTATTTACTTCAGAATTCAAATTTGATTTTTTAATTTTAACTTTTCCTTTTGGACCTTCAAGCCTGCCAAATTCAGTGCTGTATCTCAAATCTACTAATTCTAAACATCCTATTTTCCTCTCAATATCAGGCAAAACTTCAACAGCATATTCTACTATCCTAATTGGTTCTGTTAGCGGCAATCTTCTATAATCCAGTTCAAAGTATTCGGACTCTATCATGCTTGTCTCACTTAAATTAGATTTAAAAAGGTAATCAGAAGCGTGCCTGACAGGATTCGAACCTGCGACCTATAACTTAGAAGGTTATCGCTCTATCCAGGCTGAGCTACAGGCACACAAGTAAATGATTTAAATCACGTCTTTTAATGTTTACTATGACCAAATCTGCAGCTATAGAATCCAAATGGCAGAAGGCCTGGAAGAAAGCTAAAGTCTTCAAGGCAAAAGATTCTGGCAAGAAAAAATATTATGTTCTTGAAATGTTTCCATACCCATCCGGCTCTGGCTTGCATATGGGACACGCAAGAAATTATGCTATTGGAGATTCATTTGCAAGATTCAAAAGACTTCAGGGATATAATGTTCTTTATCCAATGGGCTGGGATTCTTTTGGACTTCCGGCAGAAAATGCTGCAATTGCAAAAGGAATTCATCCGGTAAAAAGTATTTCTCAAAATATCAAAACTATGAAAGCTCAGATGGCTAAATTAGGATTAAGTTATGACTGGGACAGAGAAATTACAACTCACGATTCAGAATATTATAAATGGGATCAATGGTTATTTTTACAGCTTTACAAAAAAGGTTTGGCTTACAAGAAAAAAGCTTTTGGAAATTGGTGTCCGGAATGTAATACAACAATTGCAAATGAAGATGTAAAAAACGGGCGATGTTGGAGATGCGACTCGCAGATTGTACAAAAAGAGCTGGAGCAATGGTTCATCAGAACTACAAATTATGCTGATGAATTGCTTAAAGGTTTAGAAAAAATTGACTGGTCTAACAGATTAAAATCTCTGCAGACTAATTGGATTGGCAAAAGTGAAGGCGTTGAAATAGCTTTCAAATTAGAAGATGGCGAGGAAATAAAAATTTTCACAACTCGTCCTGATACTCTTCCAGGGTGTACTTTTATTGTATTGGCTCCGGAACATCCGCAGACTAAAGACTTAGTGATTGGAACAAAATATGAAAAAATAATTCAAACCTATATTAGAGAAACAGAAAAACTCTCAGAATTAGACAGAAAATCGAAAGAAAAGACTGGCGTATTTCTTGGAAAATATGCAATTAATCCAATAAATAATGAAAAAGTGCCTGTTTATGCTGCTAATTATGTCCTTTTAGACTATGGTACGGGCGCGGTAATGTCTGTTCCAGCACACGATAAAAGAGATGAAGAATTTGCAAAATTACACAAATTACCTATAAAACATATAGAAATACAGCAAGGCGATATAGAAAAAGTTACAAATGAATTAATAAAAAAAGGTTTGGCTAAGAAGGTCACGAATTACGCTTTACGCGACTGGAATATTTCAAGGCAAAGATATTGGGGCTCTCCTATTCCAATAATATATTGTATTAAGTGCGGTATTGTACCTGTACTAGAAAAAGATTTGCCAGTAAAACTTCCATTAAATGTTAATTTCAGGAAGAAAGTAATTTCTCCACTTGCAACTGATAAAAAATTCCTAAATACTAAATGTCCTAAATGCAAATCTCCTGCAAAAAGAGAAACAGATACTATGACAACTTTCATTGATTCAGCATGGTATTATTTAAGATATTGTGATCCTAAAAATAAAAAACAAATATTTGATAAAAAAAAGTCTAATTATTGGATGCCAGTTGACCAGTATATAGGTGGAATTGAACACGCTGTCGGCCATCTTCTATATTCCAGATTTATTACAAAATTTTTTAAGAAAAATAATTATATAAATGTAGATGAGCCATTTACAAAACTTTTGAATCAAGGTATGATAAATCTTGGCGGCACAAAGATGTCCAAATCAAAAGGTAATGTAGTCGACCCTATACATATTACAAAAATGCACGGCGCAGACGTTTTGCGGACTTATCTTTTGTCTGTTGCCCAGCCAGACACAGATATGGAATGGTCGGACAAGGGATTTTCTGGAACAATAAAATTTATAGATAAAATTAAAACTTTTAATTCTCTTACTGAAAATAAAAAATCTAAAGCATACATAGAAAGCGTTGCTCAGAGAAAAATAGAATTAGTTACACTACACTTAGAAAATTTGCATCACAATAAAGCGCTAATTGAATTATTTGACTTTTCAAATAAATTAGAAAGATACCCAAGCAAATATACAATCGGTATATTTTTACATCTACTTTATCCATTTGCACCGCACATATGCGAAGAAGTTTGGAACAAATTGGGAAACAAAAAAATTCTTGCTCAAAGCAAATGGCCTGAAATAAATAAGAAATTAATAAATGAAAAAGTAGAAAAAGAAATAGAAGCAATTGACAAAGTAATTTCTGATGTAAGACATATTCAAAAGATTGTCGCTAAACCAGCTAACAAAGTAATTCTTTATGTAATTCCTCCAGAATTAGAGAATTATAAATTTGTTTTGAAAGATATAGAAAAAGAGCTTGCTATGGAAGTAAAAGTCTTCGCTATGAATGACAAAACTAAATACGATCCTGAAAACAAAGCAGGAAAGGCAAAACCAGGACGTCCTGCAATTTACTTAGAGTAAGTTAATTTTTCAATTAATTTAGTTACTGACATAAGCTCTTCATCACCAGATTTCATATCTTTGAGTTTTACTTTCCCTACGCTAAGTTCTTTCTCTCCGACAAAAAGCGCATAAGGAATATTTTGCTTGTTAACATAATCTAAATTCTTACTGATATTTCTTCCTAATAAATCGAAATCTGTATTTATTCCGTTTTTTCTTAGTTCGCCAACAATCTGCAATGACGCTTTTAATGTATTAATTGGGATAACAAAAATTTCTGCTATTGTTTTCTTTTCAATTTTATTTAGTAAAGATAATAATCTCTCTAATCCAAGAGATATTCCAGTTGCTGGAGTATTCTCTCCAGAATAAACTTCTATTAACGTATCGTATCTGCCTCCTCCACCTACACTTATTCCGGCACCGGCATCAATTTCAAAAACAAATCCCGTATAGTAATCAAGTCCTCTTGCCAAGCTTAAATCAAAAATATAATTGCGCACTCCTAAGTTTGCTAAATAATCTAAAAACTCATCAACTTCTTTTTTTGTTTCTGTTGAGGCCTTTAATTTTTGGGAAATTCTATTCCACTCTCCTTTGAGTTTCATAGTTTCTAAAACACTGAAAACAGCTGATTCAGAAAGAAATGTTCTTAGTTCTTGAGCAACGTTTTGCTCGCCTATTTTATCTAATTTATCGAGCGTACGCAAAGTCTTGCTGATTTTACTTTCTTCTATTCCTGCCGATTTTAGAATTTCATTCATTAATTTTCTTGAATTTAGTCTGAATGTAAATTTGTCTAAACCTATTACTAGTAATGCGTCGTTTGCGCAGGCAAGCAATTCCGCATCAGCTAGATTTCCGGCAACTCCGACTATATCAATATCACACTGATAAAATTCTCTATAACGACCTTTTTGTGGGCTTTCATATCGCCATACTTTATCTATTGCATATCTTTTGAATGGTTTTGGCAAATTTTTATTTGATGCGATTACTCTTGCTAATGGAACTGTTAAATCATATCTTAATCCAAGCTCTCTTCCCGCTTTATCTTTGAAATCATAAATGAGTTTAAGGGCTTCATCACCATACTGGCCTTTGCCAGTCAAAAGTTCTTTGCTTTCCACTGCAGGAGTTTCTAATGGCGAAAAGCCATATATTTCAAAAACAGTTTTTATTTTCTCTATAACTTCGTCTCTGAATATCTTTTCTTCCGGCAGAAAATCTCTCATGCCTTTTACTGTTTCAGGCGTATTAGTCATAATTAGAATTCAAAATGTAAATATATAAACTAAATGTAAGGACGAGGGGGGAGATTTGAACTCCCGTCCAAAGATCCACAGTCTCCGATACTTGCCAGGCTATACTACCCTCGTCGTAATGTATATATTGAAACCTTATTAGGTTTCAAAAGTGGAAAAGCCGATGCTTTTTCACAAACTGATGTTTCAATTATGTATTTAAAGCCTTATTGGAGCGTTATAATATGAAACTAAAAATTGACTGCCCTGGATTTGGAAACAAGAATAGCCCAAAGATTCTTTTTATCGGTGAAAGGCCGGGCGCTAAAGAATATGAACTAAAGAAACCATTCATAGGCAGAGCTGGCAAATTTCTCGACAAAGAGCTCGAGAAAATTGGAATTAAAAGAGATGAAAATTACATAACTAATATTGTAAAGTCTTATGCTGAAGGAAATAGAGCTCCGACTAAAGAAGAAATACAACTATACTTGCCTTTCTTGGAGAAAGAAATAGAAGAAATTAATCCCAAAATAATCGTATTACTTGGCAAGACTGCTGCTGATAATGTGCCACGAAATTTGAAATATAAATATCTGCATATCATTCATCCGAGTGCTGCTATGCGATTTAACAAGCCCCGACTTAAATTTCTCGAAGGTATGCAAAAGCTTAAAACTTT
>ERZ1292623.4983-Hain-H51-01um-R1-4983-length-10712-cov-6_pt1 | contig 10712 bp, 12 predicted proteins | sample MGYA00564398_ERZ1292623 | MGnify/ENA primary metagenome ERZ1292623 (study PRJEB36523, sample SAMEA6512633) | groundwater metagenome | collected 2019-01-07 | study: AquaDiva: Metagenomics assemblies of 32 groundwater samples
ACAAAACTATCTCCGCTTTACGCTGGGCAGTAGCCGAAATGGAACGGCGATACCAGTCGTTGGCCTCCCACAACAGACGCAATATTGAAGCCTTTAATGACGCTATCCCTGATGGAGAGCAGAAAATGCCCTACATCGTGGTTGTTGTTGATGAATTAGCAGACCTAATGACTCAGGCGACTAATGAGGTTGAGGCCTCAATTGTCCGGTTAGCTCAGATGGCTCGAGCAGTTGGAATTCATCTTATTGTCGCTACCCAGAGACCTTCGGTTGATGTTATCACCGGCCTTATTAAAGCCAACATCACAAGTCGAGTTGCCTTTGCCGTCGCATCGAACGCTGACTCGCGAACAATTTTGGACCAAACCGGGGCGGACAAACTCTTAGGTCGGGGGGATATGCTCTTTATTAGTTCTGATCGACCACAGCCACGACGTATTCAGGGTGTGTTCTTAAAGGACAAGGAAATTAAAATGGTTACAGACTTCTTGAAGAAACAAGCCCCGGCTGTTTACGACGAGTCAATTACTACTTATCGACCGACGCTGAAAGACGCAATTCATGGTGGTGGTGGCGCTCATGACGGCAGTGAGGATGATTTGTATAATGAAGCCCGTGAATTAGTAATTCAAGCCGGAAAGGCCTCGGCCAGTTTAATGCAGAGACGCCTGAAAGTCGGTTACGCCCGAGCGGCACGACTGCTCGATCTGCTGGAAGCTGAAGGCGTCATCGGCCCAGCTGACGGCGCTAAGCCTCGTGACGTACTAGTTTCCCCCGACGACTACCTTGGACCATAACCTGCAATACTTCCAGAAATATTCTAATAGTCGAAAAAGCGAGTGGTTTAGCCGGTACGGTCGAGCCCGTTCGGGCGAAGCCCCGAAGGTTTTTCGCCACATCTCGTTAGAGTAGCGTGCGGGGGTGGAGTGCAGAGGATGGGGGCTGCTTCGCAACTAAGCCCCCGTCCTTTGCAAAAAAGCCAAGCGGCCGCAGGCCGCAAGAATATAACTCCATTGATTTATGTCAAAAAAGACTTTACGTTGAATAAACATGAACGGCTTTGTCAGTCATCAACTTGGCAAGCGCCGGAGTCTTGGTAGTGTCCTGAAAACGGCTCGCTCTAAAGCGGAAATTTCCCTCGAGCAAGCCGAAACGGCCACCAAGATTCCGCTTAAATACCTCTCGGCGCTAGAGACTGGCAATTATAATCGTCTCCCCGCAGAAGCTTATAATCTTGGCTATGTTCGGTGTTACGCCGAGTATCTTCATTTAGATCCCGACAAAATAATTTCCAGCTATAAAGCGGAACGGGCGGCCAATTGGCACCAAAGCGATATCTCAACCGTTAGTTTCAGCCCTAAAAAAGCCGGGGATTGGCAGTTTTTGATTACCCCAAAACTTCTAGGAATTGTTGGACTAGTAGCGCTTTTTGGCACAATAGGTTTGTATATTACAAGCGAATTAAATAAATTCACTTCCGTCCCTACACTTGAAGTTACTTCGGTCCCGGCTGAGTTTACCAGCGACAAAGACCAAATTACTCTTGCGGGCAGTACTAGTAGCGGGGTGATACTGACGGTTAACTCGGAGCCGGTATTCGTTACTCCTAACGGCCAATTCAGTCAGCTGATCCAGCTTAATCCCGGAGTTAATGAAATCGTGCTTCAGGCCAAGAATCGAGCGGAAAAAGTCTCGCTTAAAACAGTCAAAGTTCTTTATAACCCAAACCTTGCTAAAACTGCCTCACCTGCTACAAAAGAGTGAGTGGTGGCCCCAACAGTCACATCCAAGACGCGGTGGAATTATTCCAGCGATAATTCCCCGCTCGGTCTCAGCATTTTGATCCGCCTGAGGGTGGAACCAAGCTCAAAATGCCTCCGACACGCTTGGCTGTAGCTGTTGGTGGCCTAGTAGAAAAAAGATAAATGAGGTAACTATTAATAATGGCGAAAGAAAAAGCAGTCACATCTTCTGGTCGCGATGAAGCCCTAAAGGCGGCGTTAGGACAGATTGAAAAGCAGTTCGGTGCCGGCTCCATTATGATGATGGGTCAGCAGACTCACCTCAATGTTGAGGCAATTTCTAGCGGCTCACTGGCGTTGGACGTAGCGCTAGGCGTCGGCGGTCTACCACGGGGCCGAATCATCGAAATTTTTGGTCCGGAGTCATCCGGTAAAACTTCGCTCGCTCTTTCGGCAATTGGAGCAGCGCAAAAACTCGGTGGTTTGGGGGCTTTAGTTGACGCTGAACACGCATTTGACCCGAGCTACGCTTCTAAACTCGGTGTTGATCTGGATCATCTTCTAATTTCCCAGCCAGACACCGGTGAACAAGCTCTTGAGATCGTAGAAACTTTGGTGCGCTCTAATGCAGTTGACGTAATTGTCGTAGATTCTGTCGCGGCTCTAGTACCTAGGGCGGAGATAGAAGGCGAGATGGGGGATGCAATGATGGGGGTACAGGCTCGCCTAATGAGCCAAGCCCTACGTAAACTAACTGGTGCCGTTTCAAAGTCTAAAACAGTTTTAATATTCATTAACCAAATCCGGATGAAGATCGGTGTGATGTTTGGTAACCCTGAAACTACCCCCGGTGGCAATGCTTTGAAATTCTACTGTTCCATACGTTTAGACATCCGTCGAAGTGAGCAGATAAAGGACGGCGAGAACCCGATAGGCAACCGTTGTAGGGTGAAAGTAGTCAAAAATAAGGTCGCCCCACCCTTCAGAATGGCCGAGTTTGACTTAATGTTTGATTCGGGTATATCTAAGGAAGGTGACCTGTTAGACCTCGGTGTTAAGTCTGGTTTGGTAGATAAAATGGGTGCCTGGTTCCAATACGGAGAGCAAAAGCTTGGGCAGGGGCGGGAGGCTGCCAAAGCTTTTCTCAAAGGAGATCCGAAGACTGCCTTGGAACTAGAAACAAAAATTCGTGACCTCGCCGCAAAGGGTGAGATCAGTAACGTTCGAGAAGAGTAGAATTGACAGATGCCGAGAAAGTCGGCTTTTGAATACGCACTGAAACTTCTGGGCTATCGGGCTAAGACAGAAAAAGAATTGCGATTGAAACTGGTCGAGAAGAAATACCAGCCGGAAGAAATTGAGGTAGTTCTGGTGAAGTTGGCTAAGATCGGTTTGATCGATGACCAAAAATTTGCCGTTAATTACGTCCGAGATAAGCTGTCAATTAGCCGTCGCGGTCCGCGCCGAATTTACATTGAATTAATACAGCGGGGAGTGGCAAAAGAAATTGCTGACCAAGCAACCAGGACTATCAACAAAGAGGATGAGCTGGAAGTAGCGCAAACGCTTCTAAATACCCGGATACGCCAATGGAACAAACTCGATCCCTTGGCAAAAAAACGCCGAGCAGTCGGATTGCTTTCCCGCCGTGGTTTTTCACCTCAGACTATCCATCAACTAATATTTAACAGGGCCGAAGAATAATTCATCAGCCCTGATAGGAGTGGAGTGATCGGAAGTTCGAACAAGCTTCGCCGATGATCTCCAAAATGAAAGAAGGAACCGTTTCCTCATTGATCCCGATTTCCAATTCATCATCAAGATCTTCCGGGAGAGTGAGCTCTATCTCACCCGACTGGAGATCTAGGCGAACGGTTATCTCGCCAAACGGGGAGTCATCGTAGCAGGTCACAACAGCCCGCTTTCCCAGAAAAAACAGACTAAGGCCGGCGGTCAGATTCATAAGCACCGCGTCTTGAAAAGCAGAAAATGTGTGCGTTTTCATGTCAAAATGTTCACCTCTATTGGATTGGGGTTACCGTGATTTTACCACTTATGTGATATTGGGCTAAGATAAGTTAAATGGCAGGAGGGAAATTACTAGTTTGGTTTGCCGAGGTGAGTAAAGGAGATATCGCGCTAGTTGGCGGTAAAGGAGCTAACCTAGGCGAGATGACCAAGGCCTCGTTGCCCGTACCCCCTGGTTTTATCGTCACGGCTGATGCCTACTACGAATTTTTGCGGGCGACTAAACTCGACCGAATCGTCAAGAAAGAATTGACTAATCTTGATCCCGAGGACTCGAAAAAATTGAATGTCATTGCCAGTACCCTGCAGAAGGCGATTCAATCCCATCCCCTGCCAGGCGAGCTAGCTAAACAAATCGTAAAATCATACGACGACATGGGCCAAGGGCCGGTGGCCGTGCGATCGTCGGCAACGGCCGAGGATTTGCCGAGTATTGCTGAAAATGAACCAGCCCTAGTCAAGATTAACGGCCAGATTCGCTACTTTACGATGGGGGAACTTTGGAAGTGCTACAACGATCAGCAGCAAATTCTTGTCCCGGCTCTGGCTGATAATAAAATCAATTGGTATCCCGTGCAGGAGTTATATCGCCACCATGCCAAGACGAAATTGGCTAAGATAACAACCGCCACTGGTCGCGAAATTACCATAACGCCAGACCACTCTCTTATTATTCAAGACCAAGACGGACTGGGAATTAGAGCGGCCAACATTAATGAATTGAATACGGAAACTCGCCTGCCGGTGGCTAAGAATATTCCCACCTCTCCCAGACGGACAGGCATTCTCAATCTAGCCGAACTATTAGGCGAAGAAGCTCACATAGACGAAGAGGGTTTGAGATTGAAATCGGGTCGTTGGCAAGTACAGAAACCAATTAAACCGTTCGTGGAGTTGGATACTCGATTCGCCTACTTACTAGGCGTCTTTGCTGCTGAAGGATCGATTTACAATCACAGCACGATCGACTTCAGTTGTGAATCAGTCGCAATAGCCAATAAGATTAAACCTGTCATTAAAAGTCTGGGGCTTGTTTGTGCTTCCGATCCGAAAAATGTAAGGGTGCATAGCCGGCCATTAGCAGCTGTCTTAGAGAAGCTCTTCGGCCAACCGTCGACCGATATTAAAGGAAAGGGGAAGTACTCCCATGTCAAGAGAGTACCTGACATCATTTTTAACTGCAGCCCAAATCTTATAGGGGCTTATCTGAAGGGTCACTTTGATGGGGATGGCTATGTCGGACGCGATTCGGTTAGCGTTACTTCCGTGTCGCCACATTTACGCAACGGCACCGCCCTATTGCTGTCACTACTGGATGTAAAGTGCCGTCTAGACGATTTTGATATCACTGTTTTGCTGTGTGATGTTTCTAAGTTTAAAGAGATGATTGGCTTTACCGAACAGAAGAAGCAAGAACGCCTAGAGACAGTTTTGCGTCGTTACGAACAACGCCAACATCATAACGACCATCTTGACACTCTACCAATTACCCCTGGTCTCGCCAGAGCAATCTCGCAAGCCGTCGAACCCACATTACCGCAACGACAGTATCGAGTAGGTGTTTGTAACGATTGTAATGGGGTAATGAGAAAAAATGGTCATTCGTCAAGCAGTAAACAACGTTGGATGTGCTCCGCTTGCAGTGTCTCCGTATCCGAGGGGGCTAATGGATTCACCGATAGATTTATCAGCGAGCGTGTCGTCCGTGATCAACTTGGCCGATTCTCTCCCGACACAGCCCCTTGGAATAAGGGCAGTTACTCGGCGACAAAGGTTTATACAAAAACTGCATTGGCTAAGTTAGCAATTAGGCACGGTGTGTCAGCACTCAACGGACTAATCACGGCTGATGTGATCTGGGATCGAATAAAGAAGATCGAGCCGATTGATTACGATGGCTATGTTTATGACTTTGTCGTCCCAGGCCCACAGAACTTTTTGAGCGGTTATGGCGGAATTATCACTCATAACTCGGCCAGTTTTGCCGGTCAACAAGAAACCTATCTGAATATTGAGGGCGCCGACAAAGTTATAAAAGCAGTTCGTCAATGTTGGGCGTCGTTGTTTGGAGCTCGGGCGATTTACTATCGAACGATCAACAAATTCGATCACCTGAAGGTCGGCATTGCCGTGCCGATTCAAAAAATGGTGCAAAGCGAAGTCTCTGGGATCATGTTCACTGCCGACCCAGTTGCAAGCGACTTAGATAAAATTGTCATTGATGCTGGCATGGGCTTGGGCGAAGCAATCGTTTCTGGTTCAGTAACACCCGACCATTATGTTGTCGACAAAAAAACGATGACTATTGTCTCTAAAGAAGTCAGCAAGCAGGCCTGGCAGATTGTCCGCAATAAGGCCGGTAAAGATGTTCACATCTCGACACCAAAAGATAAACTAGAGGGTCAAAAGTTATCCGACGAGCAGATCGTCAAACTAGCGACGCTCGGCCATAAAGTCGAGACGCATTACGGATCGCCTCAAGACATGGAGTGGGCATTTGAGGGTGGCAGTTTTTATATGGTGCAGAGTCGACCAATTACCACCCTAAAGGGTCAGCCATCAGCCATCAGCGACCAGCCATCAGCAGAAACGGAGAAGCCGATAGCCGAAAGCGGAGAGCTGAAAGTCAGCGAAGCTGACGTACTGGTAACTGGCGCCGCCGCATCCGTTGGTCGAGCTTCTGGGCCAGTTAAAGTCATCCATAAACCAAGTGAAATCGACCAAGTCTTAGAAGGTGATGTCTTGGTGACCGAAATGACCAGTCCCGACTATGTGCCGGCGATGCGGCGGGCCTGCGCTATCGTTACTGATACGGGGGGTAGGACGAGTCATGCATCGATCGTCAGCCGAGAGCTTGGCATTCCCTGCGTTGTCGGGACGGGTAATGCCACCAATGCTCTAAAAACGGGACAAGTTGTAACTGTCGATGGGGCTTCCGGTAAGGTTTACAAAGGGAAGATACAGCAAACAGCTATCAGCTCTCAGCCATCAGCTGGAGGAGCACTTCAAGCCCGACCAGTTGGAGGGTATGTCACAACAGTTCCAGTAACAGCGACTAAAGTTTATTTAAATCTGGCCGAACCGACTAAAGCCGATGAGTATGCCCAACTGCCGGTTGACGGCGTCGGTCTTCTTCGGGCGGAGTTTATCATCGCCAATATCGGCGAGCATCCGCATGCGATGATGGCTTCCGGGCGCTCGAAGGAGTACGTCCAGAAATTATCCGAAGGCATCGGCACAATCGCCCAGGCCTTTAATCCACGCCCAGTAGTGTACCGGTTTACAGACTTCAAAACTAACGAGTACAAATCCCTCAAAGGTGGCGAGAAGTACGAAGAGCAAGAGAACAACCCGATGATCGGCTACCGTGGCGCTTCACGCTACATCCTTGACCCCGAAGAGTTTGCCTTGGAAATCGAAGCGATTAAAGCCGTCCGCGACGGCATGGATTTGAAGAACTTGCATGTGATGATTCCGTTTGTCCGTCGGGTTGATGAATTTACTAGAGTACGAGACTTGATGCACAAGAACAGTCTGAAGCAGGGGCCCGACTTCAAGCTCTGGATTATGGTTGAAGTGCCGTCCACCATTTTCGAGATCCAAAAATATATCGACGAAGGGATCGACGGCATTTCGATTGGCTCAAACGACCTGACCCAACTGATTTTAGGCATCGACCGTGATAGCTCCAAGCTAGCGAGCGAATTTGACGAGCGCTACCCGGCGGTGATGGGGGCGATGATCCATGTCATAAAAACTTGCCGCAAAGCCAATGTCACCGCTTCAATCTGTGGCCAAGCACCGAGCGTCTACCCCGAGGTGACCGAAGCCCTTGTTAAAGCCGGCACCACTTCTGTTTCCGTTGCTCCAGACGTCGCCGTCTCCACCCGCAAACTGATTGCTTCGGTGGAGAAGAAGCTGATCCTCTCTAAGGTAATTGACGGTTGATTAGATTTGCGACATAACTCGTGCTTCAGCACGGGGACAAGAGCAATAATTCTAACAACCATTCATTTGATCATACCTCGGGTTTTTGTAAGACAGGCATTGACTCTGCAGTCTGGACATCTATAATGTCTAAAGGACTAATAGGAGGTTCTTTTATATGTTGGAAGGTCAAGGCATTTTGCTAATGAGCACGCCGCCAGCGGTGGAGAGAGCACGGAAGAATTTAGCTCAAGCATCATCAAGAAAATCAGCAGCGGCTTCGGAGCTTAACAAACTAAAAGCCCAAGTCGAAAGTACGGAGTCAAAGCTCCAGATCAAGATGGAGGATGTCGGGGTTTTGGAGAGGTTATTTGTTCTCATCTGCTGTCAGGAACTAGAGCGACTACTCGCCAATGAAGGCAAGGGTTGGTGTCCAATTTGCGAACGGCTAGTTAATTTTGATGGTTACGGCGTTGCCTACTCCACAATTTCACGACATTGTGACGCACATGAGGGTGATCATGGGTATATGGGTGGCACTTCCGCGGCCGACTGGACAGAATACGTCTATTGGCGAGTGCCACATCGCATCCATCAACTGTGCGAGAAGAAGTTTGAGCGTGTGCCTCGCTACCCGTTGTCCCACAGCTACGGTGGCACAATCGCAGACGCCCCAGCGGAAGTGTTTACCGCTTTCGGAATCCTAGCGTTGGATACAGAGATGCTTAAGCGGGCCAAACTTAGCCCTTGGGACTTTGTCGACAAAAATAGGTCTAGGTGAAATGAGATGATTTCCGGCGCGGCTTTTCAGCCGCGCCATTCCTTTGCTTGTCGAGTAAAATTTAACTGATCGTAAAGCTTACCCTGCTGGCATCGCCGGAGTGGCACAATGTTCGCAACTACAAGTTGCCTTGTCGCTCCTGCGCTCACCCGGCATATCTGGGTGATGAGCCGCGCACTCCATACCGCAATCGCATTTGGGTTTCTCGTCCATTCGCTCTCCTTTCTATGCTTTCATCGTAGCAAAACCGTCAAGAGTTGCGTCTGAAGTTGAGCGAAGCGGAGTTTATGCAAAAACGTTGGCCGCCGTGCTCGGCTGGACCATCGTCAAAGATATGACCTAAGTGGCCGCCACAGTTGGCGCAGATGACCTCGGTGCGACTCATGCCGTGGCGAATATCTTCATGAAATTCAACTGAACCCTTCTTGGCGTCAAAGAAGCTCGGCCAGCCACAGCGCGAGTCGTATTTCGTATTAGACTCAAACAAAACATTGCCGCAAGCGGCACAGGCGTAACTACCATCTTCGTGGTGATTGACAAACTTACCAGTAAATGGCGCTTCCGTCCCTTTAAGCCGGAGAACTTCAAATTGCTCGGGTGTCAGTTTCTTCTGCCAATCTTGTTCAGCTCTTTGCCCAATATCAACCATATAACTGGCTATGGGTTCCGATAGCAATAAATCGAGCGGCGTTGTTGCTGATAGGCGCATAGATTGCCCGAATATCGCCAGTGATATCGATACTTCGGCAGCCAAAATATTTACCGGTCAGTGAATGGTTATCAAGAATACTTGCGCGAGAATTTTGGATAAATAAGGCAAGCCGTGTGGCAAAGTGTTCTCGCTGACCCTTAGTTAGTTTACGATATTGTTTCCGAAAGCGCCGATGATAGCGCACATCCATTATCTTCCTTCGAGGGAGTCTATCATATCTTTAGCAGTATTAAACGGTCCAAGGTAATTCTTACCTTCTTGCCAATCTTTTTCGGCCTGGTTGATAATCCTTTTCAAGTAGGGGGTTGGTTTCAAAGGGGCCGAAAACTCGATCTCCCTGTCTCGAATGAACTGTCTCAAATAACCGTTGACGACAGTGCTGAGAGGTAATCCAAGTTCGTATGCGAGCTTTTTTGCCTCGTCTTTAATAATTTTATCAACCTTAACATTGAGTAATGTTTTCATATAACCATTGTATGTGTTTTAGTTATATATGTCAAAGCGCATCAGTCCCGCCAGCGCACGAGAAGTGATACTACTCGGGCGTTATTTTTTCTTTCCAGTACTTCTCGTTTTTCCTGCATCAACATATCAGGTTTAAATCTCCATTGATGACTATCGGCTTCATCGCCACAATCTCGGTTTGGTAGTAAGGCATTTCTGGAACGGGGTTGAGCAGGAAGATCTTTTGGTTGAGAACGTGGGCAAACCCCATTTCCAGAAAAGTATTGCCACCGATGTAGTTTCCAATTCCGTTTTTGTCGTAGTTGAGCACTAACAGCGCATCTGAGTCTTGCATCGGTTTCCAGAATTCACGAATTGCGTCGTGCTGATTTTTGTCTTGTAGCTTGAGAGTTTCTATCTCGGCCGCTGATTTGCCTCTATATCTACTGCCGAAGGAACTCATAAATACTTTGTGACCGTTCTTCTCAAGCTCGGTGCATGCTTCAAACATTTTGTCGGTGAATTGCATACTGCCCGATACGCCAATCTTCATTTTACTACCCGGTACCTGCTGATGAACCCCTCGGCAAACGGTTTATTTGAGATGAACTCTAGTTTGGCCTCGAAGTCACCAGTAAAAACTGGCGTTCCTTTGCCGATCACGTAAGGAACGACGTAGAAAACAAGCTCATCGACCAGCCCAGCTTTCATGAAACTGCTATTTAGACCCGAGCCACCACCGATGAGCGCTTCTTCGAATCCTTGATCTTCGAGTAGCTTTAAAGCTACTTTAGGCGATTCTGCCAGAGTGAACGTCGGCCGAATGTCTAGATTCTGTGAGCTCACAACAATTCTAGTAGCTTCAATGGAATCAAAATGTTCGGGCTCAATTATCTCGTAGGTATGTCGTCCAATGATAAAATTTCCCGCACTTGCTACGCTCTCCTTAAAGGCATCCCAGCCAGAATCGGGCAAAAAATCTTCCTCAAAATTCTCTCGGGAAATGAAGCCGTTTGGTGAGATTGTTGCGTCAAGAATAACTTTCATATCTGAACCTCATTATATCGGAAACAGCTTA
>ERZ1292623.4984-Hain-H51-01um-R1-4984-length-10712-cov-5_pt1 | contig 10712 bp, 9 predicted proteins | sample MGYA00564398_ERZ1292623 | MGnify/ENA primary metagenome ERZ1292623 (study PRJEB36523, sample SAMEA6512633) | groundwater metagenome | collected 2019-01-07 | study: AquaDiva: Metagenomics assemblies of 32 groundwater samples
TAACGGGAATCAGACTGGAAAAAGGCGATGAGCTAATCGGAATGGAGGTCTTCCCGGCAAAAGAAAATATTCCGGCCGATAAAAGAAAGAAAATTTTCCGCGATATCCTGACGATTGCAGAAAAAGGCTTGGGCAAACGCACGCCAATTCATTTATTTCCGGTACAAAAAAGGGCAGGTAAAGGAGTAAAAGCCGCGGTTGTGAATCCAAAAACGGGGGATCTTAAAACCGCCTCAATGGTCACACCCGCAATTGATCAAATAATTATAACCAGCAAAATGGGGCAAGTTATAAAACTACCACTCAGAAATATTCCTGAGTTGGGTCGCGCAACGCAGGGTGTAATATTAATGAGATTTGCAGAAAAGTCTGACTCGGTGGCCGCAACTGCAGTACTTGAAAAAAGTGGAGAGGAGGAAAATTAACTAATGTCTAATTGGAAAAATATTCTTCTGTTTTTTGTTCTTCTTTTTGTTTTTTCAAAATGGGGGCCTGCGATTCCATTTTCCACCACAACTCAATCACGCGGCGAGCCGCTTATTGTAATGGGGGAGGGAAAAGTTAGTGTTACTCCCGATGTTGCCAAAATTAATTTAGGGATCACAGAATCCGGGCAGACTCTGAAACAAGTTCAGAGTGCTATAAATAGCAAGTCTAAGACTGTTGTTGATGCGATTAAGAAATTGGGAATTAGTGAGAGTGACATCAAAACTACTTCATACAATGTTTTCCCCCAGTATGACTATACAAACCCAGGGTCAAGAATAACAGGTTATCAAGCTTCAACTAATTACGAAGTAACAATAAAGGATTTTGATAAAGTTAATGATGTTCTAACAGTAGTTTCTGCAACCGGCGCCAATATTGTTGGAGGGGTTAGTTTTGATCTGAGTGAGAGTTTGAAGAATGAAAAAATGGGAGAAGCCCGAAAGATTGCAGCTGACTCGGCCAAAGAAAAAGCAAAAAGTTTAGCGGGAGCCGCCGGAATCACTCTCGGTAAAATTATTAATGTAACAGAGGGGCAGGGAATCGATTATCCAAGACCATATTTGATGGAAAAATCATTGCCAATAACGGACGGGGATGTACCGATTGCCCGGCCAGATATCCAGCCGGGACAAACAGATTTATCAGTTACTGTATCTCTGTCATACGAAATTAGATAAACAAATGACAAACGGAATCGAACGCACAGAAGCATTTCGAATTGCCCATAAAAAAGTAGAAACAGAAAAACGCAGACAGAGCGAGATACTTCATGGAGATTGCCCACAAAATTTTCGAGAAGAACGAGCCGGTGAAGCCTTTAATCTCGGTTTCTCATCAACCGAAGCGATGGATGAAGAAATCAGTAAACACCCACGAGTTTTTGTGGAAATAAACGCACTGGCAACTAAAAAAGTAATAAGTTACGAAGATGCTGAAGAAAAATTAAGAGAAGCTGCCGACCCCGATCTTATTTCTAAAGTTAAAAAGTATCAAAACTCAAATAAACCAAAGCAGGCGTATCCCAAGGAACCGGGACCGCCAAAAATTTACAGAAATCGCCATAAAGCGCGGGGCGGAAAAACGAGAAGGGAGGTTATCAGAATCTATGAAAATTGGGTAAACGGAGGAAAGCGTCCCAAATTCGATATATCCGAAAAGGCCACGCCGCTTGATGAATATCCTGAATTTATTCTTTTTGGAGACGAAGTATTAAAGTAATCATCCGGCGCCTCCCTTTCCATGGAAAGCCATATGAATATCCTTAAGTTGTTTATTGGTCACATGGGTATAAATTTGAGTTGTGGAAATATTTTTATGTCCCAGCATTTCTTGCACGCTTCTTATGTCCGCCCCAGCATTTAAAAGATCTGTTGCAAAAGAATTGTGACTGATAATCCCATCTGTTATCAAATTCTGAGTAGGGGAAACCGTAAAATCAAAAACGTTATATCTATTAAATGGAAGTTTTTCTATTTTTTTAACTTTCAACCACTTTAAATTTTTGGCGTTGTAAATTCCTTTTAACAGCTCAAGGTTTTTTCCTTTGTATTTTACTTTTTCAAATTGTCTTATAAACTTTGCGACTGTTGATTTAAGAGGTGTTATTTCTCCATAATATCTATTTGACTTTATTCCTTCATTTATTTGAAGTTGGTTTTTAAACCCTTTTTTGTTACTTTTTTCAATATCTTCAACTATTGATTTAATAAGAATGCCTACAGGAAGATGTTCTTCTTCCCAAACTCCAACATCGCTAATTGTTTTTAATTTTAGGGTTGGGATTAGTTTAATAAAATTCTTTTGATCATTTTTTCCTAAAACCTGAAGAGTATAAAGCATTCCATTAAATTTATTTCCTTGTGGCAGGATTACCGATCTCTCACGCGATAATAAATGTGCATCAATCCCAAGTCTTAAAAGCATCATTTGAACATCTTTCAACAGATCTTTTGATGAGGAAAAAAGTCTAGGAGCGCCAAAACTATTTCCTTCGGCATCGTAAAAACCTGCCATAAAACCGATTATTTCTTCTTTAGTTCCGTTCATTATATCTTTTGGAACTCTTTTGTCTTTAGAATGACCAACCAGACCGATACCAATTAGAAAATCAACAAAAGGATCAGAATAAAAATTAAGCCGATAAGAATTTGTTTTAGGATTTTTCTCAATTTTTGGATCATGTTTAAAATTATTTTTAATGATTTTTTGATAGAATTCAAGATTTTTTCTATCCTTATCATGAATTATTACTCCGCACCGAGCTTTACTTACAACTCCATCACCCAAAATATAGCCGATTAATCGAGCTATTTCTGCTCCAACAGATTTTGTCCCAATAAAATCGACTTTTCTGATTCCTGCAATATAATCGCCAACACCTAAGTCTTTTATCAAAGCTTCCTTAATACCACTTTTTGTAATTGTAAAAATTCTGTGTGCATTTGAACAAACAAGTTCGTAACCATCTGCCCAAATAGAATATAGATTTGAAATGTGAGATTCCTTCCCGATTATTTTTGCCAAATTTTGTTTTCCCGAAATAAAATCCACCCCAAATACATTACTTTTTGATTTGTAATAAATATCTCTTGCAGTTTCTATTCCATCTTTCATAAAAATTCTTGTTTCTGGGTGAACACAATGCCTCATCACATGAGGGGTGACTTCAAACGGAAGTTTCATTTTGTGTGAATATTTTTTTATCATCCGCTGAACCGAGCGGGGAGTAAGGCGCATTTTTTCGTCCGGTGTAGTTGGGTCCACGTTTCCTTTGTGGCGGATAAAAAGAGGTTTAAAGTGATCAGGGCGTTCATTTAAATATTTAACTAGCCAATCCGTTGCCCGTGTGGACATAAACACAACTCTGGCTTTTCCCCCTTTACCAATTATTCCAAACTCATGCCGTTCGAGATCTATTTTATCACGGTCAAGTTTTGTGAGTTCCGATACACGGAGTCCGGTTGAAAAAAATACTTCCAAGATTGCCTTATCCCTTTTGCCTTGAATGGAATCCTGTGATGGAGCATTTAATAGTCTGTCCACTTGTTCACCATTTAAAAATTTTACTTGCCTCTCGGCTACTTTTGGTAAATCAATTTTGTCAGGAGCCATTACGGCAAAATCATTTCTTATTAACCACTTAAGGAAACTCCTTAGAGCAATTATATGATAGCTTTGGGTACGGCGTCCCAGTGTTCCACCTTTACCGTCCGGCAAATTTGAAAGATAAACCCTAAAGCTTCTTACGACATCCTGATTAATATCTTTTAGGTTTTCCTGAATTCCTTCAGATTTTAGCCACAAATCAAACCTGGTTAAATAGTGGCGGTAATTCCTGATGGTTAGGGGAGAGGAGCCCCGTTCAACTTGCATATACTCAAGGAAGTCATCAACCTTCCTGGCAATCTCTGTTCTTTGAACTTGGGCAGAATCCATCTATGAAAATATTAACCCCAAGGAGTGAATGTGTCAATAAGAATGTGCGACTAACCAAATAGTAATTTATGAATCGGCCAAAAATTAGGCATATCTCCGTTTTCACCCTTTATCCGAATTAAGCGCTTAAGTTCGGGTTCACTTAAGTCTAAAGATCCAAGATCGTCGCGATTGGACATTAAAATTACATAAGCATGGGTATATTTAAGTACAGATCTGGCGTGTTCAGGCACATCTTCTATATGAATTGCAGATCTTACGGCATTTATTCTATTTACTTTTGTCACCAAGCCATCAATATCAGGCATTCCTGTCTTAATATTTTCTGGCTCAACGAAAGGTGCATATTTTTGATACCAAGCGATTGTTGATTCCCTTAACTCAGGAATTCGTGATGAATTAATTGTAAAATTTATTTTTCGTATAAAAAGTTCGCGCAAGAATTCAATTGCACCAGGAATCGGTTCGGCTTTCAAAAGTGCGTCAGGTGTGTACCATAGATTATGCTCTATTTCATTTGCCTCATCGTCTGATTTACCAATTTCATTACACCAATCTTTTACTGCATTCCAATGATTTAATTCTGCAACTTTATAATTTGTTTTATATGTTTTATTAAATTCATTTGTAACACTCGTACGCGAATCAGCGATTGTTCCATCATGATCAATACTTGGAGATTTAAGTATCCAATATTCTTTGGACATGTGTGTTTTTAGCATATGGCGAAAAATAATGCAAATTTTGTGCCTAGCCTCAGGCTACGGCTTCACCAAATCGATTTTGACGCGTTTATTTTAAAAAGATGACTAATTGATCATCCGATTATCCCAAAAGATTGGGATAATTAGACAAACAGCAAAAAATGGGGGAGGAGGACTAAACGGTTAAATTTCACTTCGGCTTATGTTCGGAAGGACTAATTGATAGGAAAATAAAAAAGGGAGGATTTAATAAGAAAAGTTAATTGTTGATAGTTGACTGTTAATTGTTCGCTATGAAATAGCGTAAAACACTACACTACACCCACAGCTTTAGACTACGTCGCAAAAGTATTATTGTGCGAACAATATGCCTTCAGCATCTTGTCTCATACATCATCCATATCAACAATCTCTAAGGTCCTGTAATCGATTATCTGACATGTAAACCATGAGGGACAGGTATTTTTGTACTCCCCATGTTTTATGTCACTTATTAAAAGCTTTTTACTCAAGAAGTAGTCGCGAATAATAGCAATATTTACATTACAGTTATCCACAACATAGAGTTGAGAAAGAGATTTGAGATTATTGAAGCTAACAACTATATCAAACATCATCATCTCTCTCGTGGTGAGCGCAGCCGAACCATTCGGTATTACTACGGTGTAACTTATGTGTCGCATTTCGTGAAAACAATCTATAATTTTCGTGAAAACAACTTCCCTGTTCTACTTATGTACCCTATAATTATAGGGTATTGGCCATACCCACTTCCCTATCCTCCCAGTCCCGTTAGATATTTTCAAATCTAATGGGACGGGATCCCGTGAGATGCGCTTTGCGCTATCTCATCAGGACCAATGTGTGGCTAAATACATTGCAATAAATACAAATATACCCACGACGGCATGCTCCCTCACTGTTGCAGAAAATAGCCTCGATTCGAGCTTGTTTTGACCAAGGCCCAAAAGCATGTATAGAGAGACTGTCAAAAATAAAGACCCAACAACAACTGTCACGGGCCAAAAATACAAACTCCCCGCAATTTGTGAGGTAATTAAAGCCATGATAAGCGATGTATTTGTCAGATCCTTTGAATATTCAATGGACAGAACTGCCGACCAAAGACCCTGAAAATACAGAAGAAAAGAAAATATAAATACTAATATAATATTCCAATAGATTGGAGCTTTTAATGATAATATTGCGTCGAAAACAAGGAACGATGTGACCAATGTGAGTACAAACCCAACCCCCCGTGCAGCACGAAGTAGTGCAATTGTTCGTGTTGCCGAAACCGAATAAATATTCAAAGTCAAAAGTAGAATATAAATTCCAATTCCATAAAAAATCACAATTGGAATTCTCGTATAAATACTTGTGGGCAACAAGAACCAAAAGACCCCGACTCCAATTGTAAAAGTCACAGGAAGTATTAATGTAAGAAGTGTCATATTTTTTCCAAGCCCTTCATAAAGCGACCAGATAAAAAGAAGAAGTGTAACAGCGCCAAGCGCTCCAATCGCCCAAAAGCGGTTAACGTTAGACAGAAATTGTACAGCAATAAATCCTAAAGAAAGTAAAACCGCGGAAACAACAAATCGTTGGCGTTTAGACATTTATTTTATGTTCTCGGCTATTTTATATTAGTAAAAACTTTTTGAACGTCGTCAAAATCCTCCAAAGCAGAAAGAAGTGCAAGAACTTTTTTGGCTTGATCATCGCTAACCTCAACAGGATTTTTTGGTTTCATTTGAAGTTCTGTTTCCAAAATTTCGGCGCCCGCTCCTTCCAGTATTTTCTTCGTGGCACTAAGTTTGTCCGACGCAACGTAAACTTCTATTCCATCATCCGTTTCTTCCACACCCTCTACCCCCATATCGATAATTTTTAACATTTGGGTTTGGGGATCGGAATCTTTTTTAAGGAGTAAGTACCCTTTGTGTTCAAAATTAAATAGTACCGCGCCCGGTCCTGCCAAACTCCCCCCGGCCTTATCAAGTGCATTTTTAATTTCCTGCGCAGTCCTATTTTTGTTGTCAGTTGCAGCTTCAATAATTACGTTGACTCCGCTAGGACCAAAGCCTTCATAGCTGATTTCCTCCAAATTGAGAGCTTCCGTGGTTGCTTTTGCAATTGCGCGTTCTATATTTTCCTTCGGCATATTTACTCCTCTTGCTTTATCAATTTCAACGCGAAGCCTGAAGTTCATGTCAGGGTCTCCCCCACTTTTAGCAGCAATCATAATGGCTCTCGCCATTTTTGAAAAAATGTTGCCTTTTACCGAATCGTTAGCGGCTTTTTGCCTCTTAATTGTTGCAAAATGCGAGTGTCCTGACATGCCTGAAGTATATCTAATTTTGACAGTTTAGTCCATTCGGCACTTGACCCCGCTAGGAATTTCGCATTCGCCTTTTCAATACTATTCGTATACGGTTTATGCCAAATTCTGACGGGGTCTGCGCCCCATGAAGTGTGAATCTACTTCACTGGGGCTTGACATAGATCCTCCCCCATTTATACTCAATTACAGTAAAAGATGGATCTTACACTTGCCCAAAAAGCTATTTCAAGTGCTCTATCATCTTCTTGGAAAGAGGCTAAAGACCTAAACCTAGAAATTCTAAAATCCTCCCCGGATGATGTTGATGCCCTAAACCGCCTTGCCCGTTCATATGCGGAATTGGGTGACATGGAAAACGCTAAAAAGACTTCTAAAAAAGTATTATCAATTGATCCAGCAAATAATATCGCCTTAAAATGCCTTGAAAAATGGAACGTCCTTAACGACAGCGACAAACACGTTTCGTATCAAATTTCAGCAGAGGCATTTTTGGAAGAACCCGGAAAAACAAAACTTGTTCCCCTACTAAACTTGAGTGAATCAAGAACGCTTGCCAAACTTGATTCGGGAGATGAAGTTAATATTTCCGCGCATGCCCATAGGGTGTCAGTGATGACCAAGGATAATAAATATGTGGGAAGGCTCCCCGATGATATTTCTGCAAAACTAAGGCAGTTGATTAAACTTGGAAATGAGTATTATGCCTTAATTAAATCAATTGATGAACACGATGTGAAGGTCTTCATAAGAGAAATTAAAAAGGGACCAAAAGCAAAAACCCTGTCTTCCTTCTCCACTGAAAAGCTGGATTACGTATCATTCACCCCGCCCGAGCTTGTACATAAAATCGAAGAAAATGTTCTGCAGGATGAATCAGAGGAAACAGAAGTAGATTAAAATCTTTTTGCAAACTTTGAACCAATATCAATAGTGATTACATTTTTGTCCCCCGCTATGTCTTCCTTACAGGAAAATGCACTGGCAATTTTTTTGACATAAGCCCGCTCGCCCCCGCTTACGATACAATCTTTCTCCGACAGTGTTTTTTTATCAATTGAAACGACTTTTGCGCCCATTATTTGCAAAATTTTGCCAAACTCATTGGCAACACCAAACTCCCCCGTTTCGTCATTTATAAATGCCCTTACTGCAGCCGCTGTCAATTCATAATCAGAAAAGTAAATTGTTAGTCTTCCCAAAAGGTTTTCGGAGATTTTAAATCCATTCTCTCCGTCTGACAATTTCCCTTTTTGGAGAAATTGGTTTTCTCCTAAATCTATTTCTGTTCTTCCCGAGTTGCCTATTTTTGATGAGAAGAGTAGCATTCCCAATCTATCTCTAAAGCTTATGTTGGTTTTTCCTGGTGTAAAAAGAGACCTTCCCCCATTGGGCACGGTCGTCCATAAAAATGATACGAACCTAAAGTTGTTTGTTACTGTTTCTGCAACAAGTTTTCCTGACACTCCTTCATTTTCCCCAAGCTGCCAGACATTTTTCAGCCTCATTACACCAAGATTTCTGGCAACATTTACCTCAGTATCTCCCGAAACTATCAAAGAGGTAATCTCTTCCAGTTTTGGATCAAAGATGACAACTGACACACCATTATTTTCGGTTTTTACAGTGACCGCAATTTTATCCGACCCATTCCAGAAGTGTGCGCTTAACACAAAAAACCAAAGGCAAAATGCAAAGATGATAGTAAGGATTATTACAGGTAAAAATCTCCCTTTTTTCCAGACTCCCCTCCCTCTTGATTTAAGCTTTCTTCGTCGGGCAGAACGCATATTTTATTTATATTTTGGAATGAGACATTCTCAATCTTTTGATGCTTTCTCTGATTTCCTCTTTGGGTTTACCAAATGAAGATAATATTCCTCTTGCAATCTCAACTGCTGCTTCAAACTCCGGCTGGACAATCTTGTCAACTCTTAATGTTTTTAGTCTGTCCCAATCAGAATCCAAATGAGCTCTTCCGATTATTTTTACACTTGGAGCAACAGTCTGAACATATGCAATTAATGTTTCCTGAACAACTCTATCGGGAATTGCCAAAATAATTGCCTTTGCGCCGGGTATATTAACCTGCTCCATTACCTCAGGCTCCGTAGGGTCTCCATAAACAACCAGTATTCCTTTATCTTTTAGTTCATTTACAACTTGTTGATTGTAGTCCACAACTACAAAAGAAATTTTATACTCTTCAAAAATTTTACCGATCCAACTCCCCACTCTTCCATATCCGCAAATAACTATGTGGTCTTTTAGTTTTTCAAATTCTATTACCCTTGCCTCTCCCGGCAAGAAAAATTTATTAACGTTGGGCCATTTGAATGTTGAATTTCTCATCGATCTCCATATTGGAACGGCCCACCTGTAAAGAAGAGGCGACACAGCCAAACTCAAAAGCGTCACGGCAATTCCGATTGAAGCGTCGGAATTTCCGATAAGTTTAAGAGACAACGCAGATGAAAATATTACAAAGGCAAATTCCCCAACCTGTGCAAGTCCAAAACTGTTTGCAACTGCGGTTCTTCCACGAAAGCCAAATAATGAGCTTACAAAAAATACAACCAAAGATTTAAGAATTATTATAGAGGCGCATAAAAAGGCAATCAGTAAAATATTGGAAAAAATCACGGAAGGATTAATCATAAATCCAAGGGATACAAAGAAAAGTGCAACAAAAATATCCCGTAACGGCCTGGTTTCTGAAAAAATTGCGTGATTTTCCTGCGACTCGCTTATTACAACTCCTGCCAAAAAGGCGCCAATTGCAGGTGAGATTCCCAAAAAGTAGGCGCCTGCCGCAGTTCCCAAGGCCAATGAAACCGAGGACAGTAGTAAAAGTTCTCTTGAGTTGGCGGAGGCAACTAAATGGATTATTTTTGGAACAACAACTCTTCCCAAAAACATGGTCAAAATGATCGCAAGAGCCGCCTTACCCAGTGAAAATGTAACTGCAGACAGTACCCCACTCCCGTAAATTCCAATAAACGGCAAGATCACAATTATGGGAACAGCAATCAAATCCTGAACTAAAAGCCAGCCAAACATAACGCCCCCATGAATTGTTTCCATTTCACCGCTATCTGTAAGCATTTTTACAACAACTGCGGTTGAACTTAAGGAAAACCCAAGAGAAAGAATCAGCGACGCAACCGGATTAAATCCAACAAAAATTAGAAAGAAATAACCAATCAAACTTACCAAAAAAATCTGAAGTATCGCACCAATCACCGCAACATTTGCATATTTTGAAATCCGTTTTAAGGGAATTTCAACACCAATTGAAAAAAGAAGTAAAATAATGCCAAACTCGGCAAGTGTGGTAACATTTTTCGCGCTCTCGGGTAAAACCACACCAACCACTAATCCGGCCAAGATATAACCAACCAGGCTTGGAAGTTTAAAACTTTTTGCGATAAACCCCCCTAATGTGGCGACGACGACGACAAAAAAAAGCCCTAGAACAATGTCCATAGATACATATTAAACAATGCGTGAAAACAAGTAAAGTTATTTGGTAATTTTAACCAATGCGGTCTGGAGATCTTCGGGGAGATCTGATTTGAATTCGACTTTGTTGCCTGTTATTGGATGATTGAATTTAATTTCGGACGCATGGAGGAATAGTCTTGGGACCCATTTACGGTCATTCCTCGCAGTTTTTCTGCCTGCATAAAACTCATCCGCTACAATTGCATGACCAATATGTCTGGCGTGAATTCTGATCTGGT
>ERZ1292623.4985-Hain-H51-01um-R1-4985-length-10712-cov-5_pt1 | contig 10712 bp, 11 predicted proteins | sample MGYA00564398_ERZ1292623 | MGnify/ENA primary metagenome ERZ1292623 (study PRJEB36523, sample SAMEA6512633) | groundwater metagenome | collected 2019-01-07 | study: AquaDiva: Metagenomics assemblies of 32 groundwater samples
AAGGTGTATCATGCACGCCCGTCACGGTCCGACGGACCAGTTTTCCAATGTCATTTTTTGCGACAACACCGGCCAGGACGCGATCAGCTGCCGCGGCGGCGCCGACCAATACAACACGTAGGTCGCCGGCATCCGTGACGCAGGACTCAGTGCTACGTCACAGCTGTTTTACTCTGAAAAATAAAGCTGCGACGTAAATCAAAAAAAGGTTGGGGGGCTTCGGCCCCCCATACCGACCCACACAAACCCATATACACTTTTGTATATGGGTCATTGCTTTTTAAGGGGATTTTAAATTTGTATTTTTCTCATGCTACGATAAGTATCGTGCAGTATATTATCGGTATTGACGAAGTGGGGCGGGGTCCTTTGGCCGGGCCGGTTGTGGTCGCGGCAGTAGTTTTACCGCGTGGCTTTCGCTTGCCGAAGGAGATGGGTGCGCTCAAAGACTCGAAACAGCTTTCGAAACAACGTCGCGAAGTTTGGTGTGAGTATTTTATTACCTGTCCCGAGGTTTCGTTCAGTGTTTCGCGGGTGTATCCGAATCGGATTGATCGCTTGAATATCTCCGGTGCAGCCAATCAGGCGGCGCTCAGGGCTTATCAAAAACTATTGAGTCGAGAACATATTCATTCATCGCATCGCGTTATTTTAGATGGTGGGCTCTATCTTGGTACCAAGAAAAAAAGTTTCGAGTACGGCGCGAAAACAATCATTAAGGGTGACGAGAAACACCCGCCAATTATGATTGCTTCGATTATCGCGAAAGTGGTTCGGGATAGATACATGACCAAACTAGCCAAAAAATATCCAGAATATGGCTTTGAAGAGCACAAAGGGTATGGCACACGCGAGCACCGAAAAGTCCTGAAAAAATACGGCCCAACTGAAGCCCATCGGTTGACCTTTTTGAGTAAATATCCTACTATTTGGCTTATTAAGGAATCATAACTATGGGTGGCGTACCAATAAAACATCATACCAAAGGCAAAGTAGGCCGACGGCGTTCGCATATGGCCCTGAAGAAGCAGCGGATCCTCCAGTGCGCAAACTGCGGCGGTCCGAAGCTGGCTCATCGTGTTTGTCCGCAGTGCGGAAATGATCGCTAGGAGCATGGTGGATGGAGCGAAGGGTTGAAAAATTATGTTTCGCTTTGAATCTCTTGATATTTGGAAGCTAGCGACTCAGTACGCAAAAAGTTGCTACACTATTGCGGGCACTTTTCCTAATCACGAAAAATTCTCATTAGCTGATCAGCTACGCCGGGCGGCTATTTCAATTTCAAATAACATAGCCGAGGGATCGGTAGACTCACCAGCAGTTTTTAAGAAGTATCTATCGATTGCCATCGGTTCAACTCTGGAAACGGTCAATATCTTGAATTTTAGCTGTGAAATAGGTTACATTTCATTAGAGGAGAAACAAGAAATGTATCGGAAAGCGGAAGAGTTAATACCTAAAATAAGAGCTTTTTCACGGATGTTACACGCTAAGCCCTAAGCACCCTGCTCCTTGCTACTACTATGGCCACTCGACACCTTCTCCGCGCAGTTATTCTCCAGACGCTCTATGAGTGGGATTTTTACCAGGGGAAGAAGGATATTACCGACATTCTTGATCGCAACATGAAGGAGTTCGCGCCAGATGTGGACGAACCCGAGTTTGCCTGGAAGATTTTGCACGGCGTGGCCGGACATTTGCGCGAGATCGATACGAAGATCGAAGAGGTGGCGCCGGAGTGGCCGCTCGCGCGCATTGCCCTGATTGACCGGAATATTTTGCGTCTCGGGCTCTATGAGCTCATGTATGCCAATCCGGAAGAGGTGCCGCCCAAGGTGGCTATTAATGAAGCTATTGAACTCGCGAAAAACTATGGCGGACCGAACGCCGGACGATTCATAAACGGCGTCCTCGGAACCGTTTTCAAGAAAACGCAGGAAACGACATGACCGGAACTCATCTCAAAAATAGCTCCGTCGCGTTCTCCTCTGATTTGCCCGTTCATCACGGCACGACCTGCCGGCAGGCAGGCAGGCGAGGAGGCATAGGCCAAAGTCTAGGCTCCGACCTGCGCTTCGCCGAAGGCTCTCGCCTCGCTGTAGCTATGGCGAAGCGGGTCGGCAAGGCGAGGAAGTAACACAGATGACGGGCGAATCAGAAAGAACCGAAAGGATAGGAAGTATAGCTACGGATACAGTGTTGCTGCGTTCTCAACGTACCTTTGGGTACACCTTCGAACTAGTGCCTCCTCTCCATAGCTATACTTCTCTATCGCGACAGGATATATTTTTAAGATGAGTTCCAAAACATCAACCGATACAGCCAAGCTTGAAGAAAAATTAAATGTGAAGTTTGTGCGAAATGATCTGATCCAGGAGGCTTTAACGCACCGCTCATATTTAAACGAAAATCATCGCTGGCCGTTTAATCATAATGAACGCCTGGAGTTTTTAGGCGACGCGGTTTTGGAACTCTCGGTGAGCGTTCTTTTGTATAAAAAGTTTCCCGAGGAATCGGAGGGACAGATGACCATGCTTCGCGCCGCGCTCGTGAATTATCAGCGCTTGGCCAAGGTGGCCAAGGAACTCGATCTCCATAAGTTTGTCTTAATGTCGCGCGGTGAAGCGAAGGATAGCGGCCGCGCGCACGAAGTTATTTTGGCCAATACGTTTGAATCGATCGTCGGCGCAATTTATCTCGATCAAGGATTTAAAGTTGCCCACTCGTTTATCGAGCAGGCAGTGTTTACCCATCTGGACGAGGTTCTAAAAACGAAAAGCTATAAAGATCCAAAGAGCGAGCTCCAAGAGATTGTCCAAGAAGAGCGGCGACTGACGCCAACGTACAAGGTTCTTGATGAAAAAGGACCAGCTCACGATCGCATTTTCCGTGTCGGTGTTTATTTCGGTACCGAGTTTGTAACCGAGGGGAGCGGCAACTCGAAACAGGAAGCCGAAGTTGATGCCGCGAAGCAAGCCTTGAAGAAAGCCAAAAAATTGTCTGCTTGATCGACAATGTCCCGACTCCTTAAATCCCTTGAGCTAAACGGTTTCAAATCATTCGCCGAGCGGACGACTTTGGAACTGCCAGAAGGGATTACGGCCATTGTTGGACCAAACGGTTCAGGGAAGTCGAATGTGATCGATGCTATTCGCTGGCTTTTGGGCGAGCGCGAAGCCCGGAACTTGCGTGGCGCAAAAAGCGAGGATTTAATTTTTGCCGGCACAAAAGATCGGCCACGCCTGGGGCAAGCCCAAGCCTCACTCCAATTTACGAACGAACACCAGTTTTTCCCCGTTGATTTTTCGGAGATTATTGTGGCGCGGCAAGTGAGTCGCGACGGCAGTAGTCAGTATTTTATTAATAAGTCCGAAGTCCGTTTGAAAGATTTGGTGGACTTTTTCGCCCATTCTCGTTTAGGCGCGCGCGGACTGGTCGTTATTACGCAAGGCAATAGCGATATGTTTATCCGGGCCACGCCGTTAGAGCGGCGTGGTATGATCGAGGAGATTTTGGGACTTCGCGAATTCCAGCTCAAAAAAACTGAAGCCGAGCGACGTTTAGCGAGTGCGGAAATAAATTTGGAAAAAGTAAAAGCGTTGGTCGAAGAGATTTTGCCGCACTTACGCTCTTTAAAACGCCAAACCGCTCGCTGGGAAAAGCGCGGTGTACTCGAAGAGGAACTGAAAAATTTAGAAAACCTATTCTTCGCTTTTCAGATACGCGCCTTAAAAAATGAGACGAAGAAAATCGTCGAGGCGAACGAGTCGAAAGAAAAAGAGAAAACACAGCTTGAAGCCGCGGTAAAAAAAGCCGAGGAGCATCTTCACGCCACCGAAAAACGCCAGCCGGAAGAACAGACACGCTTAAAAGTTGTAAAAGAGCGAATCCAGCTTTTGCTCCAGGATCGGAGCGTTCTTGAAAAAGAGTTAGGTCGTCTCGAAGGACGACTCGAGGATCACGAAGAGACAGTTTCCGGATCTTTGCCGTCCCATAAGGATCTTGCGGACACGGTCGCCGTTTTGAAGCATGATTTAGAGCGAGCGTTAGAGGGAGATTTCAATGCGCTCAAAACAGCAGTCGAAAAAGCCCTCGGAAAAATCAATCACTTGTTTGCCTCTGAGCGGAAAACAGAATCAAAGCCGTCAGGGCTGAAGGAGGAATTTGCTAAATTTGGGACACAGCTTGCGAAACTTTCCAAAGACCTCGAAGCTCTTCAGAAAGAAGAGCGAGCGCTCGAGGAAGGCCAGTCCGCTTTTTACAGCGCTTTTAAGGCGGCCGTCTCCGAGCTCGAAACCGCGAAAAATCATTTACAAACTTGGGAGCGAGCCAGTCAGTCGGTCACAATCGAGAAGGAACGCATTAAATTGCACGAAGAAGAACTGCATCGTCATATCGAACAGGCCAGCCGAACCTTGAAAGAGTTTGAGCATATCGCGGCGCCACACGAGTTTAATTTAGGTGAAGCTGATCGACGGATTTTGAAACTCCGCGGCGACCTGGCGAGTATCGGAGAGATTGACGAAGCGCTCGTCAGAGAAGCGGCGGAAACGGAAGAACGGTACACGTTCTTGGAAAGGGAATCGGCTGATCTCGAGAAGAGTAAGGCTGATTTGCGGGAACTTATTGTTGAACTGCGCTCAAAAATCAAAAACGATTTTGAGAAGGCGTTGGTTAAAATCAATAAAGAGTTCGCCACATTTTTCGATCTCATGTTTGGCGGGGGACAGGGAAAATTAATTGTAGTAAAGCGAGAGAAGAAGAAAAAAATTGAAGAGGATGAGGAAGGTAATGTTACAGAAGGAGTCCTGATAGAAGAAACCGAGGAGGAGAAGCGGGCTGACGACGGTATTGAGGTTGAGGTGAAGTTGCCGCGGAAACGAATTACTTCATTGGAAATGCTTTCTGGGGGTGAACGAAGTCTGGTTGGTATCGCCGCACTTTTTGCTCTGATCTCGGTTAGTCCACCACCATTTTTAGTCTTGGACGAGATCGACGCCCCGCTCGATGAGCGAAATGCCCGTCGTTTTGCCGAGCTCGTCAAAAAATTCGCCCATCAGACCCAGTTCGTGATCGTGACCCATAACCGTGCCACTATGGAAGCCGCTAATGTCTTGTATGGCGTAACCATGAATGCTGACGGTACTTCGAAGGTAGTGTCTTTGAAACTTGAAGAAAAAGCTACCGAGGTAGTTTGATTCACTTTTTTATAAAAAGATATGCTACAATCTGAATATGAATAAAAAAGGATTTGTAAATATTGTTTTGGTAGTAGTCATCGCCTTACTTATGGGCACGGTTGGGTATTTCGCATTTGTTAAAAAATCGGAACCTGTTACTCAACAACCAACATTACCCACAACCACACAAACTCCAACCCCGCAACAACCCTCTCCAACACCGATAAATGAAACGGCGAATTGGAAAACATACAAAAATGATACATACGGTTTTGAAGTAAAGTATCCATCCGATTGGACATCGAAAGGATCTTGGAGTGAAAATGGCGGCTTTTTCTATGTTGCATTTGGAACTACCGACTCAATTGATTCAAAACCGCTTGCGACCCTCCGGGTATATCTGAATCAAACTACTTTAGATAAATTCGTAAAATCTTTTGATTATATTAGCGAAACTTGGAAGGATACTGCGCTCGACGGTGTAGTTGCAAAAGAAGTAATTTCAACTGGACAGAATTCAAGACAATTTATCCTCACTGCCTCAGTTAGAAATTCTTATGGTTTTGAACTGGCCTCGACAGTGTTTGGAGACAATGTTGATACTGTAAGAAAGATGAATTCGACATTCCAGTTCTTTAAGTAAATTCGCCCCACCCGCAAAGGTTGTAAAAACCAGGTTGATGTAGGGAGCCAGAACAAAGACAAGACCCTTGCTTTATAGGGGAAAAATCGTTACAGTATTACCACTTTAGAAATACATGTTAGCCATCAAATTACAGCGAATTGGTAAGAAGCATCAGCCCAGCTACCGCCTGGTAGTGGCTGAAAGACGCTCTAAAATGCCCGCTCCGCCGGTTGAGGACCTTGGTACCTATAATCCAGCCACGAAGGCTCTCCAGGCCAAGAAAGACCGTGTTTCGTACTGGGTTGGTGTTGGCGCTCAGCCGACTGTTTCAGTCTTGAATCTTTTGGTCAAAAACCGAGTCCTCGCGCTTCCCAAGAAAGCCGTGAAGATTGGCAAACCGAAGAAAGCTGAAGCCGCCGCTTAATTTCGCTACTTCCCGAGATAACAGAAACTCAAGAAAAGGTCGGTCGCACTCTTTTTTCAGAACCGAAGAAAGAAACGAATACCAGACATGTCTGATCAAGAATTTTTAACGATGTTGGCCAAAGCTTTGGTCGACCACCCGGATGATGTAAGCGTCGACCGTCGCGTTGACGAGATGGGCGTACTCCTCACTTTGAAAGTAAATCCCATGGATATGGGACAGATCGTCGGTCGACAGGGTTCGACCGCCAAGGCCATCCGCTCACTTTTGAGAATCGTTGGCATTAAAAACAATGCTCGCGTCAACCTAAAGATTGATGAACCGGAGGGCGGTCGCGCACCGCGAAGCGATCAAGGAGGCGGAGGCAACTTTTAGTTTCCACCGTGTCGCCTAAAAAACCACCACGTCAGACGTGGTGGTTTTTGTTTTGCTTGAAAAACGAGGTGACTTCCGATACAATTCTGTCCATTATGTCATTAGCTTATACCGAACTGAAAAAAGGAGTCTTATTTATTTTAAACGGCGAACCGTACGAGGTAATCGAGGCCAATTTTTTGCGCATGCAACAGCGGAAAGCTGTTGTTCAGACGAAGATCCGCAACCTCATGACCGGGAAAATTCTCGATCGTAACTGGCAGGGAAGTGATAGCTTTGATGAGGCCGAGATTGAACAGAGTGAAGCCCAGTTTATTTATGAGAGTAAAGGCGAGTATTGGTTTCACGAAGTGGGAAATCCCAAGAATCGCTTTGCTATTTCGGCCGATGTGGCCGGTGAACCAGCCCGATTTTTAAAAAATGGCACGGTGGTAAAGACCATGATTTTTAAGGAAAAGATTATTCAGGTGAAGGTGCCGATCAAGATGGATCTTAAGGTAAAAGATGCCCCGCCAGGGATTAAAGGCAACACTGCTCAAGGCGGATCAAAAACGGTGACGCTGGAAAATGGCGTCCAGGTTTCCGTGCCACTTTTCATCGACGAAGGAGAGGTGATCCGCATTAATACAGAGACTGGACAATACGTAGAACGAGTATAGTTTTTGAATTCATAAACGGCTAACTGCTGCGTTACGATTTGCGCTCCGCATTCACTGTACGTTTCAGTACAGTTCATTTGCGGTGCTCAATCAAGCCTTGTAGCTAACCGTTTCTAAATCAAAAAATTTTACAACTCGACAAAGCCTAGTATCTAACCGATGGAAATGTGAAGCATGGTATACTATTTTCAATGTTCATTACGTTTCCCTGGTGGTTCAGTGTAATTGTCCTTTTCGGGATGCCCTCTATATTCTTCGCCTTAATCCTTGGAATTTTGATTATTATTAAACGCAAAGAATCTGGGAAGTATTCATCAATACTATCAGTATTGTTTGCAATATCTCTTTCCGTCGCTTTGCCCACTCTTTTCCTGTTGGTAACGTGGAAGTTGAGTAGCTTTCATATTTCTCTCTGATTTTGGATTTTGATCCGAGGTTTTCCTATTTGTGCTTTATGTGTTCGAGGGCGTACTCAATGGTACCGCCAACTTTTTTGCGTGGATTGAAGATGTTTTGAGGGTCGAATATTTTCTTCGTCTTAGCGAATAAAGCGTTTATCTTTTTGCCGTACATCTGTTCAAGATACGGTGTGCGGATGAGGCCATCGTTATGTTCCGCGGTAATTGAACCTTTGAACTCCAAAACCAAGTCATAAACCTGCTCCGAGAGTTTCGGAATAATCGCCCGATCCTCGGGATTCTTGAGATCCATGAGGGGAATAATGTGGAAATTTGCATCGCCGACATGGCCCGCGACGGTGTAGATCAAATGGGGATACTGGTCAAGAATCTTATTGAGTCGCGGGAGAAACTCCGGCAATTGCTCCGGGCGAACGGCGAAATCATCGATAAAGGGGGCAGTATGTTTGCCGCTCACATGTTTTCGAAGCAGATTGAAACTTTCTCGTCGCATGATCCAGTACTTTTCCGCTTCGGCTCGGCTTCTCGTGATATGCGTCGGTAGCTTAAATTTCTCCTTGATTTCTTTTTCCGCCTGCTTCAGCCGCTGAACCACCTCTTTTTCGTCGTTTCCGGTAAATTCAGCGATTAAAACTAACTTTGGGAGACCATCAGTTAGCGCCATCCACATTTCTGGAAGAAATTTCAATCCGAGAAGAATAGCGTTACCTTTCATTTGTCTAATAAGTTCCGGTATGAATCGTATTGCCATCTTCATGGTGTGATCGTCATAGCCTTCAAAGCTTTCTGGTTTATATTTCAGAATGGTTTTGGCAATGTCGCCAAGTGGCTTCAGGTCTTTCAAAAATATAACCAGAAGTTCTGACTGCGGTTTCGGTCGGATAAGTTTGAGACGGGCCTTGGTCACAAATCCAAGCGTGCCTTGAGAACCGACGAAAAGCTTGGTCAGATCAAAAATTTCTTTCTCCTTGTCCCAGACTTCCCACAGAAGATAGCCGGCTGAGTTTTTGGAAACGTGCGGCTTAGCGGCCTTAATGAGATCATAGTTCTTCTTGATTAAAGCAAAGATTTCGCGGTAGACTTTCCCCTCGAAGGTTTTCGATTTTTTCTTTTTAGCCAGTTCCGGTTTCGAGAGAGGTTCAAAAATATAGTTTTCGCCATCGCTTAAGATAACATCCAGACGTTCAACGTAATCTTCGGTTTTACCGTACGAGAGCGATTTTTCGCCGCCGGAATTATTAGCGATCATGCCGCCCAGGGTGCAGATATTTTTTGAGGCCGGGGAGGAGGGGAGAAGAAGATTCTTTTTTAATGTTTCCGCTTCGAAATTACGATAAAAAACACCGGGTTCGACGGTCGCGCCATCATTATTCACCTCGATGATCCGATTGAAATGAGCGTTCATATCGACAACGATCGAATCGTTTAAAGAACCGCCGCTCATATCCGTGCCGCCAGAACGAGCGGTTAGTGATAAATCGGGATGCTTCTTTTTCTCGCGAGCCACAAAGGAAACCAAATTTTTTAAATCGGTGAGATTTTTTGGTTTTACTACGACTTCCGGCCGAATCTCAAAGATACTGGCATCATGGCTGTAGGTTTCGAGATTTTTTTCATCCGTTAAAATCTCGCCCTGGAAAAATTCTTTGAGCCGATCTGCGTCCATGATATATAGTATACTCCGTTCTCGGTATTTTGTCTGACGATGTAAACTCAGTTTATCTGCACCAGCGTATTATTCTGTTTGAATCAGAAACTCTTCATTCTCACGATCGTGAGAATGAAGAGTTTCAAACCCAAGGGTTAAAGAAAAGCCCGCGCATGGCGCGGGCTGCATGATGGGAAATGGTTTCAGTTGATATACTTAACGACGATTTCTTGCGGATCGGTGAGGTCTGCCCGAATTCCCGTCTCTTCGAGGTGTCCGAGAGCCCGGTTGAATTGCCGAGCCACTTCGTTCGCGAGATCAGCGTCTCCCGTGAGAAGTGCGCAGGATGCAACCATGATAAATCTGGTGGTCTCGTCCCTGCACGTCTCCGGACAGGTCGTGCAGTCGAGCTCACCGATCGCATCGGCGCACTCGCGGACCATTAGTCGGAGAATCCAAATGGTCTCCGCCCGATTGCCGTCTGCAATCAAGAGCTTCCTGACTTTTGGCAGCATTGCGCCTGCCCCCTCCTCGACCCCCAGGTCGATCAGTGCCTCAATTGTCTGCCGTTTCATAAACCTCCACCTCCTCGGTTATTGTGCTCATCCCCATGATGAACTAGGATATAGTACACAATATTGATATGAAGAAGTCAATCATAAAGAAATCCACAGCTTTCGTGGGTACCCACCGTCGCCCCCACTTCGCCCAAGCTTCGAGGGGCAAGCAAGGCTTTGGCGGGCAAGTGTCTGGAGCTCCTTTGGTTTTTGTAGCAACATACACGAATGAAGGGCTCAAGTTCCAGATGATCATCGGTCCGCTGAAATTCGAACGAAGCAAGAGGGGAGGAGACTTTACATCCCGAAAAACACCAGTTGCCACGGTTTAAACCAAGACCGCCCGAAAGGCGGTTTTGTCTACCCCGAATTCACCACTTGTTTGCCCTTGTGGCGAGCTTTGTGCCGAGGATCAACGTTTGACCCATTCTGAACTATGACCGAACCGTCCGACCAAATTTGAGAGCTTGGGACGATTTGCTTAACTTTTCAACAATTAAACAAATATGACTCGAGTACATCATGTTTCGTGAATTAGTACACTTTTGTACCATTTGCATAGTTTCCTCGCTGTACTATGCAAAAAAGGACTTTTTACATACTGTACTGGTTAAAAAGTACCGATTTTGTCCACTACAGTGATTTAACTGGACAAAATCAGTCCTAGGAAAGGCTATATACCGTGAAATAACAAGATTATTTAGCATAGTTCACGGTTATTTGACAATAAGAGTTAACTTTACTATACTTAACTCATATGGCTAGAACGCTCAACATATACAAAAAAATAATCGAACTCCGCGAGCGCTATTACCGTGTCTCACC
>ERZ1292623.4987-Hain-H51-01um-R1-4987-length-10710-cov-4_pt1 | contig 10710 bp, 9 predicted proteins | sample MGYA00564398_ERZ1292623 | MGnify/ENA primary metagenome ERZ1292623 (study PRJEB36523, sample SAMEA6512633) | groundwater metagenome | collected 2019-01-07 | study: AquaDiva: Metagenomics assemblies of 32 groundwater samples
GTATACAAGAACAAACTAAAAGGCATTTGAGCTTGTTAAATATTCTTGGAGTTAAATTATTAGCTGTTGCAATTAATAAGATGGATTTAATTAATTATAGTAAAGAAGCTTATTCTTCCTTAGTTGAAGAGCTTAAGAATTTCTTGAACAATATAGGATATGATCCCGATAATGTCATATTCATTCCTATGTCTGCAAAGAATGGGGAGAATATCTTTAGAAGATCAGGGAATATGGAATGGTATAGAGGACCGACTATTGTTGAGTGTCTAGATTTAAATGTTGTGCCTCCTGTTCATCAGGTTTCAAAACCTTTAAGATTAATTGTGCAACATACATCAAAAGAAGATTCAATTATGTTTGGAAGAATCGAGAGTGGTAAATTAATTTTAGGAGATGGGATTGTATTTGAACCTTCGAATGTTGAGGGGGTAGTTAAGAAGATATTTTTATTGGGAAGTGAGGTTAAAGAATCATTTGCTGGAGAGGCCGTAGGATTTACTTTTGATACAGATAAGTTTGATCTTATTCAGAGAGGTGATGTGGGAGGAAATAGGGAAAATATTCCAAGAGCAACAAAGCAGGCCATTGTTGAAGTTATTTTGACTTTTGATGTTAATTTTAAAGTTGGGGATGAATTAATTTTTAGATGTGGAACTAATGAAGTCAAAGCTGTTGTTTCTAAAATAATTAAGAAGATTAATTCAGAAGATCTGAGTTTTATTGATGACGAGCCTGTTTCCTTGAGTGAGGGACAGATAGGGGTCTTGAAGTTAACTTTTGACAAGCCGATTGTTCTCGAGAGATACCAGGAATTCAAAGAGTTGGGGAGATTTGTATTAATAAAGAACAAAAAAGCAGTTCCCGGAATTGTGATCCAGACTTCCGATATTACAGATTATTCTTTGAAACTTGTATGTGGAATAAGTCCCTTGACAATAAAACACCTTGATAACTTAATTAAGCAGAGAAGAGTGTCGATGTTGAGGATTAATGGTGCTTTTGAACTTCCAGATATCAATTTGATTAAATCTTATAAATTACCTATAGTATTAGATATTCCTGGAGAAAGGAAGAAGAAGAAAACATCTAATTTATCTGATGACGAGTTAATTAAAATTGCTGTAGAAAATAATTTAGATTATGTTGCTCTGTCTTATGTGAAGTCCGATGATTGGATAAGAAAAGTTAGAGAGATTATTGATAAGAATAATTCATCTGTGAAGATAATTGCGAAAGTTGAGACTAAAGAGGCGATACAGAATTTGGATCCTATAGTTAAATCTGCTGATATGATATTAATTGACAGGGGAGATTTAGGAAGCGATGTTGGATTTGAGAAGGTTCCTTTTTATCAGGATATGATAATAAAAACTTGCAAGAAATACGGAAAGAAAATAGCTGTTGCAACTGAAGTAGCAGCATCAATGATAAATCCTGAAAGGCTTAATTATTCTGATGTGACCCAGATTTATAGTTTTGTTAAGAATAAGGTTGATTATTTGGTGTTAGCTGAGGAAACTACGATAAATAATAATCCTGTTTCTTCTGTAGAAATAATAAATAAGATATTGGATTTTGCTGAAGTGTGTTAATTATTTCTTCATATCAGCAAGAAATCCGAATAATAAAATCTGAATTCCCATCACAATTAATAAAACAGTTAATACCGTAAGGGGAAGATGACCTACATTCTTTCTTATGAAAAAATCGATTAATACATAAGCTCCTACGATTAATCCAACAAGAATGAAAAATAAACCAATTCTTCCGAAGAATTTTAGAGGTTCGAAGTCCCTGTACAATCTTAAGATATTAATCCATGCCTTAATTGCGTATTCGAAAGGACCCTTAAGAAGTTTACTTTTTCCTGATTTACGAGAGTAGAAGTGTGTTGGGATTTCTTTTATTTTAAGACCAGATCTTACTGCTCTTATAATCTGTTCCTGAGTGTAAGTATGATTAGATATTATTGGAAGAGAAGCTGCTTTTTTGTTCATTGCTCTAAAACCAGTCTGACAATCTCCTACTCTGAATCTTGTTATATCTGAAATAACTTTTGAAAATGCTTTGTTGCCAAGTCTTTTCATCAAAGGCATACTGTCTATTCCGCCTTGAAATCTATTTCCTAAAACAAGATCTGCTTCTCCATCTTCTATTGGTTTAATCAAGCGAGGAATATCTTTAGGAGAATACTGATAATCTGCATCGATATGTATAATAATATCAGGATTTAATTCTAAAGCTTTTTTCATCTCAGTTTTGAATGTTTCTGCTAAGCCCATTCTTACAGGATTTGAGAATACAACAGCACCTAATTTATAAGCTACTTCTTTTGTTCTGTCTGTGGAACCATCATCTAAGACAAGAATCTTGTAACTATATCTGGAACTTTTCATTACTTCATGAATATCTTTGACTAGCATTGCTAGTGAAGATTCTTCATTAAATGCGGGTATTGTGATAACGACCGATTTCATGATACTTTATTAATTTAAAAAAAGTTATAAATCTTTAGTTTTCTGAATTTTTAATGTATCAAATACTTCTCCAGTAATTGAGTTTATTGCCTTTAATTCTAAAGAGTTTTTATTTATATTTACCTTAGTGAAATGCTGCGCGTTATGAAGCTTTGCTGAGATAAGACATGGATCTTTAGGCATCCAGTTTCTCTTTAATCTGCCTCCTGCACCTGTTGTAATTGTGATGAATGAATCTGGACTAATATATTTGGGATCTTGTTCTTTATTTATTGGGTTATTGTTTTTTAATGGGAATAATCTTTCGTAGGTGTGAGCATTTCCTGTGAAAACAATATCTACTTTGTATTCTTCTAAAATTGGATAAAGTTTTGTTAGAGATTCAAATGTATTCTGGTAGGTACATGTTAGACCATTGTGATGAATTATTAAAATTTTCCAGTCTTTATTTTTATTCCTTTTGAGATCTTCAATCAACCAATCTATCTGATTTTTTTCATCGAATAAAGTAGTGCCATTGAAGCTATCTAGCACTATAAAATGGGAATTTCCATAGTCTAAAGAGTAATAATGCTCGTTGTTTGGAAGGAACCATTCTTTTTCGAAGTTTAATTTAGGATCTGAATTCCAGTCATGATTACCTAGGGCAGGGAAGACAGCTGTATTTGGAAATGTCCTGTAGAAATATCTGAATAAGTTCTTATCGTAATCTTCTGATAACCCATCCGGATAAACAACATCGCCTACAATGAAAATTAAATCAGGTTTTTCTTTTAGATTTGATATTCTTTCTGCTGTAGATATTTGGATACCATCTTCTGCACCTATGTCGCCGAATACGATAAAATTGAATTCTTCATCATTTGGGTCATTGGTATGAAAGAAATAATCTTCATCCTTGATTTCCTGATTATTGATTTTTAATTTGTAATAATATTTATCTCCTTGTTTAAGATTTTTTAAAGTGATAAAATGATGATCTGTGAATTCTTTATCTGTTGCAACTGGATATCCTTTCTGATTAGCTGAATAAAGAATTGAGGCTTTAGACGGCTCTCTTGTTTTAAATGAAATTGTGACTGAAGTATCTGTGACATTCTGAAGATAAGGCTGGCGAATTAATAATGGTCTTTCCAATTTATAAAGATAAATATCTTTATATTCTTTTAATAATTGGTGGTCTAATTTATCATGAGAGACTAAATAATCTGCATCAGGATGCCTATCTACTGTGCTTGTTACTATGTTGCTATTAATCCATAAACCAATCATAGATGAGTGAAGACGAGAGAAGATTTCCTTTGTACATAGTGTATGTCTTATGTCTCTCATTACACAATGTCTTTCGTCTATCATCAAAGTGCTATCTTTTTCAACCAGATTTCTAATTTCCTTGCTGAACTCGAAATAAGGATTTTTAGTTAATTGAAGAGATGTATAGAATGTAATTGAGAAACTGATTAAAGATACAAAAATAAATAAAGCAATGTAAATGTAAGGAATTTTGTTTAAATTAGTTCTTTTTATTAAATAATATGAAGCTATTAAAATAACAACTGCTATGAACAAGCTGATGAAAAATACTAGGAGATTATTCTTTAGTATTTTATTGAGGGCGTAACCTATTGCTCCTAACCAGGATAAAGAGGCGTTACGAACAGGGAATAAAGAGGATATTAATGCTTGTGAACCCAAAATTAAAATAATAAATCCTATTGTGAAGTATTTTTTTAGATTTATTTTTTTAATTAAATGGCTTAAGCCTACAAATCCAAGCGTAATTAGTAAAGGTGATATCGTGTCGATATATCTGCCTAAGATACTGCCGGTGAACCATGGTATGAAGAGCGTTGCTTTCTGGAATATTTCTGTGACAGGCCTTACATTCTTGAATGACAATACGAAGATTAATTCTATCAAAAATAAAACCGATAAGTATAATAAATATTTTTCTTTATTGTTTTTAAGAATATCTTTATACGTTATTAAAGGCGCTAATGGAAGGATAATGAACAATGATAATAAAATATAAAATAGGTGATTAAATACCCAGATGAAGAATAATGTAATAGACTTAATTAAACCAATAGGTTCGTAATTTGTTATAACTCTTGAGTTGCCTGCTGTGATGCTTTCTAACGTTAAGTTATCTAATTTTAAGTCTGTGACTGCTATAACCCATGAAAATATAGTGATGGCAAACAGGATGAATGGAATAAGATTCTTCAATGATTTCTTGTAATCTTTCTTGATAAAAATAACTAATAAGAAATTGAATATTAATAAGACTCCAGTTATTTTTGTTAATAATGCTAATGAAGTGAAAATACCGAATAAAATATTATTTTTTAATGAATTATTGTTAATTGTTCTGAATAGGAAATAGAACGATGTTAGGAATAAAGTGTAGAATAAATTTTCATTCATAATGTAGGGAGATAAAGCGAAACTTGCTGGAAATACCGATATTATAGAGGCAATTAATAATGATTTTTTATCATCGAAGAATTCTTTTGCTAAATAAAATGCAGGAAATATTATCAGAGATGATAGGACCGCATTGATTATCTTTGTTACAATGTAGATTAATATTGAATCTTTGAAGATATTTGCTATTGATGTTATTATAATGTAAAGAGGGAACATAATTATTGGAATATCATGGACGGTGAGTCTTGAATCATGATAGAAACTTCTTGCTAATTTTAAATGAATATATTCATCGCTGAATATTGTTGGAGATAATATGAATAAAGATAATATAATTTTAGCTAGTAAAATTATACAGAATATCCATATCAGATTTTTATTGAGTTTCATTGTTAATAACTAAAACATCAAGGCTTTTAAGTCTTTAGAACAAATTCCTTCTTTTAAGCCATCCTATCAAAGAAATAGCCCGATCTTGGATTGTGTTATTATGAAAAATATGAATGAAATCTAGGATAATGTGAAGAGCCATGCCTAATAAAGTTATTAGGAACATGTAAAAGATGAATTTGATATCGTAGATATAAGACAAGATAATAACTAGGATCATGAATAACCAGAATTCTATTGTGTGGAAAATGTGAAGAATATCATTTACTTTTGTTTTTCTTTTGTCTATATTATCGTGATATACGTAAGCTTTTTTGAGGCTTAGGCTTTTGAATGCAAATATATAATAAAGATAATGATCGAAATCTATTAAGAAGCCACCTACGACAGCCCATAGGCTATGATAACCAACGAAAGGAAATAATACAAATGATAATATAATCGATGTTAGCAAGTGTATGATGACGTTCATGGTATTTTAATTCTCGTTAGCATGATTTAAAAAACCTTTGAATTTTTCTTTTTTTAACTATCAGAGATGTTAATGAGTGAATAAATTCGATTAAATTGAAAGTATTTCGATTAATGATTGTAAATGAAGCAGTTTTTTTAAATTATCTTGTAGATTATTCTATCTTGACTGTAAGAAATGATGATTATTAATAGAAAAGAATATTAAGAAGTAAATTAAACAGTGTTTTATGAAAAGTGAAAATATTCATAGTACAAGTAGTATGTCTAAGCGATTTATGACTGCTGGTGGTATTATATCTAGTCTTTTTGGTATTTTGATAGGATTGAATGCTGCTGTAACAAGCAATTATATATTACTCGGAATATGCGGGGTTTTTATTATTGTGGGTGTACTATTATTGATTTTATCGTTTGATTAAGATGGATACGAAAAAGAACACATTAGATTTAATGCATCAGAGGTATCTTCAGTATAAGATAGCAGTTATAATAATTATATTCAGTTACATCATTGGTGTTATGATTGCACTATTGACAAAGCAAATTTCTTTGTTAAATACTGTACAAGCAGTCTATTTATTTTTTATTTCTGTTGTTGTATTTATTTTTGGATACCTGCTGTTAGTTAAATTTAATAATAAACTTAATGAAATAATAAGAGAGATAGAAGGATTGTAAATAGCTCTAATAGTGGAATCAAAATTTACGTTAAATATAAAAATAGTTGATTAGTAAGATTTATATTGCCGGGGTCGCATAATCTGGTAGTGCGCTGGAGCCTTTAGGGTAGCGAATCTCGAAAACCAGTGTCCTTGGACGTGCAGGTTCAAAAATCAGAACCGAGGTTCCGATACCTCCTGAACTGAGAGTCCTGCTCCCGGCGTATATTAAAATGAAGACTAAATTTACTGCCTATCTTATTATAGTAATTCTGATAATTGGAGCATTTTTTTTATTTAGAGAAAGAGAAGTAAAACAACAAGAACTAATTAATGTCCCCGAAGTAAAAGAACCTGAACCGGAACCTGCTGTAGTTGAAGAAGTTATAAAATATATTTTTATTCCTGATACTTTTAACAACAGAATTCAAATATTTGATCCGGATGGTAATTATATAAATTCCATTGGTAAGTTTGGTTTTGATAAAGAAGAGCTTAGATTTCCCTTAGATGCAATATATTTTGATGATAAAGTATATGTATTGGATCGTGGAAATAATAAAATCAAAGTATTTGATTTAAATGGCACTTTTTTATTTTTGTTTGATAATAAAGAAATAGATATTCTATTACCTTACGATATTGATATATTTGATAATAAATTGTATATCATAGACACTTTTAATAACAAAGTTAAAATTGTAGATTTAAATGGTAAGCTTTTATATCAATTTGGCAATATGAGTAGTTATGCATTTACTAATATAAGTACCCGTAAAAACTTAAAATTTCCTCTTGGATTGGCTGTAAATAAAGATTATATCTACATTTCTGATACAATGAACAATAGGATAGCTGTATTTACCCATGATGGTAATTTTGTAAAAGAATTTGGCAATGACTTAAAGAAACCATTTGGAATTACATTATATAATGATTTAATATACGTTGCAGATTCTGATAATAGCATGGTAAAGGTCTATAATACTGATGGTGAACTAATAAATTCATTTGGCAGTTATGGGACTAAGGAAGAACAATTTAAACATCCTTCAAAAATGTGGATAATTAATGATCACATTTATATTGCAGATACTATGAACCACAGAATAAAAGTTTATACTCTTGATGGAAAACTAGATTTCATATTTGGACGTTTTGGCAATAGACCTGGTGAATTTAAATTTCCCGGTGGAAAAAGGAAAGTTAGTAATGTATATTCTAGTTTAAGTCTGAGTTCGAGTGTTTAAATAAATTAATAATTTTTATTCTTCCAACAAACTTTGAATTATAGAAGCGAAAGCAGGTCTTGTAATAAATACTCCAATTGTTATTCCGATGATTGTTGTTACAGCAAAACCTCTGATCAATCCTGCACCTGCAAAGTATAAAGGAAGCATTGTCAATCCTGTTGTGAAGAATGCTGTGAATATTATTGAGAAAGCCCTTTTTATTTTATCTTTCCAATTTAAATATCGAGATGATTTTCCTAAAGATTCGTCTACAACAATAACCTGGTCGTCAATTCCTGTACCAACAGCTGCAATAATTCCTGCTATACCTGCTAGATCAAGATTCCATTGAATTAAGGCAGCCACCCCTAAAGTTAACAGAATTTCTGTCAGGCTAATAAAAATCATAGGAATTATTATTTTTAATCTTCTGTATCTGATTAAAATAACAACTGCCACTGCGATGAAGGCTGCTATAACAATAAATGTTGCATTCTTGATAAATTCTTGTCCTATAGCAGGGCTTATTGTGTCAAGCTTTACTGTTTCCAGTTTTACCGGAAGACTTCCTGTAATCAAGATGGTTTGCAATTTATTCATCTGAGCTGCTGCATTTTCATAGGCTGATTCTTCAGTAGGACCGAAGCCTGGGCCTGTGATAGAAATCTGAGTGGTTTTTCTTCCTCTCAAGTCAACATCAATTCTTAATGAATCTACTAACTGATCATCTAGATAAAGGTCTAATGACTTAGATAGAAAATCTCCTGAAGAGGAGACATTAACTTCCAATTCTTTTGTGATATCAGCATGTTTTTGAGCTGCTTCTTCTGACAAACCAATAGCGAACTGGAATCTACACTGCCACTGATCTTTTGATAATTCTGTACAAGGAGGTATAATTCCGGAGCAAGAGCCGTCGTTTCTGCATACAAAAGGAATATCTCCCCTGCCACCAACGAAAGCAGTTTCATTTCCTATTCTGGCTTCAAATTTTCCCTGCTTGGAGATTAAGTCTCGAACTTCTTCCCGAGAAGCACCTGCTATTTCGATTAAGACATACCTGTTTCCTTCTAAATCACTAGCTGGCCTTAATCTTAAATCTGCTAGGCCATAGACATTCAATCTTCTTTCTAATACTGCGATAATGTCTGATATAATATTATCTGTTATTTTCTGATCTGAGATTGGCTTTAATAAAACCCTTGTACCTCCTGATAAATCCAGGCCCCTTTTAATATTAGACTTTTTGGATACTCCTATAGTGATATCTGGAAGAGAGGATAATAGCATAGCGTATTCTGATTTACTTGTTCTTAGGATTAAGGGTTTTTTAATGAATAAGGATTTTGTTAGATTAGTTAATTCTTCTTCTGAATTAATTGGAATATTATTTACTGAGATTATTTTATAGTTTATTCTTATTGACGAATTCTTTAGTTATTCATATAGAGAAACTATAGTTAGGTTTTCTTGAATAAAGCCCAGATCTCCGGTGTTAGAATATTCGAATGTTCCTTCGCTTGTTGTTAGTTTGATATTTACTGGACTAAACTGTAGCTTTGATATTTCTTCATTATATTGTTGAATTGTATCTGCTCTGATATTATTTACTGAGATTAGTTTTTCATTTGATTTAATGTTGTAAGAGGATACTTCTGAGCCTTCCCTTACAGATTTGATTTCTATGCCTTTAGCCCAAGGGTTAGGATTAATTGCTAAAACAGCTAGGACTATGGCTATTATCAAGACCCAGACTCGCATAGTTAGTATTTTTCTCATTGTGCGGATTTAGATTCTTTTCTTAGTTGATAAGATATTAACATAGGAGCGTTCATGCAGTAGGTCATGATAATATCTACAAGCAACCCTATATTTATTATTAAGAATATTTCCTTGAATACTGAAGACGTGGATAACATATAACCAACAAAGACTGCTGCAATTGAAGTTATTGTCATTGTCAATCCTGTTTTCATTGAGCTTAAGACTCCTTCTATCGGGGTGGGTTCTCTTTTCTTTAGAACTCGGGTGGTTTGTAAAATATCTGTGTCTACTGAGTAACCTATCAACATTAGTAAAGCTGCGATTCCTGCTGTGGAAATTCTGAAATCGATTAAGTTCAAGATTGCTATTGTTACTGTGATATCAAATAGAGCTGCTAATACAACTGCGATGCTTGGAATAAAAGATCTGTAAGCTATGAAGACTACTAAGGCCATCAGGATAAATGCAAAGATTAGTGCTTTTATCATCTGATTGTAGAAAGAAGTTCCTAGAGAGGAACCGACTACTTCGATAGAATAATTTTCTTCTGTTAATTTAATATTGAGAAATTCTTCTAAAGTTGATTTCAGGGTGGATTCATCTATTTCTGCGACATCTATTATGACTCCTATTTGTTCATCTGATCCAAATTCTGATAATCTATGGATATTAACATCAGTGAATTTATTAGACAATTGAAATTTTAATGAGTTAATGTCTATTGGATCTTTTGAATAAATTGTTACTGTGATGCCTCCTTTTAATGAGACGTCTTTGTTGAAGATATCATTTGTTTTTGAGACTTGGTTGAATATTACGATTAAGGAGAATATAATTAAAATAATAGGCAATATAATGAGTTTTCTGTAGTTTTTAGTGTAAAATTCTTTAAATTTATCTGCAAAAGACATGGTATAAAGCTTATTGAGAAGATTTATAAGGTTTATTGTGCTATTGGAGAGATATTGGGGGACTATATGAAGGAATATTTGATAATACTAATTGGATTGATTTTGTTAGTTACCCTATCTAATGAGATCAATGCTCAAGAGACAATAACAGTGATGAATGCTACTCTACCGAGTCCTAGACGAGCATTATCATGTATGGAAAATTCTGCTGATGGAAAGATATATTGTTTTGGAGGTGAAAGTACTACAGGTAACCAAATAAATCAAATAGTTGAGTACGACTCTTTTTCTGATAATATTTCTATAAAAAATACCTTATTGCCAACAGGTAGAAGTTTATTGTCTTGTGCTGAAAATTCGGCTACACATA
>ERZ1292623.4988-Hain-H51-01um-R1-4988-length-10709-cov-7_pt1 | contig 10709 bp, 11 predicted proteins | sample MGYA00564398_ERZ1292623 | MGnify/ENA primary metagenome ERZ1292623 (study PRJEB36523, sample SAMEA6512633) | groundwater metagenome | collected 2019-01-07 | study: AquaDiva: Metagenomics assemblies of 32 groundwater samples
TGATGCTAGAATGAAGTTATGCCTGCCTTTTTTGGATTAGATATTGGAAGCAGTTCGGTCAAACTAATCCAGTTATCGGGTTCGACGGTGGCCACCAGCGCGATTGCGGTCAATCCGGTCGCTAAGGTGGGCGTCGATCTGGTACCGGTCGAACAGACTGCTCTAATTGAGACGGTCAAGAATATGCTCGCCGGCAGTAAGATCAAGACTAAACGGTGTGTCGTCTCGATACCGGAGTCGCTGGTCTTTACCCGGGTGATGCTCTTTCCGGTGATGTCTTCGCCCGAGCTAGCGACGGCGATCCGTTTCGAAGCCGAGCAGGTGATTCCCTACCCGATCGACAAATTGGAACTATCGTGGGTGGTGCTTCATAAGCCGAAAAATGCCTTAAGTGGGGAGAAAATGAGAGTTTTGCTGGTGGCGGTGCCGACCAAAACGAGCAACGCCTATGTTAATTTTATGGATATCTTGGGACTGGAGGTCGTCCGGGTTGAAAATGAGATCATCTCGGTGACCAGGAGCCTGGTTACGACGAAGAAACTGTCAGGAGTCAGTCTGGTCGCCGACCTGGGTTTCTCCAATACCAAGTTTGTCATCGCCGACATGGCCCAAATCTACACCAATTACCTGTCATCTTTGGGGGGAATGGCCTTTACCAGGATCATTGCCGACACCTTCAAGCTACCGATTGCCCAGGCCGAGGAATACAAGCGGAACTATGGTCTGGACAAGGGGCAGTTTGAGGGTAAACTGTTTGCGGCCGTCACCCCGGTCCTTTCCGGTTTGATCGGTGACGTCAAAAAGGTGTTAAATAGCTATCTGGCCAGCTACCCGGAAAGAAAGGTGGACCGGATTGTCTTGACCGGCGGCGGCGCCTACTTGCGGGGTCTGGTGGCCGAAGTGACGGAGCAGACGGGTTTGGAAGTGGTCATCGGTAATGCTTTTGACGGGTTGAAGGTGGCCGAAAACATGGCCGGTTTCGGGCCGATTTATGCGACGGCGGTTGGATTAGCGATGGAGGAAGAATAAGGAAAAACAAAAAATGAAAATAAACATTATTCGTCGAGACGTTCTTAAATACCGCCGAGTCCAGGTGATCAGGCGGGTTAATGCGCTGGTGACTTTTGGCAGTATCGGCTTGTTCAGCCTGGCGATAGTCTACATGACGAGCTATTTTGTTTATTTGGGGTTTAGACAGAACAGTTTGACGCAGACGGCCAAGGAGCTGCAGCAGAGCTACAATGGCCGGGTGCGCGAGGTGGCTGCGTATACAGCGGTGAAAGAAATTGCCTCCGCCGTGAATGTTTTGGAGGCAAAGAGATTTAGATATAAGGAATTTTTGAACGGCATTTACGCGCTTTTACCCCCGGCGGCGATTTTGACCGCGGTGGATTTTGGCGCTCCCGGAGTGGTGGTGGCAGGAGTCAGGCTGGCGAATCTAAATGACTATGATTTTTTGATTAACAATGTCAAAAATGCCAGCGGCTCGGCTAATTTTTTGTTTAGCGCGATTGCCAGCAAGCAACTGACCCGGGAGTTGACCGGCTCGTACCTGGTCAGATTAGAACTTAAAATAAAAAATGGCAGTTAAGGTGGAGCTTTCCTCCCAAAAGCTATTTGGATTTGTTCTACCAGCTGGCCTTGACGCCGAGCTGATTAAGCAGTCGGTGCTGGCCGGTCTGGCGGCGGTTTTTTTGCTCTCGATCTTTCTTTTTTTGGTCCTCCCTCGCTTCACGGACTTGGCGGCGGCCCAAAAGATGGTCTCTGATTTAGAAAAGAATGTTAACAGTTTGAATCGGGCTCTGGCGGTGTTGGATGATTTTCGTGATGACGTCTCGCTAAACACCAAGGAGAGCGTCTATTTGGCCATTCCGACGCGGTTTGACCCCGGCTACATCCTGCTGGCTTTGCGCCAACTGGCTTTGGAAAACAGGGTGAACATCATCAGTTACAGTTTGGGTGGGGGCGAGGTGGGCAAGGAGGAGGTGACTGCCGGTAACCTGACTAACCATCAGGTGAGGTTGGAAATATCCGGTCCTCCGGTTAACCTGATCGGTTTTGTCGACAGTCTCGACAGTTACTTGCCGGTCGCTTCGGTTTCGGAATTGGCCTTGTCGGAAGTGGGCAAGATATTTACCAGCGGCGGGGTCGAGTCAAGGCTGAATTTGACCCTGACCTACTATCACAAGCCGTCGCCGCCGGTACCGGCCGGGTTCTTGCTGACTAATTTCTTGACCCCGGACGAATTCTCCATGATTACGTCACTGACAGCCTTTAAGCGCTTGGGCACGGTAACGCCTTCGGAGGGCGTACCGACCAGTTTCGGAAAAGAGAATCTATTCGGGATTTAGCGGTTCAACCGGTGTCTCTCCGGAAATGTTCTGATTTTTTTCATCGACGACGTCGATGTTGACGCGGAGGCCCCGCTTGATGGCGATGATCCGGCCGATCTGGCGAATGGCTTTGATAACTTTGCCGGATTTGCCGATGACGCGGCCCATATCTTCGGGGTTAACTTTGATGGAGAGATTTTCAACACCATCGGCCGATTCCTCGGTGATGACGACATCTTCGGGGTGGTTAACGATATTGGGAATGATGTATTCGAGAAGTTGTTTCATGTCTGCGACCTAGCCAGCAGAGCTTTGACGGTCTGGGTGGGTTGGGCGCCTTTGCCTAGCCATGTTTGATAAAGGTCGCGGTCGATTTTTAATTGGTCAGCGGGGGCGTGGGGGTCGAAGTGGCCCAGATGCTCGATAATGTTACCCGTTAATTTTTCGCGGTCGTTGGCGACGACAATCCGGTACTGGCGGTGATTTCTCTTGCCGGTGGGTGTGAGTTTGATTTTGAGCATAATTTGAGTTCTGGCTGGATTATACCAAATTCAAGGCTTTTTGGGCAGCCAGCTGTTCAGCCTCCTGCTTGCTCTTGCCGCGGCCCCGACCCGTTTCCTTATCGTCGACGAAGACGGCGACCTCGAAGATCTTGTTATGGTCCGGACCTGCCTGACTAATGACTTTATATTGGGGCGACAGCAGGCCCTGGCTTTGGATCTTTTCCTGGTAGAGCGACTTGGCGTCTTTGAGCTCGTTTTTGGTGAGAATTATTTGAGCCTGGGGAACAATGAAACGGTCGATGAAGTCAGAGGCTTTGGTAAGTCCCCCATCCTTGAAGATGGCGCCAATCAGGGCTTCGACCGTGTTTTCCAAGATCGATGGATTTTCCCTACCCCCGCCCATGGCCTCACCCTTGCTCATGCGCAAAAAAGTCCCCAGGTCGATCGATCTGGCCACTTCGGCCAAGCTTTCGGTCCGGACAACGGCACTTCTGGCGGCCGTCAGGAAACCCTCAGGTTCGTTCGGTCTGGCCTGATAGAGATAGTTGGTGATGATCATTTCCAGAACGGCGTCGCCCAGGAACTCGAGCCGTTCGTTGCTTTCTATGACGCCCTGTTCATTGAGGCTCGAGCGGTGGGTCAGGGCGGTTGCCAGAAGTTGACTGTCCCGGAAGTCGTAGTTGAGGCTTTTTTGCAAAGCGGCTAAATCAGTGGGCTGCATTTTGGATTTCTGGGCGGGTAAATTTGAGAGCGGTAGCGAGGGCGCCGTTGACAAAACTGCCGCTGGTTTGACCACCGTAGCGTTTGGCGATTTCGATCGCTTCGTCGATGACGACTTTGATAGGCACTTCCGGTTTGTTCATAAGTTCATTGATGGCGACGCGCAGGACCGAGAGATCAACGCGGTTAATTTGGGACAGGGGCCACTCCGGGGCGCACTTGACGACGATTTCGTCGATCGCTGTCAGGTGGCTTAGGGTCTGCGTCGCCAAGCCGTTATCGAGTTCCTGGGGCAAAAAAGAATAAGCAAAAAGCTGCTTGACAGCCTTGATGCGGTTGAGGTGGCGGGGGTCGGCAGCGGTTTTCACTTAAGAAAAGCTAAGGTGCTTAGTGGTGACAGGCAGGACAGACGAAATGGGACAATTTTAATTTGCCGCAGTTCTTGCAAACGACGGACTTTTTGGCGGAAACCTTAATCTGGGAACGCCGTTTCCCTTGTCTCCTGGTTGATGGTTTTCGTTTTGGTGTAGCGGCCATAACTGCCCGTATTTTACCAAGCGGCGAGACGTCTGGCAATGGCCAGGGCCCGGGGCTCGTCTTTTTCGAGTAAGGCGATAGCGACCGACTTAGCCTGTTTGAAGAGGGTTTTGTTCCAGAAATTCTTTAGCCTAACCGGCAGCCAGCCGTGCTGTCTGTCCCCGAAGAGCTCCCCGGCACCGCGAAGCCGGAGGTCCATTTTGGCCAGGGTAAGACCGGAGTGGTATTTTTCCATAAGTTTAAGACGGGTGTTGGCTTCTTCTTCGTTACTATCGCTGACGAGTAAGCAATAGCCTTGGCGGAAAGCGCGCCCGACGCGGCCACGGAGTTGGTGGAGGGTGGCCAGCCCGAAATTATCGGCGCCGTGGACAATGATGACGTCGGCCTCGGGAATGTCGACACCAACTTCAATGATGGTGGTGGCGACGAGAATTCCCCCCTGGGCTTTTTTAAACGCGGAAAGGGTTTTTTCAATCGTCTCTGACTTCATCTGACCGTGAATGAGATAGACTGGCGTAAAAGAGCCGCAGGTGGTTTGATAGCGTTTGAAAATTTTTTCGGCCCCCGCTTTTTCGCCCAGGCCATGGATAGTGGGCGCGACAGCGAAGATCTTACTCCCCTGTTCGACCTGTTGTTTGAGCCAGGTGGTACTTTTTTCAAACCGGCTTTGGTCCAGGACCCAGGTTTTGACCGGCAGTCTGTTTTTTGGTTTACCAGCTAGATTAGTGATGGCAACCTCGCCGAAAAGACCAAGGGCGAGAGTGCGGGGAATCGGGGTGGCGGTCAGATTGAAAAGATGAGGGGTGGGTTGGCGGGTTAGTAACTCGCCGCGCTGTTTGACACCGAATTTGTGCTGTTCGTCGATGACGACGGCGGCCAGGGGGAAAGTCAGTTTTTGGGGCAGTTGGGTTAGGAGGGCATGGGTGCCGATGAAAATGGTTGGTTGGGGTGGAACTTTGGTAAGCGGCTTCTTACCAGTGATCAGGGCAACTTGATTTTTTGGCAGACCGAATTTTAGAAAGGTTTGGTAATGCTGGCTGGCCAAGATTTTGGTGGGCGCCAGGAGACAAAGCGACTGCCTGGCGGCGAGGGCCTGGGCGGCCAGAAAGAAGGCAACCACGGTTTTGCCCGAGCCGGTTTCGCCTTGGATCAGCCGGTGGGTGAAAGAAGTTTGGGTCAGGTCAGGGTAGGAATTTTCAACCGCCTTGAGTTGACCCGGGGTTAATTTAAAGGGGAGAGATGCAACCAGATGTCGGTGCAAGACCCGATCGATAACCAGATCAGGGGATGGCGGGAGTTTTCTGATCTCGGCCAAATTGGTGATATTGAGCAGGAGGTGATGATTAAAAGCCAGGCGTTTGTCGGCGGCCAGATGGTCGGTTGGGTCTATCGGAAAGTGGATGGCGTGCAAACTGGCGGCATAACTTTCTGGTAGGGTCGTTTTGGCGAGGGCCAGTTTTATTTTCTGGCGTAAAAATCGACTGCTGATCCCGGCGGTCAGGGGATAAATAGGCACCAGGCCGTGGGTGTGTAAACTCTGGCCAGTGGTTGGTTCGATAGTGGCTGAAATTAGAGTGATCTTGTCGGAAAAGAATGAGGCCTTGCCGGCGATCAGATACTTTTCCCCCGGCTTGATCAGGCGGCCGATGTAGGGATTATTAAACCAAGTCAGGTTTATTTTTCCGGTCCGGTCCTCGGCAGTAACGGTCGTGACCGACTTACCGCTTTTGGTGTTAAACCGTTTAGCTTCGCCTAGGGTAGCCAAGAAACTAACATCAGTTTTCGGTCTGATTTCATTGATGGCAGTCTGCTTTCGATAATCAAGGAAACGGGAGGGGTAGTGATGGAGCAGGTCACGAACCGAGGCAATCTGCAGGCGGGACAGCTTGTGGGAATAAGTCGGGCCGATGCCGGGGATAACGGCGACGGATGCGGCGGCAGAAAGCGACTCGTTAGAAGCCATAGAATAGCGGCGCCAATGAGGAAATCACCAGTATCAGCGACCCGAGGACGATTAGAATGGTGAAAATTCTCCTTTTTTTCTTGGTGAAGAGCATCGGTTTGATTATATCAAAGCCGCCATCTAAGATAGAGGCTATGGCTACAGGTAGTTATCGGCGACGGCGTTTTCGGCTGCCAACCTTACCGGCTTTTACAAAGCGCCTTAATTGGGGCAAGTTGGTCTTTTTAGCGGTTATTTTGGGAACGCTCTCTTTTGTCGGTTTGGTAGTCTGGTTTTCGCGCGATCTGCCGGACCCCAATAAGATTGTCAGACGGACCGGTTTTAGTAGCGTCATTTTGGACCGGACCGGGGCAAAAGTCCTGTATGACTTGTATGAGGACCAGAACCGGAAGTTTACTCCCCTAGTTGGGGTGCCTGATTACCTAAAGAACGCCACGATTGCGATTGAGGACAAGGATTTTTATAAACACAGCGGTTTTGATCCCCTGGCGTCGGTTCGGATTTTGAAAAACGTCATTTTCAGCCAGCGGTTGATCGGTGGTTCGACGCTGACCCAGCAGTTGGTCAAAATGATCCTGCTGACGAACGAACGGACGTTAACGCGGAAAATGCGGGAGTTTATTTTGGCGCTGCGGATCGAGCGCCGCTTTACGAAGGATGAAATCTTACAAATGTACCTGAACGAGGCCCCCTATGGCGGTGCGGCCCGGGGGGTGGCGGCAGCGGCGGAAATGTATTTTGGCAAAGAAGCCAGCGAGTTGAATTTGGTCGAAAGCGCCATTTTGGCCGGGATTCCTCAGGCCCCCTCCCGTTACTCTCCCTTCCTTTCGAAAGACTCGAGGGCGTATGTGACTCGGGCGCGCGAGGTGGCCAGAAGAATGCGCGAGGACGGCTATATTGACGCCTCGACCGAGAAGCAGGTAGTCGATGCTTTGGAGACGGTTGAATTTAAGGCTAATTCGACCAGTTTAAAAGCCGGCCATTTTGTGATGTACGTTAAGGAAAGGCTGACCGAGATGTTGGGACCGGGGATATTGGAGGCGGGTGGTTTGAAAGTGACGACGACCCTGGACCTACCGCTTCAGGAAGCGGCGGAAAAGATTGTGGCCGAAGAAATCGCCAAGGTGGAGAAGACGCTTTTAATCAGTAATGGGGCGAGCATCATTCTGGATCCGAAAAACGGTCAGATTTTGTCGATGGTGGGCTCGAGGGGTTATTTTGATACCGATATTGACGGTCAGGTAAACGTGACGACCCGGTTGCGTCAGCCGGGATCGTCGATCAAGCCGATCGTTTACGCGACCGCTTTTGCTAAAGGCTTTACGCCGGCGACCATGCTTTCCGATGTGGTGACCGAGTTTCCGGGCAAGGACGAAAATACGCCCTATATGCCCAGAGACTATGATGAAAAAGAAAAGGGACCGGTGAAACTGCGGGAAGCTTTGGGCAGTTCCCTGAACGTGCCGGCCGTCAAGCTATTGGCTTTAACCGGGGTGCGCGATGTTTTGACCACCGGCTACCGGCTGGGAATCGGGACCTTGGAGCCGACAAAAGAAACTCTGGCGCGACTCGGTCTGTCAATGGCTTTGGGTGGTGGCGAGGTCCGCTTGCTTGACCTGGCGGCGGCCTATGGCACCTTTGCCAACGGCGGCATGAAAGTGACGCCGGTGGCGATCTTGAAGGTGGTAGACAAGAACGGCAAGACCTTGTTTGAACACCGACCGTCGGCGCCGGAGAAAGTAGTGGACGAAAAAGTGGCCTTCCTAATTAACTCGATCCTGTCAGATAACACTGCTCGCCTATTAACCTTCGGCGTCAACTCGTATTTGAACTTGGGTAGCCGGGCGGTAGCGGTCAAGACCGGTACGACCAACGACCTGCGCGATAACTGGACGATTGGTTGGAGCCGGGACGCGGTGGTGGGGGTTTGGGTGGGCAATAACGACAACAAGCAAATGAAAAACGTGGCCAGCGGTGTTTCCGGGGCGGCGCCGATTTGGCGGCGGGAAATGCTGGAGGTTTTGAGCAAGACGCCCGATCGGCCTTTCGGTAAACCGGCCGGGGTTTCGGAGGTGGAGGTCGACAAAATCAGCGGTTACCCAGCTCACGACGGTTTTCCCAGTTACAAAGAATGGTTTATCGACGGCACCGTACCTTCGGGTGATGATCCAGTTCATAAGAGAATTCAGGTCTGTAAGGGGCAGAATGATAAGCTGGCGAATGCGGTCCAGGTGGCGCAGGAAAACTTTGATTGGCGCGAGATAATTGTCATGGCCGAGAAAGACCCGTTAACTGACCGCGATTTGTGGCAAAAAGCGATTGATGGCTGGGTGGCGACGAAATCGGCCGATCCCCGCTTCAAAATCCCGACCGAGTATTGCGAAAGCGGTAATTCGATCTCGGTCAATATCACTAACCCCACTTCAAGGAGCCGAACCGATGGTGGCACGATTGAAATCCGATTCGATGTCCTTAGCGATAAGAGTGTGGAATGGGCCGAGTTGTATTTGGATGGTAACCTGGAGCAGACGTTTACCTCGCTCCCCTACCGGAAAACTTTTAGTCTGTCGACCGGAAACCACACTGTTCGGGTGGTCGCCAAAAATAGCGACGGCAACACGGCCGAACAGACCACGGAGTTTGCCATCAATCAGGATTTTGTTACCCCGTCTCCTACGCCGACTGTAACTCCGACTCCCCCCCCGACCATCTAGCTTTTATAGCTGTCACCTAAGCCACTGACTGCCTTTTGTTCTCCTTATGTGGTATAAATTAGTCATGTCCCAACAATCAATTCAGGAGAAGTACAAGCTGCCCGCTTCGTTAAAGGTGGTCGTAAAGAAAGATTCTTTGGGCGGTTTTACCATCAAATTGCCAGACTACCCTGGCTGTATTACCTACGCAGAAAATATCGGAGAATTTATTGGCGTGCTTAATGATATGACATTAACCTACTTTAATGTTCCCAGAAAAGTAGCTCAGAAAGTTGATTTTTTATACGTTCCCAGGACTAAGAAGATAGTAGTTAAAGAGAAAAAGGTGAAGAAAGACCGTCTTTCTTCTAGAGAATTTATCCCATTTACTCCGTATTATGCCTAGGATTCCGGTGTATGGATGTAAGGAACTCGAAAGGGCGCTTGTCATTTTGGGATTTGAAATCGATTCAGACAGAGGGAAAGGTGGACATAAATTAGCCAAACATCCCACCCTCAAACCCGTCAGGGGTCAGGCTCCGTATATTACCATCAAAGGGCTGAAAGAATATGCGAGTGCCGATTTCAGATCGATGGTTGTCAAAGAAATAGTGTCTTTTGGTTTTACTCGTGATCGAGTGATTGCGGCTTTGAATGGCGAAACTCTTTGAGTTTACGTGATGTGGGGGGACAGGTTTCTTTTGATGTGGTTGACTTCTGCCTGGGTTAGATTCCTCTTTGGATTATTAAAGTGAATGGTGAAGGTATGTTTGTTTTTCAAAGAATCCTGATAGATAACCTTAGTGATCAATTTACTTTCTACTTTGATTAATTGAATTAGCTCCCCGATGGTCCGATTCGATTCGATAGTGATATCCTCAATCATGTCCGGGTATTCAGAGATGGGGGTGTAGGTATAGGTGGTGTTGGCGAGAGAGGCAAAGGCACGAAAGTCGAGGTTGGCCAGGTAAATATCAGCCTTTAGACTGAAAGCCGATTTGACAGCTGGTTTAATAGCGCCAAAGACGCCGAGGAAGTGTTTGCCGGAGTAGACCTCGGTCGTTTGGTTTGGCTGCCAGGGGCCGCCCTCTTCGCCCAGGGGCATGAAAGTTAAATTTTGGAGGCGAAATTTGGCGAGCAGGGCTTCGAGATAACCTTTGGCGGAGCGATAATCGAGACCTTGGGTGGCGAAAGCCAAGATTGGTTGTTCATCGGGCAGTTCCTTGGGGTAATGCTCGTCGGCTAAATATATATTAGCCAGTTCGAAGATCCTGATGGGCAGATCAATCTTACCCTGGTTGTTGGCGAGGTCCATGAGGAGGCTCGGGATGAGGGAGCGGCGCAGGTACTCGAACTCCGAAGTCAGGGGGTTGGCGAGGGAGAGAGAATGGCCGATATCCAGCCGGCTTTTGGCAAAGATCTCCCGGTTGATGAGGGAATAGTTAAAGATTTCACTAAAGCCGAGATCGGCGAGATAGTTCTTGGCCTGGTACTCAAGTTCAAGCAGCGGGTCGGTGGCGGTGGTGAGATAGGCTGAGACGGGCAATTTACCCTCCAGGCGGAAGTAGCCGTAGACACGGGCGATTTCCTCGGCCAGATCCGGCCAAATGGTGACATCATGGACCCTCCACGAGGGAACGTTGACTTCAAAAGCGGTGAGCGAAAGTTTTTTAACCATGAAACCCAAACCGGTAAGGATGGAATTTGTGGTCTTGGCGTCGAATTTGTAGCCGATTAGGTCGTTGACTTGTTTTAGATCCAGTTTGACAGTTTTCTTTTCCGGTTTCTGAAAATAAAGATCAAGTGAATCGCCGGCGATTTTGGCACCGGCATATTTGACCAACAGTCTGACGCCTTCGATAAGGGTGGGGATGACCAGGCGGCTGTCCGGCTGTTTTTCAAAGATTTGGGCGGCCAGAGTTCTCTCTTGAGTATAAAGGGAGGTCCGCCTGATTCTTTT
>ERZ1292623.4989-Hain-H51-01um-R1-4989-length-10708-cov-4_pt1 | contig 10708 bp, 11 predicted proteins | sample MGYA00564398_ERZ1292623 | MGnify/ENA primary metagenome ERZ1292623 (study PRJEB36523, sample SAMEA6512633) | groundwater metagenome | collected 2019-01-07 | study: AquaDiva: Metagenomics assemblies of 32 groundwater samples
TCACCTTTTTAATAACTTCCTTTGACTTTTCTACTAAGCTCATTTCCAGCCTCCTTTTATTTCAACTTGTCTAGCTGGAATACCAATAACTGTGGTATTATCTGGAACATCGTGTGTAACAACTGATCCCATTCCAACAATAGCATTTTTACCAATAGTTATTTTCTCTCTTACACATGCTCCTGATCCTACATATGCACCTTCTTTAATCAAACATTTTCCACCTATAGATGAATTAGGACCAATACAAGAAAAATCTTCTAAAATAGTATGGTGACCAATAGTTGCACCATAGTTAATTAAAACACTATGTCCAATCATCGCCATTGGAGCAATAACAGCATTTGGACCAATTATTGATCCTAAACCAACAAACTTACTTAACACAGTTGAATTATCCATAGCTAAAGGTTGTCCTATATTTAAATTTTTACTAAAATATTTTCTTATTTCATTAAACATTCTTATTTTAACATTTGGTTTACCAGAACCTAAATACACTTGTTGAGCAATATCAACACCAATATTAATACTTTCAATGTAATCATCAATATTATTATGAATTTTTAAATTATTAATACCATAATCATTTAAAAAATTAATGTCATTAAAATCTTCTGCTATTATATGATAATCATTGCATCCACGCTGATCAAGTAATTTTATATAACACAATAATTCACACGCAAATGGTCCTCCACCTATTATAACAAAACTCATTTAACAATTCCCCAAATTTTGTTCTTTTCTAATTCAGTATCTTTAAATAATTTTCTAGCTTTCTCTTCTGCTAATCTTAAACTATAAGCATCAGCATATTTAGAATCACTAGGTTTTTCTGTAAGCCATGTTTTAGTAAAATTTTTAGCATCATCATCAGTTATTATATTTTGATTATGTTTTGTAAGTTCAACTTTTGTTTTATTTTTAGCATCAGTTAATTCTTTTCTTCTAATATCAAGAAGTGTTTTAACTCTTGTTCTATCTTCATCTGTATAAATAGCAGCAATTTTTTTAGCTTCAATTACTTTAGCATCTTTTTCAATATCAGTTTTTCTAGTATACATTCCAAGAGTTTTTTCTTTATTAATTCTTGGAAAATTCTTTAAAGAATCATCGATAGCTTTTTCAAATTCAATCATTGGAAAAACTGTCAATCTACTTTTTGGATTACAATTATGAATTTTAAATCCAACTTCATCAAATATTTTCTTCATTTGACCAAACCAAATCATCATGCTATGATAAGTATTATTGTTACCATTGATACTTCCAGAAGATCTAGGCTGAGGGAAACTATAATTTCCACCAGTTCCGTCTTTAGATTCTTTAGATTTATCCATATAAAAATCAGCGCCAAGAAGATAAAGATTTCTAATTCCCATTAAAAATAGAATTCTAGTTGCTGCTAAAAATACCGATCTACCACCACCAACTTTGGTATGATTACCCCAATTTATTTTGTCCTCAAATAAATAGTTTTCTGTATTAACAACTTCATTTCTTCTATAATAAAAAACGTTAGGACAGTCACCAACTTCTTTTTTAATATCAGATATTTTGTCACCTGTGCTATCAGATAATTTTTTATGAATATGTGAAATTGGAACTATTTTTTCAATTCGTGGATCTACCCATATTGATTGTAAAAAACTAGCTGGATCATCAACACATGTCCAAAGATTTGGTCTAAATATTGAAGGACTATTATTAAGACCCATTGTTAATATACCAGGTTCAAGTAATAAATCTTTATTAACTTCTTTAAAGCTTGGACCACTAGCAATTAAAAATGCAGATCCTCCATTGTATCTATTAATATATGGCACTTCTTGTAAATGCTTAGTGAAAAACATTGGAGATGTAGAAAAATAATCTTCAAATTTTAAATCACCATTTTTAAATTTATGTACATCAACACCTATTTTTTTATAATCATCATTCATATTTTTAGATACTAATAAATTGTAACTAAAAATAAACAAATGATCAAATGATAAAATTCAATATTTAAAATAAATAATTTGATCAAATTTAACATGTGATAATAAATAAATCTGATAAATTAACTGCAAATACTAAAATAATTGCACAATGCGAAATATGTGGTAAACAATCTAATACTTTATACAAATGTCATAAAAGATCAATTTCTAAATATGGACAATATCGTTGTTTTAAATGTTCAGTTAGTACAAAAGAATTTAGTGAAAAAGCCAAGATAAATTCTAAACTTGCACTTGGTATACAAAAATATGGACCATTATCTAATGAAATAAAAAAGAAAATATCAAATTCAATTAAACTGTTAATGACAAGTGAAAGAAAACAAGAAATATCTAAACAATCTAAAATATTATGGAATGATCAATCATTTAGAAATAAAGTTAGTGGTAAATTATCAAAGCTATGGGAAAATAAAGAAATAAAGGAAAAAGCAATTATTGGAATTAAAAATCACATTAAGAATAATCCAGAGTTTTATGTTAAAATTCATACAAAACAATGGGAAAATGAAGAGTACAGATTAAAAATGAGTAAAATTACATCTGATAGAATGATTAAAAGATGGAAAGATATTTTTACAAATGGAAAACCACCTATAATAAAAGGAAAGTCAGAAATAGTAAATTCAATAAAAGGAGGAATATTTAGAACTAGATCAAGTTATGAAACAGCTTATGTAAAAATTTTAGATAATGATTATAATGTAAAAGAATTTAAGTACGAACCATTTTATATTGATTATGAACATAATGGAATTAAAAAGATATATATACCAGATTTTTTAGTTAAATATAACGATGGACATATTGAATTAATAGAAGTAAAACCATTAAGAATGATTAACATGAATATTAACCAAATGAAATTCAAAGCTGCTGAAGAATATAGTATAACTAATAATATGAAATTTATGATAATTAGTGAAGACAAATTATTTAACTAATTGACAACTGACGTAATGAATATTCATTGTAATGAGTTAATTGATCGCTAATTTCAATATCTCTTATCACTGCTCCAGGCCATAATCTAAACCCAACTTTACCAATTGGAAGTTTACTTATTGGCCAATAAGGTGTATTAACAGCAACTGGTGTTGGAAGCTTGCTTGAAGTCTCTGGATCTGGAGATATTAATAATCCATTCCACCATATCCACATCTGATTATCACGAATCATTAATATAATATCATTCCATTTTTCAGTTATACCATTAACAACTGCAGGAAGAAGACCACCATCATAAACTTTAAATCCATCAACATCAGAACTAGCATTTGCTCCAATGCCATCACTTATAAATCCAACCTGAGTAAACACTTTACTTATTGCAAATTCACCTGGAGCAAATCCACGTACAAAATCATCATATTGATACGGTTTACCATCAAGAGAAAGTCTGTCAAGATTATATGGAGTCTTCATGCTAAGACGTCCACCGCTCATCTGCAATTGAACTGATTCAGATCCAGTCGTTGAATTGATACTAAATTCAAGTCTAAAAGCTGGTGCTGAATAATCAGCATGAACAAGCTGACACATCACAGTATTAGTAGACGTTTCAATTAACGGATTTGTTCCAGTTGATCCTGAAAGATAATCTTCATCAAATGGGAACATCGAATCAACACCAACTAACATTATTTGACTGCCATCATAAATTTTGTGTGCATATTTCCATAAAATATCACGATACACACCAGTTAAAACTCTAATAGTACCAGACTGTGGAATCAATTTGAAATCAAGACTATTAATTACAACATATGGCAAATTGGCAAAAGCACCAGTCCCAAACACACCACGCTTAGAAACTTTTACATAAACATCATCAACATTATCAATTGGAGCACCAACTAATATATCAATTGGTGGAAAATCACTTGTTGATGGTCTACCAATTTTAGCTTTAATTAAAACATTTTTATGATTACCACGATGCCAAACAAATACTGGCTGATCACTATAATGTTTAGCATAAATATTATAATTTGTTCCAAATATTCCAAGATCGCGTACATCAACAAATCCATCATTATTAAAATCAGCATCTGAGTTATATGCTGTATCACCAGTAGAAGTATTCATTGATGCCATCAATAAAGCGAGATCATCATCATCTATTTTGCCATCATGATTAATATCACCACGATTATCATTAGCAATCTTTTCAATTTTCATTCCTGGAATACTATAATCAATAACTGCTTGATATCTTCCATTAACAACTGCACCACTTGGTTCATAAACTCCACTAACGTTGATGAATCCATCATTAGAAAGTAATAAAGGATCTTCAAATCCAGTTATACCCCATTGAGTTCTTTCATATACACGAATATCACTAACATCATCAATATGAGAAGTCAATTCAGTTCCTGTTCCAGTTACACCAGTATTCTGATTAGTATCATCTCTCTGTTCAAATAATTCGCCAAATCTAATAGAATTAGACAAAGACCAAAGATGGGCAGAATTAATCATTGGACGCTGCTTGAAATAGTACAGATACTTACGAACATTATTAACTCTTGAAATCTCAAACTGCCATATATCAACTAATTCACCAACATCAAGAAGTTGAATCAAATTATCAGTCATTAATACATTAGACGAACTTAAATCATATTGCCATATATTAGTTGCAACAAATTCATTACCAATAGCTTTAGCAGTAGGAACAGACCATAATTTAACATTATATTGATTAGTTGATAATACAGTTTGTGTATATCCAGTTATAACCGCCATTTGCTTAGTGATACTATTACCATTATAAAATAACGCACCAAGTAATGCTGAATCACTAGCTTTAGACAGTTCAAAAATTATTTGACGACCATCTTTATCAGACCCCATGTACCATGTGCATTCTGGTACTTCAGCAGGTCCTGGAGTAAATGACCAACCAACATTTGTGGTGCCATCACTTCTACGACGAAGAATAACATGATGTTCAGCAAGATTTTGAATATTACCATTCTTATAACGCTTGAATATTAAAGTTGGAACACTATTCTTCTGCTTGAAAAAATCATCAGGTTTATTAGCATTAAATAACTGATTTTCAGGATAAACATATATTTTAAGCTCACCATATGAGTTAACACCTGGCATTATACCATTGCAACTTGGTGGTCTTACTGAACGAAGATCTGATTCATCTTGAATCCAATAAATTTGGGCACATTCCTCACAACCACAAGAAAGAGGCACCGGAGTATCAGCAGTGAAACGGATAATATTACCTACACGTTCAATACTAAGAAATTCACTCCCTGCAGCAATGATAATATCTCCCTGCATCCATCCACCATCATCTGGCATACCAGCACCCATAAATCCAAGTACACCAAGTCTAGTCTGAGTCAATGAATCAAGTTTTGCTTTATCAGTTGCACTCTGAAGACCACGAAGCCATGGAGTGGCTTCTGGAATTGGGTCTTCAGCTACGTGAGTTATGCCATGAAACGATGGAATTATTACCTGTGATTCTTTTTTGAAAAGTGTATTAGTTTCTTTATCATATTGAAACGCATGAGTACCACCATCTGCACCAGGCACTTCAATAAATTCACGATCAACCAAATCATCTTTGTTTGGTACACCTATGCTTATAGTCATTCTTGATTTCCTCTTAGTCTAATTATATATTTGAGTTAAACCAAAGATATCGGTTCCCAAACCGCATAATTCTTTGATAAAAGCTTTCTTCTAAACAAAACATTTGTCCTAGCATTATAAAAATGTTCAGTTCTAGATGTTAACGGATCAATATCATAAAATGATATAGCTATATGTTTAACATCATTTGGATTCATATGATGATAACTAAATCCACCAACGCTAGGAAGACCGCGTTTAGCAAAGATTTCATCTAAAATAGATGATTGCATATATTAAATTTTATTATGGTACTTTAATTCCATACTCATCATATTATTTACCAACGAATTAAAATCATATTCAGGTTTCCATTTCAAAATTGATCTTATCTTAGTAGAATCACCAAGTAAAACATCTACTTCAGAAGGTCTGAAGAATTTTTCGTTTACCTTAACAACCAATTCACCATCCAACCATGCTCTTTGATTTACTCCATCACCACGCCATTCTAATTTTCCTATATTCATCCATTCAAAACACTTATTAACAAATTCTTTAACAGTATGAGTTTCACCTGTTGCAACAACCCAATCATCTGGTTTATCATGGTTCATTATCATAATCATAGCTTTACAAAAGTCTTCAGCATGTCCCCAATCTCTAAAAGCATTAAGATTACCAAGTTGCAATGGCTTTATTGATCTATCATTTAAAAATTTAGCACACCATCTGGTTATTTTGCGAGTTACAAAGGTTTCACCACGATAATAGCTCTCGTGGTTGAATAATATTCCATTACTACCAAATAAATTATATGCTTCTCTATAGTTCTTGGTTATCCAATACCCATAAAGCTTAGCAACCCCATATGGTGATCTTGGATGAAAAGGTGTAGATTCAGTATATCCACGTGCTGGCATATTATAAACACCACCAAACATTTCACTAGTAGAAGCTTGATAAAATCTTGTGTCAGGACTATGTTTAATTATAGCATCTAGAAGTCTTAAAACACCAACTCCATCAACATCTGCGGTATATTCAGGAACTTCAAAAGAAACTTTAACATGGCTTTGTGCACCAAGATTATAAACAATATCTGGTTTAATGGTTGATATTAAACTACCAAGATTACTTGAATCAGTTAAATCACCATGATGTAAAAACAATTTTCTATTATATATTAATTCATCTTCCATCAAATCATCTATTCTAGAAGTGTTAAAGGTTGACGATCTACGTATTATACCATGAACTTCATAATCTTGATTAAGTAACAATCTTGTTAATATTGAACCATCCTGGCCTGTAATGCCAGTAATAAGTGCTTTTTTCATATTAACTATTTACAGTCTATAATTTAGCTACAGCAACATCTTCAACAATCTTTTGATAATCAATATTTTCCTGATTATCAGCAGCAACTTCTGGAAACTCAATAAAAGTCATTTTACTAGTAACACCAAAAGAAAAAGTATCAAACGGAACTTCAGTAATACCAACCTTAGGAAGATTGCTATTATCATGCGGGATCTTTATGAACCCACCAACAACAGGAAGAGTTCTAATTATTTTTATTTCGTTGAGTCCCATATGTTAAATTTGACATTTAATTATAAACAAACCAATATCCATTTAAACCTGGAAAATTACTAACTATCATCGGAATCTTTTTAGATGGTGGATATAATTTTGATATATCATCAGCAAATGGAGCACTAACAAAAATAACATTAGTATCAACTAATTTAAAGTAATTTTTCATATAATGATCAAAAACTGACTTATTAAATTTAAAATCAAAATCAACTATAGAAAAATCATAACGTATAGATTCATCAAATTCACTTATTCCATCATATCCAATAAATTTAGCAACATCTTTATAATATGTATCAAAAGGACAAGTTGGTCTAAAATAATACTGGCATTCCTCAACCGCCGCAGCTAAAAATTTCTCACCATATCTAGGTTCAAAATCAAAAAAAGTTTTACCAGACAAACCAAGATCTGATATTAAAGCTCTATACAAACTAACTGGTCTAAATTTACATATCTTAAAATGTTTATCTTTATAATCTGATACTTTAATAGATTTAATAATAGTTTTATAATCAAAATCAATAACTCTAGTAGATCCAGCCTTCTTCATCCTCCTATTTTTATAAATTATTCTTAATATTGCCCTATACCACTTATGAATAGTATATTTATGTTTAAAATTAAAAATTAATTTAGTGCTACTCAAATTATAATAGCCATTAGGCATAAAATGTTCTAAAATTAAATCACCAGGACGATCTTTATTTTTAAAAGTATTCTTAGCTAACCTGTATCCAGTTAATCTTTTATGTGATTTAATATTTTCATCAACAACATCTTTGTAATTTTTAATCAATATTTCATCTGGATATTTAAAAGGTTTCCATCCATGTTCCATAATAAAATCAAGCAAATCATGAACAAACATATACCTATCAAAAAATTTCAATTTACTAAAATCTTCATATGACCATTTAGATAAATTAAAATATTCATTATCATTTAAATCTATTTCATTAATATTATATTTTAAATATCTAGGAACAACCTTGTTCTCACATAACTGATCCCACCATCTAACATCAGATATCAACCATAAAAAATGTTTTCTTTTTGAAGTTATTTTCTTACCATAATATTTTCTGTTAATATGTAAAATATCTCTAACATGATTATTCCATACAACCTTAAAACCATAGTAATTAACTGATGATTTCTTGACCCTCTGGTCTGAATCTAGGGATTTCTTTAAAACTCTGAATGCTTGTTCCATGAATTTTATTATACTTATCTATCGTCATAATTCTCTTAATTTTTAATATACGCCAACGTTTCAATGCACTAGCTCTATGACGAGTCCTTGGATATATATTAAAATTAACAAGCCAATCATAGATAGTATAAACACTAACACCAGCCAACTTAGCCATTTTCTTAATACCAGTTTTTTGATAATAATACTGATCAACAACCCAAGTAACATTATAACAAGGATTCTTACTCTTAACAGATTCACTCCAATTATTAGTTTCTATACCATATCTTTTAAATCTTTTTACAACAGTCCTACTAGCTCTACCAATAATCTTAGAAATTGTTATAATACCATGTTTTGTATATGCATCAACAAACCATTCTCTATTATCCCAAATAGCTGGATCAGTAACTTTAATTAATTCTTTTTTCTTACGATTCCTGTGCGCCCTAAAAAATGCAGACTGCTCAGTTTCAGACTTTATACCAGCTTTGACACGCCAATGCCTCAATACATCAGCAGGTATCTTAGTCTTTAAAGAAATCTCAAAAGTAGTATATTCTTTATATTCCTCAAAAAATTTCTTTAACTCTTCTATATTTTTACAATCAGGTCTTTTCACACCTTATTTACTAGGAATACCAGCATCCTGTTCCTCCTCACCATCCTCATAATTTAAATCTTCAGGTTCAATAACTTCAGGTTTAGACTTACCAAAATTACTATCTTTATCAAGTTCCTGTTCTTTACCCTGCTTCTCCTGTTCTATTCTTTTATCAATCTTACTATTATCAACATCCTTCTTCTCTTTATCTAAAATCTTCTTAGAATTAGGTTTTGGTTCATCCTTATTAAAATCAACCTCACGTTTATCAACATTAATATTATCAATTTCCTTAGAAGCATCTTCTGGTTTCTCTAATCCATCTTTATCAACATATGTTTTAATATCAGGTTTAACAAATTGTTTAGGCGTAACCACTTTAGTTTTTGGATCAGTTAAATCCTGAGGTTTTGGCTCTCTAAAGAATTTAAGAGTTCCTGGTGCAATTATTCTAACGTGATCCTGATTATATGTTCTATAAGCACGATCGAATATTTGAGGAAGAACAGAACGTAAACGACGTACTCTACGCTTTAAATTACGATCTTTAAGAATATTTTGAAGATTCTTCTGAAGATCTAAAACCTGATCATCAGAAAGATAGTTTAGATTAACACCACAAAGCAATTTTGTACCTTTATGATTAACCCATCTTCCAAGAGCTAAAACATTAGGTCTTGGGTCAACATTTGCATTCGAATATGATATATCGTACGACCTACCGTACCCTTCACATATAACTAATGATAATTTCATTACCCTTTAAATTTTCTTAACTATTCAAAAGCTTGCGTATTTTTTCTCTAATTTTATTCTCTTCAAGATGTTTTAAATCAATAGTACAAACATAATAATCACCTTTCTTATGCATTTTAATATATACTACATCATTATTTAAATTGCAAGTATTAGTCATCTCATTTTTCTCTTAATAATTTCTTGAGCAGAAAAATTATAAGCATTATTCTTAATCTTTTCTATATCAGCATTAGTCAATCCAACTTCAGATTTTAAACTTTTATATTCAGCATCAATATTAGTATCGACTATTATAGGATCATCTGTTCCTATGTTAACTAAAAAACCATTCTTAATCATCTTTTTAACAGGATGTTCACCCTGTTTAGCAACACCAGTACAAAAGTTACTTGTTAGACATACATCAAAAGAAATTAACTTATCACTAGTTATTTTAGCCAATTCTTTATTATTAGCAACAGCTATACCATGACACACCCTGTCTAAATTAAGAATATTAATAGCATCAATAACATGTTTAGGCTTGTTTATCTCACCAACATGAGCCATGCAAACACGTTTGGCATCGTGCCATCTTTCATAAATTGGTTTATAAAAATCAACATCAAAATAATTTTCATCTCCAACTATGTCAATACCAGCTATACATTCAGCTATTAAATTATTATTAATAATATTACTAATCTTCAATTGAAGACTCTTATCCATATCATGTTTCAATGATAAAATCAAATCGACAGTTATACCAATATTAGACGAATGTGTTTCAAATTCATTTATAAACCACAAAACAAATTCTTCAATTGAAGTGTCTATAAATTTAAGATATTTATTAATAGAGAATTTAACTTCTGCATAAACAATACCTTCCTTCTTCAAACCCCATACAACATCTTGAATAGTTAACGATATATTATCAAGATTCCATTGTATATT
>ERZ1292623.4990-Hain-H51-01um-R1-4990-length-10707-cov-5_pt1 | contig 10707 bp, 8 predicted proteins | sample MGYA00564398_ERZ1292623 | MGnify/ENA primary metagenome ERZ1292623 (study PRJEB36523, sample SAMEA6512633) | groundwater metagenome | collected 2019-01-07 | study: AquaDiva: Metagenomics assemblies of 32 groundwater samples
CGCCCCATCCCGCCACAAACGTCGCCGGCAGTGGCTGAGGATACGGCGGGTTCCGAAACGGCCCAGGGAACGTCGTCGTCGCGGGCGCAATGGGAAGCGTCGACTCCGTCACGGCTGCGTGCACGAACGACCGTGCTGGAACCTCGGACGTGTTGATGTACGGCGTGATGTTGTGGGCGAGCGCTGACGGCGTGACTTGGCGCGCGAGCGTCTGGAGGTCCCCGTTTGGGCAGAGCTGGTCGCCCAGCACCCAGTGCGCACGCCATGGACGGGGGACCAGGAGGGGCATGGACGATGTGAAGCCGGCCATCGCCTGCTCGATGCCAGCACGGCGAGTTCCCCACCATCGGTATGCCTGACGCAGGTGCAAGAGCAGCCCACGGTACGTCTCGCGCAGGTACGCAGCCTCATTGGGTTCGGACAGCAGGCGCCCGAACACGTCGGACAGGTACGCACTGTTGGCTCCCAACAGCCTCGACCCGGAAAGGATCGCCTCGATGTCGGCGTCGAGTGCCTCGATCACCTCAGCGTAGGCAGCCTGCCACACGGCCGTGGTCCGAACGGTGTAGTAGGACCGGAACACCAGCCCGAGTGTTGGGTTCTCGATCTTCACCTCGTGCTCGCCAAGGCCGAGCATGATCGTGATGACGACGTCGCCTGCCGCGTCCGTGGTGACCGACCCCAAGAGCGTCCCGTTGTCAAATAGGCCGAAGTTCGTCGAAGCCGAGGTCGTCTCGAACGTGAACTGGTACGCCGTCGACCTGTGCGGGATCACTAGCCCCTTGGGGTCGTAGAACACGCCACGGGGCATGAGCGAGAGCAGCTGGTCGTAGCGGTTGGTGGTCATCTCAGTTCCTGCCCTTCAATACGTCGTCGTTGATGATGCGCAGCGACCCAGCTCCATCCGTCTGTCGATAGGTGTCGGTCCGCCGCTCGTACGTCCACGAACCCGTTCTTGTTTGGAGCCGGTACGAGGACAACACCGTCACGTCGACGGTCCCGGCCTCCTCCGAGGCTGGTACGCGGCCGATGATGGCTGTTCCTGACCAGCGTTGCAGGTCCAGCACTGCCCACGCGCCGAAGCGCACCACGGGGCGGCGGACGTAGCGCACCAACGAGGTCGAGACAGACGAGCTGCTTCCCGTCACTACGTACGACTGGAAGCGTGCATAGGCCAGCATGCCCATCCCCACCGCCGAGCACACCAGCGTCCCATTGGCGAACAACCAGAAGCGCGTCCCTGCGCGCACCAGGCGCAGCGCGATTCGGTTGGCCTGTGCAACTGGGCCTGCAGGGAAGGCAAAAGTCTGCCCATTGATGATGGCGACCAGGTACCGTGCGTGCCTTTGCACGGTACCCGCTCCACGGTCTTCCACACGCCACACGAGCGTGCCACTACCACCCACTTCGGTAAGGGCCAGCTCGCAGGGCGCTACCGCGTCGCTGCCGCGGACAGCCTCCTTTCTGATCACCCACTCCATCTCCACGTCCACGTCGCCAACGCCGTACAGCGTGCGGATGCCGCCAACACCTCCGGTGCCAGAGGAGAGCTTCACGGCATCACCACCCTCAACAGCCGTTCCACCTCCCGAGGTCACGGCGACCCACTGCGGCCCAAGCACACCATCGGAGAAGTCGTCTTCGTCCGGGTCCATCCCGAGCGCCGACCCACGGATCACGAACTCCGCTCCGCCTCGGATGTCTCCGCGTGCAGGTGACAACGTCAGCGTGCTGGGCGTCTCGATGTACAGCGGCTCGAATGGCAGCGTGAAGCTCGTGAACAGCGCGCCGCCTCCTCGCTGCGCCGTGCCTGACTGCGCAGGGAACACGATGAACGGTTGGTTCACGGATGCTTCGTACGCACCGATGGCGGGTGGGTTCGCGCGTGTAACGTTGTCGAGGTCGACGGTCACATCCACATCGGCAATGCCTGCGCCGACGACGATCGACCCGCTGGGGACATGGAGGTCGCCGGTGCCGATGTTGACGAAGCTGGGGTTGCCTGAGATCGAGTTTGCATCCTTCGCCGTGCCTGCTTGCCAGTTTGCGAGCGTCGCGTAGTCGACTCCGACAGCGCGACCCGTGAAGTTGCCGACGGTGTTGACCAAATAGAACGCGTTGTAGTTCGACGGCAGGCTCGCAAGCGCGTTGGCCGTATTCACGTCGACCAGGCGCGAGCCTGCTGCTGCTGCTGCAGTGGAGACCAGGAGGTTATCGTGGAACGCCCAGATCTCGGCGACGGTGGAGAGCCACTCGACCACGCCAAGGCCCGACGAGACGAAGGTGTTGGCCTCAACCGTCGCGACTGCGAGCACCGCGCCGCCGCTGCCATTGACCGTCGCCACCGTCCCGAAGTTGAAGAATCGGCAGTTCCGAACAATAACGATGATCGAGTTGACGCCGTTAGTGAACGAGTACGGGAAGCCGGTCCCGCCGTTGAGAGAGCACCGCACGGCCGTGAAGCGACAGAAGCCGGCGGCGACCCAGAACCCTGACCCAGGACCGCTGATCGTGCCCACCGTCCTGCAGTCCGTAAACGTCACCGGCGAGTCATCAGGACCGCCCCCGGTGTACTTGCAGACCACCAGGTATGTCCCGGCGAACGTGCAGCCCGTAGCGGGCAGCGTGACGATGTTGCCTGCCCCCATCCCCTCAGACTGGATGCACCGCAACGAGGCGCCGTCGCAGACGAAGTCGCAGTTGGTCACCGTGACCGTAGCCGCCCCGGTTGCACCGCGTGCGCCCTCGACACCAACCCACAGGCATGCAGCGTTGACCGCGCCGCTGCGGCACGACAGGATCAAGTCCTGAAAGATGATGCCGATCGTGTTCGCAGCGAGCATGGTCGACGTGTTGGCGGTGTTCGTCCCCTGGATCGTCGGCTTCGTCTCGCCAGACTTCCCGCGCAACGTGAGCGTAAAGCCGCCCATCAAGCGACTTACCAGGAGCACGTCCTCGCTGTAGATCGTCCCGCCACCCTGGTCTTCCAGTACGGTGTTCGCCACCAACGGCGATGGGAGTCCAGCAATGGCGAGCGCCCACGTCGCGTAGTCGGTCACCGTGTTGAGGTTGCGGACAGTCATGACTGGTGGCCTCGGATCACCTTGTCTGTCGCCAAGCGGAGCTGTGCGGTACCGTCTTGCGCGTCCTTCGTCGGTGGCAGCGTGTAGCGAAAGCCGTCAGCGTCGGTCGCGCGCCCCCATGGCCCAAAGGCCTCTAGCAGCACGTCCCCGACACCATCAGCACCCTCGGCTGCTGCTGGCATCGTTCCCACGATCCGGTCGAACGCGAACGTGCTGTCCGCGATGAGCTGCCCATCAACGGCAGCGCCGGACCGCACCTTCCAATCCGTGAACCGAACGCGTGTGAGCCCACCGACCGAGGCGCTGTTGATCGACGCGAGCCGAGGCGTCTTGTGGAGGTCCTCCAACCCAGGCAAGGCGCCTTGCGTCATCAACGTCTCGTCGACAAACAGCCAGTACCTGTTGCCTCCAATCACCACGCGCAGCTCTACAGGTCCCCACTCCAGCGCCACCGCACCACGTGCTTGGATGGCACCATTGATGGCAACCTCACTCACGCCCCGGAGTGCGCCGTCGACGGCGAAGATGTTCGACGACACGGAGAATGGCCCAGCGATCACTTCCAGCTGCGCCGCACGCCGCGCCAGCGTGCTCAACACCATCAGAGGCTCGACGGTCACGCGAAGGTCGAAGTGGATGCCCGTGACCTGAGCCTCCACCATGGCCACATCGTTCATGGCCGTCGTGGTAGCGAGCACCAATCCTGCAGCTGTCGACACGCTCGTGCCCCCGATGTTCTTCGCGAACCACCCCGATGGCAGGGTCGTTCGGAGCAGGTCGTCGTCCTGCAATGTGTCGGCGAGGCCGTGGGAGCAGTACACGAAGCACTCCCATCCACCTCGGATGTTGCCCTCGTTGGGGACGATGCCGAGCACCGCAGCTTCGTCCGTGAAGACGGGTGGGAACACCATCGTCGGCCGGATGACCGGCGACGGCCCATGGACCAGCTGCGGGTAGATGGCTGGCAGCGGTACCAACACCTCGGGGGGTTGCAGGAATGTCAGCTGCATTGGCTTGACATCCCAACCGCGCACACTGTCTGGGTACACGGCAGGCAAGATCGGTACGACCGATGGTGGGTCGAACGCCATCATCGCCGTGCCGGTGATCGGCGACGGCATGCCCACCATCTCTGGGTAGATGGCCTGGACGACGGGCTCGATGATGAGCGTGTCGAACGTAGCGAAAGTCGCGCCCTGCGGCGCCGCCATCTGCGCCACGACGTTGTCGGGCCACACCGCAGGGATGAGGTCCGGCGCAAGGAGATACGTAAAGACGGACTCGCTCGCGACTGCAGGAGAGGTTGCAGCCTGGTCGGGCCAGATGCCTTGGACGTAGATGTTGGTGTCCGCGAGGAACCCAGGCTCAGACATTCCTCACCTCGGTCGCGTCAGATCCCCATGGCCTGCATGAGCTGTGTGGAGCGCTCGATCGCCTCCAACCGCTTCTCGAACGGTGTGCACTTCTCGATCTGCGCACACCCGGGGCACAGGTGCCGCGCGCACAGCGTGCAGTAGCGCCCGACGCCGTAGGCATCCTTGGGCGCCATGACGTGGACACCGTTGCAGTGCCCGCACGTGATGGTGTCGTGCTCCGTCTTGGTCCCGTTCGGGTCCATGACGAGCATGTTGCCTTGGGCGTTCCGCATCTCAGAACTCGTCGAACTGGGCGCCGCACTCGAAGATCGCGGCGGTGTTCGCTTCGAGCTTGAGCGCGATCCCGGCGAGGTTGGTCGCCGGGACGATCATCCCGAAGCCTGGAGCGGCCTGCCAGCGTGCCGAGCACCGCTGGTTCATTGCCCAGTTCAGGAGGAACGCATCGGCGGTGTACGCCGTCGGCTCTGCCGTTCCACGGTCGGAGGCGACGGTCACGGCTGCCTGCCCGTTGCCTGGGTCGAGTGCGTTGGGGACTCGTGCAGTTGCCGATGCCCACGTGAAGGTGGTGACGCGCTGCACCTGGTAGGTGAACGCGGCGTCGGCCGGCGACTGGTACGAGCCCAGGAAGAGGTCGTAGACCTCCGCGCGCCGTGTGGTCGCACTGCACGTGATCGTGCCGATCGCCTGGAAGGAGTTGGCTGAGGTCTTGGAGAGCTTGGTTGCGAACTTGGCCATGGGTGGTGTTCCTCGCCCTATACGTTAGGGGATGGAGAGGTTGCTCGCATCGAGGCGGGCATATTCGTTGTCGTTGATGGCGAGGTCTGTGGCGCTGTTGCCCGCGGTACCGCTTCGGTTCAGGTTGGTGATCACGAAGTTGTCCACGCCAGAGATCCGGCGAACGACCAGCTGGAGGTCCGAGGCCTCCACGTCGTCGCCCATTCCCAATGTGGCGAAGTAGTCGATGAGTGCCGTCCGTGCGAGTGCCTTCACCGAGGTTGCGTTCTGGCCTGCTGCAACTGTCAACGTTGCTGCCAGTAGAACGGCAACCTGCGTTCCGAGACGCACGAGCAGGTCCTGCCCGATGACTTCGTTCTCACGCTCCTCGACCTTGGCCTGGATCTGGCGAACCAGGTTGTTGTACCTGTACACCACGGTGATCAGGTTCCCCGGGTCGGGCGGCGCAGGCGAACTGGCCAGGAAGCGCACACCCTCCACGGCACGGTTTGAGCCTGATACGCCTGTCGCGTCGAACACGACCTCATAGTCGGTCCCTTCCGTGTAGGTCGCTGCGGGGGCGCCGCGTGTCACCGAGGCCACATCGATCAGGGGTGGGTTGGTCACGGCCAGCACCTGGCCGAGCCCCAGGAACGTCAGGTTCTCGGACACCGAGAGTGCTTGCTCGCCGATCACCAGGGCGTCGACTGCACGAGCGTCGGTCGCGGCGCGCGTCAGGAGCGCATTCGTCCCGTAGATGACATTCACGTCGGACACTCCCCCAAAGTTGTCGAGGATGAACCGCTCGATGGCGGGACGCGACCCCATCTGTCGTCCTGTCACGGCTAGCAAGTACCGTGTGATCAGCTCGTCGTTGGTCTCCGCATCCAGACCCCCAACCGCCGCTGACGGGTTGGTCACCTTGTCGAACCCGACGAGGGGCCGAAGCGTACGTGTGATCCGGTTGGCGCCGACACGGCCTGCCGTCCCGGCCACCACCGCAACAGCAGGGACCGTCAACACGTAGCGTGTGGTCCCGTCTGACTGGGGCACTGCGTACGCAGCGGCCGACGCCGTGGGGAGCGTCTTCTCTTCCGTCGCCACGAAGGTGATCGACTGGCCAGTGCTCTCGTCCGGCAGCGAGGCCAATGGGTACCCGCGCTGCACGGTCTGGTCCGATGAGGGCACCAACCCAGTGGAGAACTCCAGTTCCACCGAGGCGTAGTCGCCCAGCACACGCAGGAGACCCTCGTTGAACACGAACGCGTTCAGGTCCGACTCGGAAAACTCCGTTCCGTTCACCAGCGACAGCAGGAGCGAGATCTTGCGCGCACGGTCGTTTTGCTGTTCGAGCACGCCCGCCACCGGGTCGATGACCGCGTCGCGGATCGGCCCATACGCAGTATCGTGCGTGCTGTTGCGCGACGTGATCCCAGCCACAAGTGCGTCACGGAACTGGGCTGCTGTCACCTTGTCGATGGGCATGTCAGGTCTCCTCGTTCGACACGGCGAACGATCCCGCCACCGTCACCACGTCTGCGCGGAAGGTCACGTCGGTATAGGTGAGCGCACCGGTCGCCGGATCACGCGCGAGCCCCACCACCAGCTGTTGAAGACCAAGGAGCCGCTCCTCGTCTGGCCGTTCGGACCAGTGAAACCGCCGCTGGAGTGCTTGCATCGCCGCTACGCCCTCTCGTACTCGTCGAGCCACCTCGGCTTGGAGTGCGAACGGGCTTGACACGCGGCCGACCAGCTCCACCAGACCGGCGCCGAACCCATCACGCAGGCGCTCCACCCCCAACATCTCCCCCACGTCCTGGCGGAGCTTCACGCGCCCTGAGAGCAGCTTGGGCCGGCCCGTGCGCGCATCCATCACCACGTCACCGCCTGCCACTTGGAATGTTGTCGTCATCCAACCTCCTCACATGCAGTCAGCTCCAGCTGGAAGTCAGCGTATCGCGCGCGGATCGCGTTCAACTCGTCGATGAGGGCCTCCAGCTCGTCTTCGAACGAGAGCGCCAGCTCCGCACGACGCTTGAAGTCGGCCACGTCTGCCATCGCGCCCTCGATGGTCCGCCGGATGTCGACCTTGAACGTGCCCAACGTGAGGCAGTCGCCGATGATCTCCGAGGGTATGATGTCCGCCGCGGAGCGAGCCTCGTTCAGCACGAGCTGCGCGGCTGCTGCTGCCGCCCGAGCAGGTAGAACGATGACGTTCACCTGGATGAGCAGCGCCTGCGCCGCAAGGATCTGCGCATCGATCTGCACCAGGAACAGCGAGATCAGCGAGTTGACCGCCCCGATGACGGCCGACCCCAACGGGCACAGAATGATCCTGACGCACGGGTCCAACGCCATGGCTAATCCATAAGGACCTTGGTGGACAGCGCCGTACCCGAAGCCATTACTGCCTCGAAAGCACGTACAGCCGCAGATGCGGCCGTCGCCACCACGGGTCCCCCTCCTGTAGGAGCTGTCATCGCATCCAGCCCAGTCGCCAGGTCTGCAGCCAGCTGTCGAAGCTGGCCAAGCAGCGTATCTCCCACCACCGCGCGCCGCACTGCATCTGCGCCACCCAGCTGCACGGTGAGGCCATCGAGACGCGTAGGTCCTGTCGATGTGAGCGTCGTGCTCAGGGCCGATGTCACCGACACGGACCCGACCGATGCCGTCAGCCCCAACACCAGCGCTGGCAGGCCAGCCAGTCCCGTTAGCGACCAGCTCGTCGCAGCGGGGTTGACCTCGACCTTGGTGTTGCCCATCGCGTCCACCTCGACGGTGCGGCCCGCAATCAGCGTCGGCCCTGCCATGTAGATCGCCTGATAGAAGCGAACTGGCTGCCCGATGCTCGACAACCGTGGTGACGGCAAGCCCAGGGTCGGTCCCGAAGGGTACACGTTGCCGGCGTACTGCTCGAACGTGGTGAGCGGCAACGCGATCGTTCCTGCAGGGTCCAGGGGCAGAGCTGGAAACGAGTTGGCGACCACCACCTCCCACGCGTTGGGCATGTTGACGGGCGCCGTCCCCACCGGCGTGGCACGTCCGGACGTGGGCAGCACCTTGCGCCGCACAAGGCCAAGCGTGGTCGACGATGCGCCTGCACCAAACGCCAGGTTGCCCTGGAGCGCAACCTCGTTGTTCCGCTTGTCGAGGAACAACGCTGTCATGCCCGACGACAAGGTCAACGTCCCCTGCGAAGACCCATGCAAGTAGCAGCCACCCGACGAGCGCATGTCCCACTCACCCGGCTGCAGCTCGGCGAACTGACGCCATCCAGGGAGGCCTTCGGTCGAGAAGCGTGTGAGGTCGCTATACCCAGCGCCCCGAGGCCCCGCCACTGTCCCGACCACGTACGGCTGGTTCAGGTTGTCGAAGCCGACGACCACGTGGTCCAAGGGACGCGGCATGTACCGCACCCACGAGGACGACCCCTTCGCAATGGACAGGCCCAGCATCGGGATGGAAACCTCTTCCGAGTCTGGCATTCCTTGGAGCGAGACCACCATCTTGCCATCAGCCGTGAGCACGTTCCGAACCTGCCCAACGAAGAGTCGATCCTTGTAGTCCGCCTCACGGTTCGGGTTGGGCTGATGCTCGCCCTGTGATGTATGCCGTCCGCCCATTATCCATCTCCTGGTTGTGTGCTCGCAGGCGGCGTTTCGTGCATCGCAAGTCGGATTGCGTAGTTGAGCGGCGACGCGCCGAACCCACCGATGGGCTCGTAGTACGGTGTCCCACGCTTGGTCGTCTGGCCTGACCACGAGCGGACGTAGTTCACGTCGACCTCCGTGGACAGCTCACCCTGCTCACCCCACACCAACCGGTGCGTCACCTGCCGACACGTCCCGATGAAGCAGCGCTCGGCGAACTCCAGCGGTCGGTTAGGCGTCACCTGCAAGCGTGCCGTGACCCGGACGTGGGCGGACATCGCATCCGCGTTCAGTCGTGCGAGCTGCACCTCCCCATACAACTTCGCGGCCTGGAGCGACGTGATGAACCCTGCGAGCCCGGACTCCTCTGCACGGGCGCCGAACGCAGGGATCAGCGCATACAGCGTAGTGGTCACGATGCCCATGGGACCCAGCGTCTCGATGCCACCGCCACTCGTCTCGGGGTACTTGGGGATGGCGGTCCGCGGCACCGTGTACTGCGTCCGGATCTTCTCGTCGACGAAGGCGCGCTCCCACGCGATCATGTGCTCCTTGTGGAAGCGGTACCCAGGCGCGTACGCCCCGCGAGAGAACTTGGGTGGGTTGTTTGCACGCGCGAGCTGAAGCGCGATGGCGCCGATACGCTGGCGCTCCTGGATCGGGTCCAGCTCATCGAGGTCGCCAGCCTGTTGACGCACCTCGATCTTCTTGAAGGCCGCGCGAGGCAAGTGCTCAACCTCGCCGAAGTCGGCCGGCTCGAAGTCGTAGAGCGGCATCTCGCACACCAAGTCGCCCCGTGGTGTCGCGTAGAAGGAGAAGTTGATGCGCTCCAGCACGTCGTAGATGATCCCGAGGCGCGTCGACCACGTCGTCGAGAGGGAGAAGTCGTCGACCATGTCCTTCTCGATGAAGGCCCTGTTCACGTTGGCGCCCAGCGATGCAGGCAACAGCATGAGCAGCCGTCCACGCTCGACTGGGTACAGGTCTGGTCGCGACCCGATCTCCGTGATGATCTCGTCCGGCGGGATCTTGTCGCCATGGCGCGCCGACAACGAGGCCAGCACGGCAGACTCCGACTTGAGCGATAGGTCCATGAGGTCGTCCATGGTGACGGTGTGGTCGACGAAGCCGTGCCACGCCGCGAGCGACCCCGTGGCCACGGTTCGGCGGAGCAGCTTGGTCGGCACGTCTTGGGCGTTGACCGACTCTTGCTCGGACTGCGGACCCAGCATGACGATGGTCGACTTGTTGAAGTTGAACGCGCCTGCTGCGTCCGCTTGGACCTCCGTGCGCGACACTCCGTACACGCCACGGAACTCGACGGGGATCTTGATCGATGACGCCGTGCCGATGGTGCCCAACAGCGAGGCCGTTCCTGCCGCGTCAGGACCGAAGATCAACGTGAACAGCAGCTCTGGCAGGGTCAGGTTCGCGCCGACCTTCTTGAACGCGGTCCGCTGCGCGAAGTCCTTGTGGGTCTTGATGGTCTTGATGTCGAAGACGCCTGGCTGCGTGGTGATGCGCGCGTACTTGAGGATGCGCGTCACGTCTTCGCATCGCAGCCGAACGAGCCTCAGGTCGTTCTCGTCCACGGAGTCGGTCCAGTCGGACACGTAGCCTGCGAACATGTGGAACCACACCGTCGGGTCGTACGGGTCGCGCATGAACACGCGCACGGGGTCCGCCGTGTGGAAGATGCAGCACCCCAACGTCAGCGGGTAGCGTGACGCGCGCCCCTTGAGCATCCGCGACCGTCCCGTTACGGCATCGTCGGTCACGGTCAGCTCCGTGATGTCGGGCTGTGAGAAGTCCTGGAAGCAGTCCGGTGTAGTCTTGGCCTTGAGCACGCGCTCCTTCACCAGCCGACGTGCAACCGACTCCGCG